>Ga0209640_10003374_pt1 | contig 13965 bp, 12 predicted proteins | sample RifCSP10_1_FD_184018 | JGI IMG/M metagenome (GOLD analysis project Ga0209640, IMG submission 184018) | Soil microbial communities from Rifle, Colorado - Rifle CSP2_sed 10_1 (SPAdes) (version 2) | ecosystem: Environmental > Terrestrial > Deep subsurface > Rock core/Sediment | place: Rifle...
TCTCCTTCCGGAGTTTTGCCTTTGGCGAAAGAACTAAGAATGAATTCGGTGTCACTTTTTTGTTTCTCCGGCGGGTAGTTGACGGTGGCTAGGGAATAAAGCGGATAGACAACTAGAATGCTTACTACAAAAATAATAACCAGATTCTTGAGATGTTTTAGAAATTCAAGCCGAACCCTTTTAGTTTTACCGCCTGGTTCATGCCATTTACGATAAATATCGGCAAATAAGAATACGGCAGTAAGAATAATTAAATATAGAACTATAATTACAGCCGAAAATTTTAATAGTTGCGCTATACCAAAAGCAACGCCAGCTATGGCTAGATTTTTGGTTGAAGGATTCATTCTGGCTTTTATAAAGTAATAAATAGATATGAATACTCCTAAAGAGGCTCCGACATCCGTTGTTACAAAATGTCCATGAGCAAGAACCGTTGGAGAGAAAGCGAAAAGGAATGCCGGGAGTAATGCCCACCAGCGTCATATGAGTTCTTTGCCCCACCAATAGATGAAGAATACGAGGAGGAGAGTTAAAAGCATCGGACCAAGTCTCGCCCACTGAATTACGGTATCGGCGTCGTTATCCCCACCGTAGACAAACTGATCACCGGAGGCCCATTGGCCGTTTACCTCGGACTGCCAATAGGGTTGGTCGGTAGGGAACTTTAAATCCAAGAAGACAAGCGGAAGGCCAGCAAGCATTTTTACGAGTGGCGGGTGCTCTGGATTCAGACGGTAATCAAAGTATTTAACATAGCTGTAACCGGCCGGAATATGGGCCATTTCGTCCACGATTGCCGATTCTTGACTAGAGACAGAATGCATTACGGCGAAGGAGGATATTAAAATTACGCCTAAAACAAGATAAGCCAGATTTCTTTGAGAGTTACCCATTGCTTTATAATAATTATAACAGATATATGATAAATATATGAAAATACTGACGTGGACAAAACATTCCAAGGCCAAGATGAGACAGCATGGGCTCTCCGAGTCTAGGGTTAAGAGAGTGATAAATCATCCTAAAAGGGTTGAAGAGGGCATAGCCGATAAAACTGTAGCCCTGATGCAGCCGGCGGGCACTACAAAGCATCCTTATGAGGTTTGGGTGATGTTGCAGGATACAGCCAAGAGAAGAAATATTGTTTCCGCTTGGAGATACCCGGGGAAGACCAAGTCGGGAGAGCCTTTGCCTCCGGAAATCTTACGTGAGTTTCAATCTATTCGGTTTTAATTGGATTTTAATGAGAAAAACTTTAACGAAGAACTTTTTTAATAGGCCGACTTTAGTTGTGACAGAAAAACTGCTCGGTAAATTTTTGGTGAGGCGTAAGGGAAAGAAAGAAGAAAGTTATATGATAACCGAAGTTGAGGCCTACGATGGGTTTAAGGATAAGGCCTCACATGGTTCGCGGGGCAAGAATAAAAGGTCAGAAATGATGTTCGGCCCGCCGGGCTACTGGTTTGTTTACCTAACTTATGGGATGTATTGGATGATGAATGTCGTAACTGGCGCCAAGGGTTATCCGGCAGCGGTATTAATCCGTGGAGTAAGTGAAATAAGCGGCCCAGGCAAGCTTACGCGGAATTTGAAGATAGACAAAAAGCTGAACAATAAACTTATTTCAAAGAAAAACGGTTTATGGATTGAAGACCGAGGGGTGAGGATAAAGAAATTTAAAAGAACTCCGAGAATTGGCATAGACTTCGCCGGGCCTTATTGGGCTAAAAGGAAATATCGTTTTCTTTTGGTTGAAGTTGACTAGTAATCTACTCCGTAGCTATCGTAAAACTTGCGTATTGGATATCTAACAGGGTAAACTTCGCCCTAGTAACCCCTATAGAGCGGCCCTAGGGGGAGTTTTTGCATTTTATGAGTTTTGAACTTATATCGGAAAATAAACCAGCCGGTGACCAACCTAAAGCTATTAAGGAGCTTATTTCGGGTTTGAATAAGGATTATAGGCGTCAGACTCTGATGGGGGTAACCGGGTCAGGTAAAACGTTTACGGTAGCCAATATTATCGCCAAACTGGATAAACCTACTTTGGTCATAGCGCACAATAAGACTTTGGCTGCGCAGCTTTGCAATGAATTCAGAGAGCTTTTCCCTCATAACGCCGTTCATTACTTTGTTTCTTATTATGATTACTACCAGCCGGAAGCGTATATGCCGATATCGGATACCTACATTGGTAAAGAGGCGATGATTAACGATGAGATAGATAAATTAAGACATGCGGCTACGATGTCCTTACTTACCAGACGTGATGTAATCGTTGTCGCCTCGGTTTCTTGTATTTACGGCTTGGGAGCGCCGGAGGCTTACAGCCAAAACATAATTCATTTTAAAGTAGGCGATAAAATAGACAGAAAAGCTTTGACGAGGAAACTTATCGGCATGCAGTTTTCGAGGACGGGGTCGGACTTAAAAAGAAGCACTTTCAGGTTAAGAGGCGACAACTGGGAAATTATGCCGCCTTACGAAGAGACTATTTATAATTTCCGCTTGGATGGAGATAGGATTGCCGATATTTTTGTGATAGATCCGGTTAAGGGATTTGAGTATGGTAAGACGCCCAGGGTAGAAGAAGTTTTTGTCTCTCCGGCAAGACACTTTCTTACTATGGGTGATAGCAAAGAGAAAGCTTTGGTAAATATTAAAAAAGAACTGAAAGAACAACTAAAACACTTTGAATCTACCGGAAAACTTTTGGAGGCGGAAAGACTGGAGCGAAGGACCTTGAACGATATAGCTATGATAAGCGAGGTTGGTTATTGCCATGGCATAGAAAATTATTCCAGGCACTTATCGGGAAGGAACCCAGGGGAGGCGCCGGCGACTTTATTGGATTACTTTCCGGAAGACTTCCTTATGGTGATAGACGAGTCCCACGTTACCGTGCCGCAACTTAATGGAATGTATGAGGGCGATGCTTCACGAAAAAGAACTCTGGTTGAATATGGTTTCAGGCTGCCATCGGCAGTGGATAATAGGCCTTTGAAATTCAAGGAATTTGAAGAAAGAATGGGGCAAGTGATTTACACTTCCGCTACTCCAGGGCCATACGAGAAGAAAGAAAGCGAGCAGATTGTGGAGCAGGTTATTAGGCCCACAGGGCTTATTGACCCCAAAATAACAATGCTGCCGGCGAGGGGCCAAGTTGAGGATTTGATTCCCAGAATTAAACAGAGAGTTAGTGAGAAGGAAAGAGTGCTCGTTACAACTCTTACCAAAAAAATGGCGGAAGACTTATCACAATATTTAGAAGAAGTAGGGCTCAAGGTAACCTATCTGCACAGTGACATAAAAACACTGGAGAGAATAAGAATCCTTACTAATTTAAGGAAGGGCAATATTGATGTCCTGGTTGGGGTTAACTTGTTGCGTGAGGGGTTGGACTTACCGGAGGTATCTTTAATCGCTATTTTAGACGGAGATAAAGAAGGATTTCTAAGGAGCGAGACGTCTCTCATACAAGTTATAGGCCGGGCCGCGAGAAATGTGAGGGGCGAAGTTTTAATTTATGCCGATAGAATAACGGGCTCTATCCAACGAGCGGTACAGGAAACAAACAGAAGAAGAAAAATACAAGAAGCATATAATAAGCTTCATAACATTACTCCGCGGACCATAATCAGGCCGATTACCAGTATTTTACCTGACGATATATTGGACTTGGAATTGAAGCCATTAGCTACTAAGTCAATCAAGGCTCTGGAGCTTATTTTAAAGGAGAAAGAAAAAGAGATGAAAGACGCGGCCAAAAAACTGGACTTTGAGCTCGCCGCAATATTACGAGACGAAGTCAAAGAACTAACCAAGAAAGTTAAAAGACATGCAAGATAAAATCATCATCAAGGGCGCCCGCGAGCACAACCTAAAAAATATTAATCTGGAATTGCCCAGAAATAAAATGGTGGTTTTTACGGGCCTTTCCGGTTCGGGGAAATCTTCCTTGGCCTTTGATACTATTTTCGCCGAAGGGCAGAGAAGATATATTGAGTCTCTCTCGGCTTACGCGCGGCAATTCTTGGGCCGTTTGGATAAGCCGGATGTGGACGAAATCGAGGGGTTGTCGCCGGCAATTTCCATTGATCAGAAGGCACATTCTTCAAATCCTCGATCAACCGTGGCAACCATAACTGAAATTTATGATTACTTGAGAGTTCTTTTCGCCAGAGCGGGCGTTCCATATTGTCCAATTTGCGGAACGGAGATAAGAAGAATGACACCCGAGGGTATAGTTGACGCGATAGTGGCGCTCGCCGCCCCGGAGGGCCCGCCTGCCGGCGAGGCAGGCAAGATTAAAAAGGAACTGGTGATTCTTGCCCCGACCATAAGGGGAAGGAAGGGAGAATACTACCAGTTGCTTTATGACTTCTTGAGCGCCGGCTTCAGGGAAGCTAGGGTTGATGGCGAATTCAAGTCGCTTCGCGAGAGAATGACTATGGCTCGCTATAAACAACATACGATTGAGTTGGTGGTAGATAGGATGACCGCCGGAATTGATTTAACGGATAAAGATAACCGTTTACGTTTATCGGAAGCGGTTGAAGCCGCTTTGAAGCACGGCAACGATGTAGTTACTGGCGTAAGTGGAGACCAAGAAGTAAGTTTCTCGGCTAAGTTTTCCTGCCCGCGGGATAACTTCTCTTTCCCGGATATAGAACCCAGACTTTTCTCTTTTAATAGCCCGTATGGCGCTTGTCCCGAATGCCACGGTTTGGGAACGGAAGATATCTGGTCCGAAAGAATCTGCAAGGTTTGCTTGGGTAAAAGATTGAGGCCGGAATCCTTAAGTGTTCTTATGGAAGGTAAAAATATAACCGAAGTGACATCTATTTCCGTGGAAGATTCTTACGAGTTTTTTGGGCGTCTCGATAAGAAGTTAAAAGATAAGGCGAGGGATATATCCGAGACTCCGCTACGGGAAATCAGAAACCGTCTTAAATTTATGATTGATGTGGGGTTGGGGTATCTCACTTTAGACAGAAAGGCGGGGACTCTATCGGGCGGGGAATCCCAAAGAATAAGATTGGCATCGCAGATAGGATCGCGGCTGGTAGGTACTTTATACATATTGGACGAGCCAACTATTGGCTTGCACCAAAAGGATAACGCTAAGCTCATTAAGACTCTCCACGATTTGAGAGACTTGGGCAATACCATAATCGTAGTGGAGCACGATGAAGAAACTATCAGGTCGGCTGACTACTTAGTCGATATTGGGCCAGCGGCCGGTATTCACGGCGGGAAAATTGTGGCGGAAGGGCCGATACCGGAGATTTTTAAAGACAAGAAGCAAAAAAGCTTAACCCTGGATTATCTGAGAGGAGATGAGTCAATAAAGGCTCCGGCTAAAAGGAGGCCAATAAAACTCCCCGGAGATTTCATAAAGCTTAGAGGAGTATCGCAAAACAACCTAAAAAATCTAAATTTGGATATACCTTTAAGACACTTAGTGGCTGTTACGGGAGTTTCCGGGTCGGGCAAAAGCACTTTAGTCTACGACGTGCTCTATAAAGCCGTGGCTAATAGGTTTAACCACGCCAATTACAAAGAGGGTGCTTATAAATCTATTCTGGGCTTGGAATATATCAACCGGGTTATTAACGTTGACCAAGGGGCAATAGGCAGAACGCCTCGCTCTAACCCCGCAACTTATATCGGCGCCTGGACGCATATTAGAGATTTATTCGCTTCAACCGAAGACGCAAGAGTACGAGGTTGGAAACCGGGGAGATTTAGTTTTAACGTCAGGGGCGGCCGTTGTGAAAACTGCGAGGGGCATGGTTATTTATCGATTGAAATGCATTTCCTGCCTACGGTTTATGTAACTTGTGATACTTGCCATGGCAAGAGATTTGACAGAGAAACCTTGGAAGTCGAATATCACCGCAAAAATATTTATGAAGTCCTGAAGATGACGGTTGAAGAGGCGGTAGGCTTTTTCAAGGATATCCCTTGGTTGCACGAAAAACTGCAAATTTTAGAAGACGTTGGTTTGGGTTATTTGGAGTTGGGGCAATCGGCCACAACTTTATCCGGGGGGGAGGCGCAAAGAATAAAACTATCGGCTGAGCTCGGTAAAAGAGATACCAGGCGTACATTATATCTTTTGGATGAGCCTACAACCGGTCTTCACTTTGATGATGTTAAAAAGTTATTGGAAGTTTTACAGAAGCTGGTTGATAGAGGAAATACTGTGGTAGTGATTGAGCACAACTTGGACGTAATTAAATCGGCTGACTGGGTTTTTGATTTAGGCCCGGAAGGCGGAAGTAAGGGGGGCGAGATTGTCGCCAAAGGCACTCCGGAGGATATTGTAAGAACCAAAGGCAGCTTTACCGGGGAATATCTCAGGAAGGTCTTAAAGTAAACTTCCTTCGCTTTTTATAAAGTAAAAGACTCCTAAGGGGGAGTCTTTTATATATCAAGCGGAGAAATCCACCACGTTTTAGATAAAGACCTCAACGCCGTCCAATAAGCTATTTCCCCTCGTTTGACGGAGAGACATTCACAGATTGTAACGTACGGCAACGTACAGTATCGGACGTGGCGGACTTCTCGGCTCGAGTGGCTCATTAGTAACGAACTTTAAAAGTTAAATTTACAATCTTAAATATGTTTTGTCAATTTAGAGATTCGGCTGTAAGATAACTTTTAGTTATGAATAAGTTTTATAAAAATATGCCCGATTCGCCCGGAGTTTACTTGATGAAAGGAACGGGCGGCAAACTTCTTTATGTGGGTAAAGCCGGTAATTTAAGGCGGCGTGTTTCTAGTTATTTCATAAAAGCCAACGAAGCAAGAATTGAAAAACTTATTAGCGAAATAAAGAAGATTGATTATTTTAAAACCGATTCGGCGCTGGAGGCTTTAATACTTGAAGCGGAACTGATTAAAAAACATGAGCCGCCTTATAATATTAGAGAGAAAGACGGCACCAGCTTTTTATTCATTGAGATTACTAAAGACAGATTTCCTCGAGTTCTTTTGGTGAGAGGCAAGAGCAAAGTCGGGGGAGTCAGGTTTGGCCCATTTACTTCGGCAACATCCGCGAGAATTGCTCTGCGTCTCATAAGAAAGATATTTCCGTTTAACATACATTCGCCCGAGAAAATCGGCTCATTTAAGAGAGCTTGTTTTGATTATGAAATAGGGTTATGTCCGGGAACTTGCATCAATACGATAAGTCGCGAGGATTGTATGGAAAATATCCGCCATATAAAACTTTTCCTTAACGGTAAAAAGAAAAGAGTTCTAAACGATTTGAAAAAAGAAATGATTCTGGCAAGTAAGCGGCTTGATTTTGAAAAAGCGGAAAAGCTCAAGCGGAGGATTTTTGCGTTGCAGCATATACAAGATACGGCTCTTATTAAGGAATCCGAACATAAAACCGAAGGCTCGTTTAGGATTGAGGGTTACGATATTTCCAATATTTCTGGTACTTCGGCCGTAGGGAGTATGGTGGTTTTTGTGAATAGTGAGCCCATGAAGAGCGAGTACAAGAAGTTTAGGATTAAGACTATTTTTAAACCGGACGACACGGGCATGCTTAGAGAGATTCTTAGCCGTAGACTTAATAACAACTGGCCTTTGCCGGGGCTAATACTCATAGATGGAGGCAAGCCGCAGGTCAACGCCGCCAAAAAGGTTTTTGAGGAAGCAGGGATGAAAATTCCCATAATAGGTATAGCCAAAGGACCCGATAGGGATAAGAACGAGTTTATCGGCAATATTCCGGATGGCGTAAAAGAAAAAACCTTGATTCAAGTGAGAGATGAAGCGCACAGATTTGCCATCACTTATCATAGGAGGCTCAGGCATGATAAACTTTTACCAAACTTATGAAAAAAATATCTATCGGCATAGTGGGGCTCCCCAATGTGGGTAAATCCACCCTATTCAAACTTTTAACCAAACAAGAGGTTAATATTGCCAATTATCCTTTTGCTACAATTGATCCTAATGTGGGCGTGGTAACCGTGCCCGATGAACGGCTTACAAAATTGACCGAGATGAGTAAGTCGAAAAAGCTAGTGCCGGCGGTAGTTGAATTCTATGACATAGCAGGGCTCGTTAAAGGAGCTTACAAGGGCGAAGGCTTGGGGAATCAATTCTTGTCGCATATCCGGGATGTGAGAGCGGTGGTGCAGGTGGTAAGAGTATTTAAAGCGGGAGATATAATTCATGTGGAGAACGATGTTAATCCGATTAGGGACATAGACATAATCAACACCGAGTTGGTTTTGAAAGACGTGGAAACTGTCGATAAAAGAGTTCAAAGTCTGGAGAAAGAATCCAAAAGCGGGGATAAGGAAAAAATTAAGGCATTTGACGTGATGAAGCGGGTTAAAGAAGGACTTGCTACCGGGATGGAAGTAAGGCGCATGGGAGATGAAATTTTAAGCTCTCCTGCGGTAGAGGAGCTAAGCCTTCTGACTTCAAAGCCACAAATGTATCTTTTAAACGGCGCAGAAGGCGATGTAACTGAAGAGTTAAAAGAAAAAATAAAATCATCTGGTGGTGAGTACGTTGTGGCTGATTTAAGTTTGGCAGCGGACATAAATTTTCTTATAAAGAAAGCCTATGAGATTTTGGGACTGATAAGTTTTTTAACTACTGGTGAAGATGAGACGAGGGCTTGGACAATCAGAAAAGGTGCTAAGGCGCCGGAAGCGGCTGGTGAAATACATACTGACTTTGAGAAGAAATTTATTAGGGCGGATGTGGTGAATTGGGAGAAATTATTTGAATCCGGTTCTTGGGCCTCAGCGCGACAAAAAGGAATTATAAAAACAGAGGGCAAAGAGTACGTTATTCAAGACGGGGACGTGCTTGAAATAAAACACGGTTAATTGACTTCAGCCTAATTTTATTGTAATTTAATCCAACTGGTAACAAGCCAGTTCTTTACCAAAGAAAGGTCGACTTTCTTATCATTAATTAATTCTGTTTGTTCAAATACATAGAATAAACAGCCAATTGTATGCGCTCATCAATTGTTTTTGACGGGGAAGTGGACGAAATTCGCGTAAAAACACAGAAGAAGATATCCAGGTTTGTTGGGAAGCTTTTTCCTGACCGAAGGCTAATAAGAGAGCCAATGAAAATGCTTAGGCGCAAACACGGCGATGTGTTTGAGGCTATGCGTATGCTTGAGGAAGGCAACTGCTTTGCAACCTTGCGGGACAAAGAATTGCTGGAGAAGTATAAGATTGCCTTGGAGGTAGTTCTCCATATGCAACATTATAGAGTTGAGACTCATATAATCGCTTATCCTCAAAGCTGGCACTTAGCTTGGGCAAAACGCCTGGTGGGACCATGGTATGAGCTTGAGCTCAAAGACCTCAATGAAGTGAGGAGTCAAATAATAGCCATGCAGGCAGAAGGATTCCCCAGGGATTAACTTGGATTAAAGCGCGAATGAGAGAGAGCTCCGTTTTTTAAGCGGAGCTTTCAAGTTTATGTAAATCCGAATACACATTCGGCTCGGCTTGAATAAAGGTTTTTATTGAGTTATCTTAATAAAAATATGGACTTAAAAGTAGATTATGTGGCGAAGCTCGCCAGAATCAAGTTAACGCCCGAGGAGGAGGCTAAATTTTCCGAGGATTTAAATAAAATATTGGAGCATTTTAAAGAGTTGCAGAGCTTGAATACCGACAAGATAAAACCGCTTACCGGAGGGACGGATTTAAAAAACACATTAAGGCAGGACGGCGAAAAAATAAGAGAGGCAGACGGCTCAAAATTACAGAAATCTTTTCCCGATGAAGAAAAGGGATTTCTTAAAGTGCCACCGGTTTTCGAATAATGGATAATCTAAAAGGACTAACAATTAAAAAGTTCAGCGAAGGCCTTAGAGATAAGGAGTTTTCGGCGACAGAAGTAACCAAGAGTTTATTCGACTATATCGATAGTAAAGACAAAGAAATAAAGGCATTCCTTAGTTTACATAAGGACGATGCTTTGGCTAGGGCCGGGGAAGTTGATGCAGCTTTGGCCAGCGGAGAAAAGCTAAGTTCTTTGGCAGGTGTGCCAATCGCCATAAAAGACAACATGCTTATAGAAGGCTCCATTGCCACAGGCGGCTCAAAAATTCTTAAAGACTATAAATCGTCTTACGACGCTACGGTTATAGCGAAATTAAAAGAAAACAAAGCGGTATTTTTGGGTAAAACCAATTTAGATGAGTTTGCTATGGGAAGCTCAACCGAAAACTCCGCTTTCCAAATTACCAGGAACCCACATGATGTGAGCCGTGTGCCGGGAGGCTCTTCGGGTGGTTCGGCTGCGGCGGTGGCATCGGACATGGCAGTAGCGGCTCTGGGATCGGATACGGGCGGTTCTATCAGGGAACCAGCCTCTTTCTGCGGCGTAGTGGGCATGAAGCCTACTTATGGAGCTGTTTCGCGTTATGGGCTTATGGCTATGGCTTCCTCTTTAGACCAGATTGGTCCTTTCGGGAAAACCGTGGAAGACGCGGCGATACTCTTTAAAGCTATAGCCGGATATGATTCAAAAGACGCAACGAGCTTTCAAACCGATTACGGAGACGAACTTACGAATCCAAGTCTCGCCGATATAAAAAATTTAACAGTTGGTATACCGGAAGAATATTTCGTTGAAGGTTTGGATAAAGAAGTGGGCGAGGCGATAGATAAAGTAATTGCCGAAATAAAGAATTTGGGATTGAAAGTAAAGCCAGTAAGCTTACCGCACACTAAACATGCCTTATCGGTCTACTACATAATAATGCCCGCGGAAGTCAGCACTAACTTATCCAGACTTGACGGTATAAGGTATGGGACAAGAGAGGCGGCTAAAAATTTAACCGACCTTTATTACGAAGATAAAGGCGCCGGTTTTGGTCCGGAGGTTAAGAGGAGAATTATTCTGGGGACATTCGTTTTATCGGCCGGTTACTACGAGGCTTATTATGCCAAAGCGCAAAAAGTGAGACGGCTTATAAAAGAAGACTTTGAAAATGTTTTTAAAAGCGGAGTGGATGTTATTTTAACTCCGGTTGCCCCTACGCCAGCTTTTAAGATTGGAGAAAAGACCGACAACCCACTACATATGTATTTATCGGATATTTTTACTATTCCCTTGAACTTAGCGGGCTTGCCGGGCATTTCCATTCCGGTAAAAGGGAGAGAGGCCAAATTGCCTATCGGCTTTCAGCTTATCGGTCGTCCTTGGCGGGAAGCCGATATCCTGGGCTTAGGGCAGGTTTACGAGAGGGCTTAAAATATTTTTGACGTAGCCGGGGATTTTCACAATTAAATCGTATTCACGATTTAATTTTAAAACCTTGCGGTTTTAATACCTGCCTGCCGGCAGGCAGGTTTCCACCACGGGAAAACCAGTTTTCCCGACCCCTTTCCGCGGTTCAAATCTAATCGGCGGCTAAAATAAAATACCCCTTATTAAGGGGTATTTTATGTTTAGTGGCGCAGCCGGCCGGGAATTAAACTGCTCGTCCCGCAGTACTGCGGGACTGCGCTTTCAGAACCCACGGTTCTGAATAATCTCCTACACGGAGGGGACACTAAGTTTCCCCTCCGACCCACCCCTCGTTCAAATCCGGTCCAACTACTCCAATAAGAAAACAAAAACACTACCCTATTAGGAGTAGTGTTTTTGTTTCTTGGCGCAGCCGGCCGGATTTGAACCGGTGATCTTCTCCGTGACAGGGAGACGTGTTAACCAGGCTACACTACGGCTGCAAACGATTCGGATTATACTAACTCTTTAGACTTTTGACAATCCTTCAATCCTATTCAGGATTGTCTCTTCGAGAGCCTGAGAGCTCTTCAGAGCCCTGAACGGCCTGAATTTACTTAAGTTGAAGGACAATCTTATTAAACTTATCGCCCCGGTCATAGTAATCTCTGAACATATCAAAACTGGCCGAGCCGGGAGAAAATATTATTGAACTTCCCTTGATAGATCTTTTAAGAGCAATATTCACGGCCGATTTTAAATCTCTGGCAAAAACATATTTATTGCCTTTAATAGCTTTGGCAATCTTTTTACTATTTTCTCCCATAAGCACGACTAATTTAATAGATGATTTCCTCAAAGCGAGAGCCACCGGTTTATAGTTCAGGCCCTTGTCTTTGCCGCCCATAATTAAGATGTTGTTGTTTGGGAAAGCCAGTATGGCGGCCGCAGTCGTATCGGGGTTAGTTGAAGAAGAATCGTTATATATTTTTCTACCTTTAAAATTTCTAATGAGACTTAAGTGGTAAGGCAGACCTTCATACTTAACAGCGACCTTTTTGACGGCCCTTTTAGAAACTCCTAAAGACATTGCTAGTATTGCGGCTGTTGCCGCGTTTTTGAAATTGTGGTACCCCGGAGTTTTTAGGTCTTGAGGCGAAAATACCTTGAACGTTTTGTGGTTAACGGGCACTTTTCTTCCTTTGCTTATCCGGGCGATACGTTTGGCATAAGTGTTATCGGCTGCGTAAAAAACCACATCTTTTTTTCTCTGGTATCTGGTCAGATTAGCTTTTGAGTCAAAATACTCTTTGAAGTTTTTATGAGAGTCCATATGATCGGGGAAGATGTTTAAAACTACGGCTATTTCCGGTCCGCCGGCCAGCGGATTAAAATCCTGGAGCTGGAAACTGGATAATTCCAGGACCGTTATAGACTTCTTCTTGAGTTTGGGCAGCAGCTCCACCGCCGGTTTGCCGATATTGCCCGCAAGATAGACATCTCTGCCCGAAGCTTTAAGCATTTTGTATATTAGCGTTGAGGTCGTACCCTTGCCTTTGGTGCCGGTAACTCCTATAACCAGCCCTTTTTTATTTTTAAAGAAAAGTTCGGTACAGCCCGATATCTTCACTCCGGATGCGATAGCCGCTTGAATCTCTCTTAAGTTGTAAGGCACACCGGGGGAGCGGTAAATAACGTCAAATTCCTTAAGATGTTTTAAGTAATTTTTATCCAACTTCCTATCGAGTACCGTTATGTTTTTTATACCTTCTTTCTTGAGGTATTTAAATACGGCCTTACCTTCTTTACCGAACCCTAATATGGCTATTTTAGCGGTTTTCTTCATTATTTTATTACTGCCTTTCTGGCTATTATATTACTCCCAAAAAATTTACTGCCTAGTTTAGTGAAGTTGGCGGTCAACTTCGTAGAGTAAAAAACTCTAGCCTTGCCCTTGCCTAGTTTCTTTTCCAGTTCTTTATGATTACTCAAGTAATCTTTCAGTTTTTTGCCGACTAATTCCGACCCGGAAATGATTTTTATTTTAGGCCCTATCATTTTTTGTATCTGTTTTTCCAGTATGCCGTAATGAGTACAGCCCAGGATGAGCGTATCGATGCCGCTTTGCTTGAGACTGCCAAGGTACGATTCCACAGTCATCTTCACCACCGCGTTATCGAGCCAGCCCTCTTCCACTAACGGGACAAAGAGCGGGCAGGCGCGGCTGTAGACCTCAATCTTAGAATCGAGTTTTTTTAACGCCCGGGTGTAGGCCCCGCTTTGTATGGTGGCTTCGGTCCCGATGATGCCGATTTTTCCGTTGCGCGTCTGCTTCAGCGCCGCGCGCACGCCGGGCTCGATCACGCCGATCACGGGAACGGAAACGTTTTCTCTCAAAGACTCGAGCGCGATCGCCGTCGAGGTGTTGCACGCGACGACGACCAGCTTGACGCCCTTTTCCATCAGGAAGTCGGTATTCTCAAAAGAGTAGCGCAGCACCGTCTCCACGGACTTGGTCCCGTAGGGAGAGCGCGCCGTGTCGCCGAGATAGACCGTATTCTCTTTCGGCAGCGCCTCCATGATTTTTTGGAGAACCGTAAGGCCGCCGATGCCGGAATCGAAAACGCCGATTGCGCTATCGCGATTCATGAACAGTTATTAGTTACTGGTTACTAGTTATTAGCGACACTTGCGCCTGGGGTCAGTGCCTACACGAATAACCATTAA
>Ga0209640_10003375_pt1 | contig 13963 bp, 10 predicted proteins | sample RifCSP10_1_FD_184018 | JGI IMG/M metagenome (GOLD analysis project Ga0209640, IMG submission 184018) | Soil microbial communities from Rifle, Colorado - Rifle CSP2_sed 10_1 (SPAdes) (version 2) | ecosystem: Environmental > Terrestrial > Deep subsurface > Rock core/Sediment | place: Rifle...
CCATTCGGCCGGAACCGCGTGGGCCGGGAGGCGGAAAGTGACCAGGATCCGCTGGGCTTCGGCAGACGCCGGAAGAAAGTTCCGCCCGACGTAGATCAGGATGGGCAGGACAAGCACAAGCGCCAGCCCTCCGATCTGCAAGGCCGCACTCAGGCTGCGCTTTTGGTGGACGGCATCCACGGCGAAGGCCGCGGTTAGGACCGCCGCACTCAGCAGGTAGGTGGGGTGGATCGTGGCGGCCAGCGCGACCGCCACCAGCGCCCGCCGGCTGTGGCCTTCAAGCTGCTGCTGAATGGACAGGAGCAATAGAACCCCGAAGGCGCTTGGCTGCAGCACGTCGCCGAGCAGGCGCTGGCCGGCGACCCCGCCGTCGAAGGCATACTCCCAAATGCCGCCAACTCCGCGGCCGAGCGCGAATCGAAGCGCGGCCGAGTGCGTGACGAACAGCAACGCGGCGAACACACCGCCGGACATTGAGGGAGGCTCCAGGTTGAAGAGCCGAGCCGCGATCCGCCGCAGGCTGAGATAGTAGACCGTGGCGAGCAGCAGGAAATACAAGTAAAAGGCGTTTGGATGGAGAAAGCGGGCGGTGACTGCCACCAGCGCGCTGAACACCGGGGTCGGGTCGGCCGTGCCCGCCAGCCAGTCCTCAGCCAGGTATCCCACCCCGGCTTCGGCCAGACCGTGCAGGAAATATTGATTCTGATTCGAGGTGTAGAGCGGGGATTGGGCATAGGCCAGCCCGAAGAGCATTCCCCAGGCGAGATAGCTTATGACCGACCGCAGCCGCGCCGGCATGGTCGAACTATCCCGCAACTCGGAGGCGCTGGCAAGCCTGCGGCTGAATCCCCAACCGCGGCCGAGACGGGTGTCCACCTTCTGCCCGGTTGAACGACACTTGACAGCAATTGCGGGGTCGGGGATAGTGCTGTCGGCCGGCTGCCGGTGGGACCGGACCGAGATCCGAGGCCGAAAAGGTCGAGCGAAATGCCGACGTTGCCTCAAACTGTAATTGCCGCCACCATCACGATGCTGGCGACCGGGCTGGGTGGGCTGCCGTTCGTGTTTGTACGCCGTTTCCCGGACGAAGTGGCCCGGCTGGGTTGGGCAGTGGCCGGCGGGATGATGCTCTCGGCCTCCGTCTTCACTCTAATTATCCCGGGAGTGAATGAAGGCGGGATCACCCCGGTCGCAATTGGCGTGCTGGCAGGCACCGCGATCTTTGGATTGGCATCCAAGCTAATTTCCGGCCACGAACACGACGAGCGCGGGATTCCGGTTCCCGGAGCCTCGGTCCGGGGAAGCGCCCGGATTGCGCTGATCTTGGGAACCATGTTTGTGCACAGCTTTCCAGAGGGGCTGGCGGTGGGGGTCGCTTACGGCTCGGGGGAAGCTTCGCTGGGAGTGCTGGTGGCGGTCGCCATCGCGGTTCACAACATCCCGGAGGGGGTGGCGGTTTCGCTGCCCCTGCGGGCGGAGGGCGTGAGCGGCTGGAAGTGCGTCGGGTGGGCGATCTTCTCCAGCCTGCCGCAGCCGATTGCGGCGATACCGGCCTTCCTGGCAGTACAGGCCTTCCGCCCCGTCCTCTCCTTCGCCTTCGGCCTGGCCGCCGGAGCGATGTTCTTCTTGGTTCTGAGCGAGATGATTCCGGAGAGCCGGGCCAATGAAGGCCAACGGCTCTCCAGCGCTCTGGCCACCATGGTCGGGTTCCTGGCCCTCATGGTCTTGCAAAACGTGATGGCGTTCTAGCTAGCGCCCAATCGGTCCTCTGGGCGGTCGCCTATGATTTAGACCCCCCTAAATCATCTATTGGGCTAGGCGAAACCAGTGACGTTTGTCACTGTTGTTTCGGGCCGGGTGCGGGCATCCTTGGGACGGAGCGCGGATTGGCGCTGGATTGAACCGAGGCACCCGATGGAGTTCCTTCCGATAGTCCTTGCCCTCTTGGCAACTGGCTGTACCGTGGCCATCGGCGCGGCGTTGATCTGGCCGGGGCGCGGCTGGCTCGCCCGCTGGCGCAGCCGGCGGCAGCAAGTGCGGGCCGAAGACAGCCTGAAGTATCTGTACGCGGCCGAACTGAGAAACTCGCCACCCACCCTGTCGGGCCTGGCCGCGACGCTGTGGATAAGCCTGCCCTCCGCAGCTGAGATTCTCTCGAGCCTGGAGCGATTGGGGTTGGTGGAGTGGAAGGCGAGTGCGCTTCAGCTAACCCCTGCGGGCCGGAGCCGTGCGGTCCGAGTCCTGCGCGCCCACCGGCTGTGGGAACGGTATCTGGCGGATGAGACCGGGTACCGCGAACTCGATTGGCACAAGCAGGCCGAGAAGCAGGAACACCGGCTGACCCCATCCGATTTGGAGGCGCTGGCCGCCCGCCTGAAGAATCCGATCTATGACCCGCATGGCGATCCGATCCCGAACCCCGCCGGCGAGACAGCTCCACAGGCGGGGATTCCGTTGGCGACTGCTCCGCTGGATACACCCTTGCAGATTGTCCACATCGAGGACGAACCGGAGCCAACCTACGCCGAATTGCTCGCGGCCGGGCTGTACCCGGGGATGGAGCTGCGGGTGGTGGAGCGGTTGGCGACCCAAATGCGGATCCGGGTTGGCCGGGACGAGCGCACCTTGCGCTCTCCGGTGGCCGCCAATCTCCTCGTACAGCCTCAACCGGAAACCGCGGCGCAGGCTCCCCAAGCCCGGTTGAGCGACCTGCGGGTCGGCGAGCGCGGAGCGGTCGTGGGTATTGCCCCAGGATGCCGTCAGATGGAACGCCGCCGCTTGCAGGACCTGGGGGTATTGCCGGGGACTGTGATACAGGCCGAATTCGCCAGCCCGGGCGGCGATCCGGTGGCCTATCGAATCCGGGGGGCGATGATCGCCCTGCGCAAGGATCAGGCAGCCCACATTCTGGTCGAATCCCTGGAGGAATCCCTGTGCGCTTGAACCGCTCCGCCTGCTCGGATTGTCCTGTGCACCAGGCGGCCGATCCGTCGACGCTTGGCGTAGACAGGGAGCGGTGGGACTACCTGGTGGCGCTGGGGGGCAACCCCAACACGGGCAAGAGCACGGTCTTCAACGCCCTGACGGGCCTGCGTCAGCATACCGGCAACTGGCCGGGGAAAACCGTCGCCCGCGCAGAAGGCGGCTACAAGTACACCGGGCTTCGTTACAAGCTGGTCGATCTACCAGGAACCTATTCGCTCCTGGCGACCACCAGGGACGAACAGATCGCCCGTGACTTTATCTTGTCTGGTCAGCCGGACGTGACCGTCATCGTCGTCGATGCAACCCGCCTGGAGCGCAACCTCAACCTGGTCCTGCAGGTGTTGCAGATAACCGACCGGGTGGTGGTCTGTCTCAACCTGACGGACGAAGCCCGGCGGCATGGGTTGGCGATCGATGAGCGACAGCTGGCTCGGGATCTGGGCGTGCCGGTGGTTCCGACTGTGGCCCGGCAGGGAAGGGGACTCGACCGGTTGATGTCGGCCGTCGCCGAGGTTGCCGGTGGGAAGTTGGTCGGACGGACGCGGCGGATCGCCAGCCCGGAGTACCAAGCGACGAGGGAGGCGGCTTTGTCGTCGGTTTCAAAGACCGATGGCAATCGCCACGGGCAGAGCGTCGAAGCGACCTATGCCGAGGCGGCCCGGATTGCGGCGAGGGCCGTCCGCCAATCGGGCGCTCAGCCGCGTTTTGACCTCGACCGGGCGATCGATCGCATCGTCACGAGCCGGATTTGGGGCTTCCCGATCATGTTGCTGCTGCTGGCCGGGGTGTTCTGGATCACTATCACGGGAGCGAACGTACCGTCTCAGCTGCTCGGCAGGTTCCTGTTGGACACCGTCCATCCCTCCCTGCGGGATTTGGCGGTCGGCCTCGGAATGCCGCTCTGGTTGCGGGGCGTGCTGATCGACGGCATGTACCTGGCTACCGCCTGGGTGATCAGCGTCATGCTGCCGCCGATGGCGATCTTCTTCCCGCTCTTCACCCTGCTCGAGGACTTCGGCTATCTGCCGCGGATCGCCTTCAATCTAGACACGCTCTTCAAGCGAGCGGGAGCCCACGGCAAACAAGCGCTGACCATGGCCATGGGCTTTGGCTGCAATGCAGCCGGAGTGATCGCGGCTCGGATCATCGACAGCCCCCGCGAGCGGCTGATCGCGATCCTGACCAACAACTTCGCCCTGTGCAACGGCCGCTGGCCGACCCAGATCCTGATCGCCACCATCTTCCTAGGGACATTGGTGCCGGCCCGGCTGGCCGGGGTGGTCTCGGCGCTGGCCGTGGTTGGCGTGGCAATTCTGGGAGTGGGACTGACGTTCGCCGTCTCGTGGTTGCTTTCTCGCACCGTGCTGCGCGGTGAAGCCTCGGCCTTCAGCCTGGAGCTGCCGCCCTACCGGCCGCCGCAGGTCTTGAAGACCCTGTATCGCTCCGTGATCGATCGGACAGTCTACGTGCTCTGGCGGGCGGTCGTCTTTGCCATGCCGGCGGGGGCGGTGATCTGGATCGTCGCCAACCTGCAGCTTGGCGGAATCAGCCTCGCCGAGCGGCTGGTCGACCTGCTCAATCCCGTTGGGCTGCTGTTGGGACTGAACGGCGTGATCCTGCTGGCCTACATGGCGGCGATTCCGGCCAACGAGATCGTGGTCCCGACGATCCTCATGCTCACCGTGCTGGCCGGGGGGTTGAGCGGCGTCGGGGCGGGCGCGGGTGTGATGTTCCAATTGGAGTCCAGCGCCGGGACGCTTGCCATTCTGCGGGCCGGCGGTTGGACGCTGCTTACGGGCGTCAACCTGATGCTGTTCAGCCTGCTCCACAACCCCTGTAGCACAACGATCGCTACCATCTATAAGGAAACCGGGAGCAAGCGCTGGGCGCTAATATCCGTGGTGCTTCCCTTGGGGATTGGCTTGCTGCTTACGGGTGTGGTGGCTCAGCTCTGGCGGCTGGTCGCTGCGTGAGCTACCAGTTGAATCTTCGAGGGGGTCCGGCCAGCTCACGGACCGGGCGTCTGGCGTAGTCCTCCGTCCAGCGGATCGGCACCAGGGCGCCGTGCCGGAGTTCGAGTCCGGTCAAGATCCCGGGCACGACTCCGCTGCCGGTATTGAAATAGGGGATTTCCCCGATCTTGGGGAATGCCGGGCGGTGGGTATGGCCGCAGATGACGATCTCCTCGTAGGTCTTGATCCAGTCGGTGATACGCTGCTCGAGTTTCCCCATCTGGTTCGCCCGGCCAGGCCCGGCGTTCCACAGGCGTACCATCCCGCGCAGGCGCTTGCTCAGCCGGACTGCCCGGTGGGCCAAGAAGACCAACCGGTCGTTGGTGATGTCGGCCTGATGTCCGTGGACCACGAAGAGCCGCTGGGCAGTCTCGCTGTGCTGCATGACGATCCCCTCATGCACCGGCAGACCGTCTTTCTCGATTTGGTGTCCGGTCTTGCGCCGCTGATCATGATTTCCGACGATCAGGTGCAGCCTCCGGTCCAGGTCCAGTTGGTGTAAGAGTTCGAATACCCGCTTGTGGGCCTCTCGGATCGCCTCGAAGGGCCAGCCCTTCCATAATTCGTCGCCGTCGCCCACCTCAACATAGGTGAACCCAGTGCGTTCGTAATGGGACAAGACGTTGAGAAAGAGCCCGGCATTCGGGAGAAAAGAATCCGAGCCGCTGCCGTCTCCTCGGTGCAGGTCGCTGAAGAACACGAAACGCGACGAGTCGTCAAAGGGAATGGTCTTGGCGGTCTCCAAGACCTGGCTGAGACGGCGGTGGATGGTGGGCAACCAGCCGGTGTGCAGGAAAGATGCGATCCGCTCGGGGAGCCTCCCTAGTGCGGCTCGCTCGCTATTGGTCATGGTTGGGTCATGTAGGCAGACGTCACTCTAACACCGGATCCGACCTCGGCGTATAGGCGCGGGGTCCTAAGATAGACCATTGTAAGCTGAGCGCAATGTCCGGCGATAGAATGCGGGAGCTAGTAAGGGTACTCAGTGGGTTTTGAAGGCTCGTAATTATAATCTGCTCGCCATGTCGGTTGAGAGTGTGCTCGATAGCCTCCGCAATGACCCGTCCCTTATGGAGAATGTGGCGGCCTGGGAGCGGCTTCCCGCCCGGGAGGCCCGCTATGCCGACTTCCCGGCCGGCCTGGACCCCAGGCTGACCCGCGCCCTCCGCTCGTTGGGCACCGCGCCGCCGTTTGTCCATCAGGCCGCGGCGGTCGAGGCTGCCCTGGCCGGGGAAAACGTGGTGGTCGTCACCGGCACCGCCTCCGGCAAGACCCTGTGCTACAACCTGCCGGTTCTGCACTCCCTGCTCGGCGAACCTGAGGCGCGGGCGCTCTACCTGTTCCCTACCAAGGCGCTGGCTCAGGACCAGGCGGCAGCCCTGGCCGGACTGCTGGAGGCCGCACAAGCGGTCGAGCAGGTGTCGGTCCAAACTTATGACGGCGATACCCCTCCGGCCGACCGGCGCGGGATCAGGGATCAGGCCCGAGTTCTCATCACCAATCCGGACATGCTGCACATGGGGATCCTGCCCCACCACACTCAGTGGTCGACCCTCTTCGAGAACCTGCGCTGGGTCGTGCTGGACGAGCTGCACGTGTACCGGGGAGTGTTCGGTTCCAACGTCGCCAACCTGCTGCGGCGGCTCAAGCGAATCTGCCGTTTCTACGGATCCGATCCGAAGTTCGCCCTGACCTCGGCCACCATTGCCAACCCTAAGGAGCTGGCGGAAAAACTGATCGAGCTGCCCGTGCGCTTGATCGCGCCCGATCTGGACGGATCGCCACGGGCCGAGAAACACGTGATCCTCTATAACCCGCCGGTGGTGGACCCGGCCCTCGGGATCCGTCGGGCCTACACCCTGGAGGCTACCCGGATCGCGGAGCGGTTCTTGCGAGCCGGTGTTCAGACCGCGGTCTTCGCCCGGGCCCGGCTGACCACCGAAGTGATCCTGGGTTACGTGCGGGATGGGGTGGAGCGAAACGGCGGCGACCCGGGCACGATCCGGGGCTACCGGGGAGGCTATCTTCCGCTCGAGCGGCGAGCGATCGAGAAGGGATTGCGGGACGGCAGTGTGCGGGGTGTCGTCGCAACCAACGCGCTCGAGCTTGGAGTGGATATTGGCCAGCTTGGGGCGGCAGTGATTGCCGGGTACCCTGGCACGATTGCCAGCCTGTGGCAGCAAGCCGGCCGGGCCGGCCGGCGGAGCGAGGTTTCGGCGGCGGTGCTGGTAGCCTCCGGCGCGCCGCTCGACCAGTTCGTCGCCGCCAATCCGCGCTATCTGTTCGAGAATCCGCCCGAGCACGGCCTGATCAATCCGGACAATCTGGCGATCCTGATGCGCCACCTGCGCTGTTCGGCCTTTGAGCTCCCATTCGAGGCCGGCGAGTCCTTTGGTTCCTACCAGGAAGTGGGGGACTTGCTGGATTTCCTGTCGGACGAGGGGGTCTTGCACCGATCCGACGGCGTCTACCGCTGGATGGCCGACTCGTATCCGGCCGAGGGAGTGTCCTTGCGGGCCGGCGAAGATGCCACGGTGGTCATTCAAGAGGTGAGCCAGGGCCGCCCGATCGTGATTGGGGAGGTCGACCGGGCCACTGCCCCGATCCTGGTCCACGAAGGAGCGGTGTACACCCACGAGGGTCGATCGCACCTCGTGCAGCGCCTGGATTGGGAGAACGCCCTTGCGGAGGTCATACCCGAAGAGGTCGATTACTACACCGACGCCTCGGAGACGGTAGACCTCGAGGTGCTCAAGATCTACGATGCGGATGAGACCCGGCCGACTCGGCGGGCCCATGGCTGGACCCGGATCACCGCTCAGGCAACTTCTTTCCGCAAGATCAAGCGCTATACCCACGAAACTCTCGGCTATGGGGAGATCGACCTTCCGCCGCGGCAGTATGAGACCAGCGCCTACTGGATGTGGATCGCGCCGGAAACCGTTGAGCACCTGGAGGCCGAAGGCGTATTGATCCCACCCAACGAGTACGGGCCAGATTGGCCGGCGGCCCGGGAGGCCGCCCTCGAGCGTGACCAGCGGCGCTGCCGCCAGTGCGGCGCGCCGGAGCGGGAAGGACGGACCCATGACGTCCATCACCTCCGGCCCTTCCGCGAGTTTGGTTACGTGCCGGGCGAAAACCGCAACGATCGGGAGGCCAATCAGCTCGACAACCTGATCACTCTGTGCTCCACCTGTCACGCCCGGGCCGAGTCGGTCCGCGGCACTCGCAGCGCGCTCGGCGGATTGGCCTATACCCTGCGCAACATCGCGCCGCTCTTCTTGATGTGCGATCCGCGCGACCTGGGCGGGCTGACCGAGGTCCGCTCCAAAGAGACCAAGTCTCCTACCATTACTCTCTTCGATCGCGCCCCGGAGGGTCTGGGGTTGGCTGAGCGGCTTTATGAACTGCACGAGCGGCTGCTGGAGGGGGCGCTGGAATTGATGCGGCGCTGCCGATGTTCCGACGGCTGCCCGGCCTGTGTGGGTCCGGTGGGTCCGGGCGGCCGGGAGGTTAAGGCGCTGACGGCTCAGCTGTTGGAGGCGCTGCTCAGCGTCTGACGGCGCCCATCGTCAGGCCGGCGACGAGCTGATTCAGGAAGAAGCTGTAGACCACGCCCACGGGCAGGGCGACTAGGGCTGCGGCGGCCATCAGCGACTGCCAGTAGAACACGTCGCCGCGCACCAACTCGATTGGGACGCCCACACTGATCGTGCGCTGCGAAGAGGAGGAAATGAAGGTCAGGGCGTAGATGAACTCGTGCAAGGTGAGCGTAAAGGTGAACACGATCACGGCCACGACGCCCGAGATGGAGAGCGGCATCACGACCTTGAGAAAGGCGGTGAATCGGCTGTAGCCGTCCACCATGGCCGCTTCCTCCAGGTCGGTCGGGATGGATTTGAAGAAGCCCATGAGCAGCCAGGTGGCAAATGGGATCGTGATGCTCGGGTAGACCACCACTAGCGACCAGATGCTGTTGTTGAGCCCCAGCGCAACGACCACCCGGAACATTGGAATGAACAGCAGGGTCGGGGGGACCAGGTAAATGAGGAACATCCCGATCCCGGCTCGCTCGCCCCACTTACCGATGAGGCGGGCCAGGCTGTAGCCCGCCGGTAGCGCGACTGCCAGCGTGATGAGCACCACCAGCACGCCAACGACCGCAGAGTTGCGCAGAAAACCGAGGTAATTGGTTTCGAAGAGCAGCAGCTTCAGGTTGTCCAAGGTGGGCGGATCGTTGAACAGGAAGGGGTTGTTCTGCGCCCGGTAAAGGTCCCGGTCCTGTTTGAACGTGGTGATTAGCATCCACAGGAAGGGCGCGGCAGCAAAGAAACAGCCCAGGAGTACGGTGGAATAAATCCCTGCTCGCCTCAGGTACTTCAGCTTAAGCGACCTCCATCCGACGTGCCGTGCGCAGGATCAGGATCGCGGCTGCCATCAACACCGGAAACAGGAACAGCGCGATGGCGGCACCCTCCGCCAGCGAACCACCAGTGATTCCCTTGAAGTAGGCCCACACGGGCAGCACCATCGTGTAGTACACCGGCCCGCCGCGAGTGAGCACGAAGACCACCACCAAGTCAGAGAAGATGAAGATGAAGCTGAAAAGCAGCGAGATGCTCATGATCGGCGCGATCAGCGGCAGCTTGACCTGGAACAGGGTGCGCCAAAAGCTGGCGCCGTCTACCTGCGCCTGGTCGAGCAATTCCTGGTCGATAGAGCTCAAGCCGGCTGACAGGATCACGGTCGCCAACGGCAGCAAGCGCCAGACCTGGACCGCAACGACCGAGGCCATGGCCAGCTGTTCGCGGGCCAGGAAGTTCATGTGGTTGCCGGGTCCTAGCAGGGTGTTGGGGCCTAACAAACCGAGCTGGACCAGCACCCAATCGATGGGGCTGAACTTGGAGTCCAGTAGCCACAGCCAGCCCAGTGTGCCCAGCGCTACCGGCGTTGCCCAGGGAAGGATCAGGAGGGTCCGGGCCAACCACTTGCCGCGGAAGTTCTGGGAGAGCACCAGCGCCAGGATATTGGCTAGCACGAGGATGATGAGCTGAGCGACAAGCGTGAAGCCGACCGTGTTGACCAGGCCGCGGCGGAACTCAGGGGCCCGAACGATCGAGCGGAAATTCTGCAATCCCACAAAATCGAGGCTGGTATCCCCCACTGTGACGTCACTCAAGCTAAAGGCGATCGACAGCAAGAACGGAAAGCCAACTAGGCCGATGATGTAGAGCACCGCTGGCGCCAGCATCAGCGGCCCCAACACTCGCTCCCGATCGGTCAGGTAGCGGAAGCGGGGGTTTGGGCTCACCATGGCCTCGGATCGGTTCGCTTGCCGGTGCGCTTGTCGAAAAAGCGCAAGTGTTCGGACTGCACCATGAAATGGTTGCTGGCGCCAATTTCCACCGGGAGATTCATCGTGGAAGGGATCCGAGCGATCACCGTGGTTTCCTCGGAGGCACCGTCCACTGTTCCGTAGAGCAGGGTGTCCGCCCCCAGGTTTTCCACCCGGCTCACCCGGTAGCTAAACTCGGCTTCGCCATTTGTATCCCGCTGCCCACGGCTTGGGTGGAAGTGCTCCGGCCGGAAGCCCAGCGTATAGTCACCGCGGTCGAGCAGATTCATTCCCGGCGAGCCCAGGAAGGTCGCAACGAAGGTGTCGCCCGAATTGTGATAGATCTGCTCGGGCGTGCCGATCTGTCGCACTTGTCCGGCCAACATCACCGCGATTCTGTCGCCCAGCCCCATGGCTTCGATCTGGTCATGGGTCACAAAGATAGTTGTGATGCCCAGCCGCCGCTGGAAGCGCTGCAGCTCGTCACGGGCGGAGGCGCGCAGCTTGGCATCCAGGTTGGAGAGCGGCTCGTCGAGCAGCAAAACGCTGGGTTCCTTGACCATGGCCCGGCACAGCGCCACCCGCTGACGTTCGCCCCCCGAAAGCTGGCGTGGCTTCCGATCCAGCAACTTCTCGATACCCAGCACTCCGGCTGCCCAGCGCACCTTCTCCTCGATCTCCCCCTTGGTGAAGCGACCCTGGGCCTTGAGCGGAAAGGCGATGTTCTTGAACACCGTCATGTGCGGGTACAGCGCGTAGCTCTGGAAGACCATGGCCACCTCCCGGGCCCGCGGCGGTCGATCGGTCACGTCTTGTCCGGCGATCGAGATCTGGCCCTCGGTCGGCTGCTCGAGCCCCGCGATCAACCGCATCAGGGTGGTCTTGCCGCAGCCGGATGGACCGAGGATCACGAGCAGTTCCCCTTGGCGAATCGACAGGTCCACCCCGTTGACCGCCGGAACCTCCCCAAACTCCTTTTTCAGACCGCTGATTTCAACGATGGCCATGCTCTATGCCCAAGGAGACAACCGGGGCCCGTCTGAGCTTATCTCAGCGGGCCCCGGTCTTACTTGTGTACACAGACGGATCAGCAGGTTGGCTGAAAAGTTTCTGGGCTTTGATTACCCAACCGCGCAGTCCGGTGTTGCCGTCCCCCCGACCAGGCCGAGTGCTCGCCACTTCTCGAAGATCGCCTCGATCTGATCGTGGGCCTCGCACACCGCTACCTCGGCGGTCTTCTCCCCGAGTGCCACCTGCGACATCATGGTGACGACAATGTTGGTGGAGTAGACCTCACCCACGGCCGGACTGGAGGGTCCCGGCCAGCCGAGGTAGGTGACCCAGTTCTCGGCGGTCAGCAGCACCTTCAGCTTGTCGTTCGGACGCGATCCGAAGGGATCGACCGACGCCCAGCCGGTGTCGCCGTAGAGCTGGGGCGCCGTGCTGGGGAAGGCTGGGAAGTTATACAGCTCGCTGTTGAAAACCGCCTGGTTGTAGTTGGCGACCAGGTGCAGCAGGAAGGCCTTGGCGGCTTCCCGCTCATCGCCGGTCACATAGCTGGGCATCACATAGATGTTCCAGACGTGAGCGGAAGCGTGCTGATCCCCGCCCGGTCCCTTGAGCGCATCCACGAAGCCGATGTTGTCCGCCGCGGCCGGGTCGATCTTCTGCAGGCTGCGGTAGGCCGAGATCGAGTTTAGGATGTACGACAGCTCGCCGGCGATCAGGCCCTGATTGTTGGAGGCCGCGTTCCAGCCAAAGACTTCCTCGGTCATCGTGTCGCGGTAGAGCTGGGCCAGGTAGTTGACCGCCTCCACCACCTCAGGGCTGTCGATGGTGACATTCTCATTCTCGTCCTGTATCGACCCGCCATAGGACCATATGATGGACCGCATGGCCATGTTGGAGTCGATCTCCGGCGACAGGCCAAGGCCCATGGGCACGCCGGATTGTTCCTTGATAGCCTTGCCGCCGACCAGCAGGTCCTCCCAGGTGTCCGGACCCTCGGGGAAACCGACCGCGGTCCACTTCTCAATGTCGTAGTCTCCCGGGTCGGGCGTCCACATATGGCAGAAGCCATACCACATGTCGTTGGCGGGCAGGTAGGAGTTGGCCTTGCAGGGTGCTACCATCGGACCAAACTGCGCCTCGGCCTCCTCCACGATATCGGTCAGGTCTTGCAAGCCCTGGACATACGTGGAGGCGCCCAGCAGCAGCTCGACCATCGTGGGTCCCTCACCGGCGTCGATGGCGGTGGCCAGGGTGGGGGCCATATCGGTGATCGCCACGTGGTCGACAGTGCACTCGACGTTGTTCTTTTCGCACCAGTCCTGTAGGAACGGATCGAACCACTTGTCGTACTGCGGCACGAAGTGAGCCCACTGGACTAGATGCAGCCGAGTGCCGTCGGGGAAGGGTTTGGCCTCGACCTCGACCGGCGCGACCACGGTCACCGGCACCTCGACCTGCCGGGTGACCTCGACCTCCTGGATTTCGGGCGTGGCCGGGGCACAGGCGCCGAGCAGCACGGCCGCGAGGGCCAGGATGCCAAAGACGTAAACGTTGTGTTTGGACATGGTTCTCCTCCTCATTTGGGTACGGGGACCACAGGGGCCGAAAGGCGTTTACAGTCTAATTCAGTCGAGACTCGCCGTCAATCAACGAACCGAATCTGGTGCACACCCGTCCCGCGGAGTTTGACTGCCGCTGGCCAAGCGCTCATAATCCGGCCTCCAAGCGGGATCCGGCTATCGCCAAGATCTGGAGGACTGAGCAATGGACCTGCAACTGAAAGAGAAAGTGGCGCTGGTAGCAGCGGCCTCGAAGGGGTTGGGCAAAGCCGCGGCCTTGGCACTCGCCCGAGAGGGCGCCCGCCTGGCCATCTGTGCCCGCAGCGAGGCGTTGGAACAGACCGCGGAGCAGATCCGTTCGGAGACGGGCGCGCAGGTCCTGGCCGTCAGGACCGATCTGACGTTCCGCGAGCAGGTGGAAGCCTTCGTCCGGCGGTCGCTGGATCACTACGGACATATCGATGTCCTGATCGTCAACTGCGGCGGTCCGCCGCCGGGCGAGTTCCTGGACTTGACCATTGAAGACTGGGAGGCCGGCATCCGGACCACCTTGATGAGCGCGCTATACCTGTGCTACGCGGTGGTTCCCCACATGCTCGAGCGTGGCTCGGGCTGCATCATCACCAGCCAGTCTTATTCAACCAAACAGCCCCTCGCCCGCTTGATTACTTCCAATTCCCTGCGCCTGGCCGTCATCGGTCTGATGAAGAGCCTGGCCAATGAGCTCGGCCCGAAGGGGATCCGGGTCAATTCCGTCAACCCGGCCTGGACCTGGACCGACCGGATCGAAAAGCTCATGACCGATCGAGCCCAGGCAAACAAGACCACCCTCGAAGAAGAGGCGGCCAAGGCGGCGGCCGGGTTGCCGCTCGGTCGGATGGGCACCTTGGAAGAGTACGGCAAGACGATCGCCTGGCTGGCCTCGCCGGCGGCCGGCTTCGTCCACGGCCACGCGTTGATGTTTGATGGGGGTGGAGTCTCCGCCCCGATCTAACCGCCAATGCGGATCGCGATCTTCGGCACCGGGGGCGTGGGGGGCTACTTTGGCGGGCTGCTGGCGC
>Ga0209640_10003376_pt1 | contig 13962 bp, 11 predicted proteins | sample RifCSP10_1_FD_184018 | JGI IMG/M metagenome (GOLD analysis project Ga0209640, IMG submission 184018) | Soil microbial communities from Rifle, Colorado - Rifle CSP2_sed 10_1 (SPAdes) (version 2) | ecosystem: Environmental > Terrestrial > Deep subsurface > Rock core/Sediment | place: Rifle...
GATATTCATGTATACCTAGTTTTAAGTTTTCATCTACCCATCCAAGATTTTTTTCCATTCCCTTTATGGGTATAACCTTATCATTTCCGCTTCCTATTACTCCTATTCTCTTCTTTAATCTCTCTAGATTAGGACCAAGTATGGATTGATCGCTTAAAAAAACCGCCTTGAACATCAAGGCCTCTACTTTCTCCATATGAGGGAAATTTTTACCTTGTTTATAGAACTCGATTAGCCTCTCACTTGCGTTTCTATCTAGAATAAGTGGGCTTATCGGGTTTGCATTTAAATCAGGATCATGACTATTAATAGCTGCCCCTGAACAGAAGATTATGAGCTTGCCTTGAGATAAAATAGGATTATCCCCTACTCCCAAAAAAAGAATCAAGGCAAGGTAGCCTCCTAGTGAGTAACCTAGAAAGTGCACCCTTGTGCCTTTGGTAAAGGGAGAGAACGTCCTATCTTCTCGCCAAACCCTATATTCTCCGCAATATAAGGTATTGACCAAATCAATCATGTCATTATAAGTCTGAAGACCAGCAAGAAAAAACCTTTCGGGATGCTCATGAAGCCTTTCACTCAAGATAACGTTATAAGAGGTACAGGTGCTGTTACCTTCCAGATTTCTTCTAACTGATAGCTTCTTCCCAACCTCCTCAGGAATAAACCAACCTTTCGGACGCCTATTTATCAGAAAGGCTATAGGGAAAATAATTGTAGGAATACCCGATGCCGCAAAACTTGCTGCCCAAGGAAAGAATTTTCTATATTCACTTTCGTTAAGCCCGTTGAGAATGATTATTACTTCGTCAAACTGTTTGTTACCCTCTGGAAGGAAAAGCATGTACGGGAACTGGATGTTATCTACTACATCTTGATCCTCTCTAAGAAGGCAACTGTAGTTATTTGATACAAAGTCTACCTTGTGTATTGAAACTCCATCTTGGGTTAACTGAGGTAGATTCACCCCAAATCTCATCCTTCTTTCCCGAAATTCCCGATATAGAGATCCGGCTTGAAAAATATATTGGATTTTAGACATTTTTTTCTCTCTAATCAGTAGTAGTCCGCAATAAACTTTTAGTCAGGGTTAGAAAACCCCACCTTCTGCTTATTATAGTCCTCCTAAGACAGTCGGGACATTCTTGTCACGCAATTAAATTAATCCCATATTAATTCTTGGACTACTTTTCGTTGCAAGATTTAGCCCTTTTTAGTTTCCCAATAAAAAGGTACTTGACAAGGAATAGAAGTTATTATAAGATGACTGACTAGTCAGTTCAGTTAGAATAATTACATGGCTAAAGCAAAAGAAGCGATAAGTAAAAAGCTACTAGGTGTTGGTTACCGTACAAAGAGAGCAACGCGGAGTAGAGAGATTATACGAATAGCAGCCCAACTCTTTTCCGAAAAAAGTTACCATGATGTTACAATGGATGAGGTCGCTTCAAAAGTAGGTGTAGCAAAGGGTACGATTTACCTTTACTTCGATTCTAAGGAAAGACTATATCTTGAAATTTTAGAGCATGGCTTTGAAGCCATTGAATCTCTTATTGAAAGGGAGATAGAAAAGAGTGACCCAGCTCCAGAGAAATTAAAGAAGGTCCTAAAACTCATATTTAAATTCTATCGTCAGAACCTGGATGTGCTTCGAATTCTAAGTAGGGACGAAACACATCTTATTCGAGAACACTACGAGTTTACAGAACACTGGAGGGATAGAAGAATAAAACTCTATGAAAAAATCCTCGAAAAAGGGGTGAGGGAAGGCTCCTTCCGTCAAATAAACACAAAGCTTACAGCATTAATAATCTTTGGTCTTGTAAGGTCAGTTATGTTTTTCTACGAGACTGATAAAAGTGCTGAAGAAACAGCAGAAGAGGTATTTTCTGTAGTTGATAAGGGGATTCTTGCTATTCCTCATATGGATTTTATGTATAGTAAAGAAATTACTAAGAGGAGTGAAATACAGCAAAAATCCCGAGAATAAGATAAATGACTACTAAATAAATAATTTTTAATAACAGGAGGTATAGCCAATGAGTACCATGAAATATCCATTTAGCAAAAGAATAAATCATTTTGTCCCACCAAAGCAGTGGGCTAGCATGAGAATTGCAAAGGAGCTTGAAAAAAACACTGGTAAAAAGGTAATTCACTTTGAAAAAGGTGATTATCAGGGACCGGATTTCGATACCCCTGAGTTTATGATTGAAGCCACACTAAAAGCACTTAAGGATGGATATGTAAGATACGATCCGGGGCCAGGTCTTCCAGAGCTCAGAGAAGCTATCGCCCAAGAGATGACAAAGAGGGGAAGGCCGACTACCGCTGAGGAGGTAATCGTTACGGCCGGTGCAAAGCAATCCCTCAATATGTCACTCTTAACCTTCTTAGAAGACGGGGATGAAGTAATTTTCCCAAACCCCGGCTATCCCCCTGATGAGGTCTGGGCTAAGTATGCAGGTGCACATATAAAGCATACACCTCTTACTAAACCCGATTGGCAGTTTGATGTTGAAAAGCTTGAGCATATGATCACACCAAAGACAAAGCTTTTAATAATCAACACCCCACAAAGACCTAATGGTCATCTTGTTGAGAACCCTGAGGAAATCGCTGAATTATGTTTGAAGCACAAGGACCTTATTGTAATATCCGATGAGATCTTCTCACACGTAGTTTATGATGGCAAGAAGCACAAAAGCATTTCAGCCATACCTGACATGGCTGAGAGAACTATTGTGATTGATACATTCTCAAAGACCTATGCGATGACCGGTTGGAGAATTGGTTGGACAGTAGCTCCAAAACCCGTTATAGAAAAGCTTTCGATATTCCTTCAGGACACTATTACAAACGTTGCCGCTTTTATTCAGAAGGCTGCCTATGCTGCAATGGTAGGCCCTCAGGATTGGGTAGAGAAAAAGAGACAACTCCTTCAAAAGAAACGAGACAGAATAGTAGCTGGTTTAAACTCGATCCCTGGTATAAAATGCGATACCCCATCCGGCGCATTCTACGCCTTTCCCGATATTTCAGGGACAGGTCTAACCTCGCAGGAATTCACAAACAGATTAATGGAGACTGCGGGTGTAGCAGTTGTCGATGGTACCGCTTTTGGAAGCCGAGGTGAAGATTACGTGAGAGTGACCTACGCTGTTTCCGATCAGGATATAGACGAAGGAATAAAAAGAATAAAAGGGACAGACCTACGCTCATAGTATTGAATCAATTGCATAGCTAGAAGGTAAACAACTTCGAGGAAAGATTTTGATACCTTCAGTCCTTTAATGATGAGGAAAAGGTATCAAAGTATTACCCTAGCTTTTAGTATTGTTATCTCTTATGTAATTTTATCCATTTAAAATCTCCATAGATTTTCCTATTAGTTCTTTTTATAATAAATAAAGTGCTATCTTTGCAAATGGAAACAATCAATATTAGAGTACAATCATGTTAAATAGAACTAGAAAACTCGATTGGATAGGGAAATTTTTATTTGTCCTATTTATCGCATTATTTACCTCCTTTCTTTTAATAACCTGCTATAAGGCTCCGGTTACTGGTAGATCTCAACTCATTTTGATTTCGGAAGAGGAAGCAAATCAGATGGGAGTCACCGCTTTTCAAGAGGTATTGAGCAAGGAAAAGGTCTCAAACAATGCAGTTTATAACGAAGCTGTAACCAGAGTAGCTGGAAGAATAACTGGAGTCTCAGTTACCCCACGATACAACTGGGATTATAAGGTGTTTAAAGATGATAAAACAATTAATGCTTTTGCACTACCTGGGGGAAAGATAGGAGTTTATTCAGGAATTATACCAGTCGCTATGAATGACGCCGGACTAGCTACAGTCCTTGGTCACGAAGTAGCGCACGTTGCCGCACATCATGGCGCAGAAAGAATCTCAGCCGGGATCCTTGCCCAGCTTGGGGCTGTTGCCCTTGGCGTTGCCCTTAGTAATAGAGACCCGTTAGTAGTAAACGCAATAATGCAGGCATATGGAATCGGTGTAACCGTTGGAGGCATACTACCCTTTAGCCGTACACAAGAATCGGAAGCCGATAGGATTGGTTTAATTTACATGGCAAAAGCCGGGTACCACCCAGGGGAGGCTATTGACTTTTGGAACAGGATGGAACTGGCAACTCAGAATAAACCCCGACCACCTGAGTTTCTCGCCACTCATCCTGGCTATGGTACAAGAGTAAGCAATCTAAAGAAGTGGCTCCCAGAAGCGATGAGGTATTATGAGAGTTCAGATAGGGCTACAAATTTATTAATCTCATCAGCTCATTAAACTTGCTCTCTTTCTAATGTGTGATGTTTTAAGATCTTTCCAGAAGCTATGTAGAAAGCCTCTTCTGCAATGTTGGTTGCAAGGTCGGCAACTCTTTCGAGGTCTCTACTTACAAGAATCAGAAAAAGTGCGCGATCAATTGTGCTTGGGTCTGCTATCATATATGTCAAAAGTTCTCTCATAATCTGGTTCTCAAGAAAGTCCACCTCATCGTCCTTTTTACAAACCTCAACTGCAAGCCCCGTATTTTTGTTTATAAATGCATCTAGGCTTTGTCTAAGCATCTCCATTGCTCTTTCTGCCATTCTGGGAATATCAATTAGTGGTTTGACAGAAGGTTTATCTGCAAGGTAAATCGCCCTCTCAGCAATATTTACTGCATGGTCTCCTATCCTTTCAAGGTCGTTATTTATCTTCATTATCATCGTGACTGTTCTTAGATCCTCGGCTTCCGGTTGATAGAGTGCGAGTATCTTTATAACTAAGTTATCTATTTCGATTTCCATCTTGTTTACTTTGTCATCACTTTTTATAACTTCCTCAGCTAGAATCATGTTTCTTTCCTTGAGCGCTTTAACGCCCTTAACAATCATCTCTTCAACTGAAGCGGCCATTTCAAGAAGTAGCCTTTTAAGATTAATAATTTCCTCTTCGAATTTTTTCATTTTAATTCCCCTCAGACTAAAATATTGTCAATATCTCCATAAACCTCTTTTAGTTAGTTTAAACTTCTCTTAAATAATTGCTCTCAGCCAACATTCTTAACAACTTTAGTGTCTTCTCCTTTATCAAATGTTCCTTTAACCCAATTTATAATGTCATTCCTTACCCGCCTAAAAATGGCAAGGATTTCTTCTTCTGTTCCCTTACACTCAGATGGATCTTCAAAATCCTGGTGTAGATATTTCTTGGCTCCTGGGAACACCGGGCATTCTTCTTTCGCATGATTGCATACCGTAACAACATAGTCAAATTTCTTATAAAGAAATTCATCAACCCTCTTAGAACCTTGAGATGATATGTCAATACCGATCTCTTTCATCACTCTAATAGCATAAGGGTTTACTCTTGTTGGCTTCGTTCCAGCGCTATAAGCCTCATAACGATCACCGTATAAAGCTCTGAGCAACCCCTCTCCAATCTGAGAACGAGAAGAATTATGGGTACAAACAAACAAAACTTTTTTCTTTCTTTGCTTAACCATTATCTCACTTTAATGCTCTATTACTTCCTCCACTATCACCTCAGCTCAAACCCACAAATCATAGCCTGGTACAGATCAACTTAATTAATGGGAAGAAACTAAGGCATCATCCTACATTTAAAAATAACGCTCAACCGAACTTTCCTGAGACATAATCCTCAGTCTGCTTTTTTGACGGTGTAAGAAATATCTTTTCGGTAATATCGTACTCAATTAACCTTCCCAAATACATAAAAGCGGTATAGTCAGAAACACGTGAAGCCTGTTGCATGTTGTGAGTAACGGTAACTATTGTGTAATTCTGTTTAAGCTCTGTTATTAGGTCCTCGATTTTTCCTGTAGCAATAGGGTCAAGAGCAGAACATGGCTCATCCATAAGAAGCACCTCAGGCTCAACAGCAATTGCTCTTGCAATACAAAGCCTCTGCTGTTGTCCTCCTGAAAGCCCAAATCCTCTTCTTCTTAAGCAATTGATCCCGTGTGTATACCCTTCCCCTTCCTTCTGCAAGCACCTCAAGAATCTTAAACTCAGTTGTAGTTAGCTCTACTTTCTTACCATCAACAGCAGCCTCAAATTTTTCTGAATCAATCGTAAGAGGACCAATCCTTATAATTTTGTCTGCTTCCCCTTCTTTTTTCGATCTTCTTAGTATGGTCTTTACTCTGGCAACAAGCTCACGTGGGCTAAATGGTTTTACTATGTAGTCGTCTGCACCGAGTTCAAGTCCTACAACAATATCAGCCTCTGTGCCCTTTGCGGTAAGCATGATTATTGGTAGTGATGATGTGCGGCTATTATTTTTTAGCATCCTGCAGATTTCAAGTCCATCCGCTCCCGGAAGCATTATGTCAAGGACCACAAGATCGGGAAGCAAGGATTGTATATATGAAAGAAAATCCCTTCCATTATAGAACTCCTTTACCTTAAATCCATCCCTTTTTAAGTGATGGCTCACAAGTTCTACAATATCCTCTTCATCATCTACTATTGCTATTACCTGGTTATCCATAAAAATTATTATTTGCTAAGATGAGTAGTTTTACAACTTCTCAGTTCCCCGAACTAGAACAAACCTAATGTAGAGACACGCCATGGCGTGTCTCTGCTCATGTAGGCATAGCCCATACAATCGCTTCTATAGCAACCTTCCAGGACTCATAAGGCCCTTGGGATCAAAACTTCCTTTAATCTTACGCATTATCTCTACGCCACCCGGAAGATGACCCCATATATTCACCTTGTGCTTAATCTCAGTAGAAGCTGATTCTACTACAAAGTATCCGCCGGCTTCCGCTACGTAAGAACCTAATTCATTTATAAACTGAATTAGCTTATCCATCTCTTCGGTTGACAAAAATCCGTAAACAATCCCGCTCCCAGCGTGAGAAATAAGGCTGATGCTAACCCCAAGATTTTTCGAATACTCATCAACTTTATTGAAGATGTCGAACGTGATTGAGGTTGGAGCACTTACCTTAAATCTAAAATTTGACCCTACCAAATAAGGGAAATCTGATAGTTCAGTCCAGAATCCCTCTTGCTCGGGACCCTCAAGAATTCGAGCGTAGCCTATACCCATTTTTTGAATCTCGTCACACTCCCTTTTAACCGATTCCTCAAAGCCTTCTAACCTAATAACCAGACAGCATGTATTCTCCATAAATGATATGTCAATCTTCTTTGATAAAACCTTAATCGTAGAGTAATTCAACGCTTCTAGAGAAGAGGGAAGAACCACTGACTCAAGCAATCTTGATATAAATTCGAATGCCTGTGCAGAGTTTTCAAATGAAAGCAAGACCGTCTTCTCTACCTCTGGTAAAGGATAAAGTTTAAAAGTAGCCTCAGTTATTATTCCTAGAGTTCCAAAAGAACCAACAAAGAGTTTGCACATATCATAGCCTGCCACGTTCTTTACGACTTTTCCTCCAGCCTTGATTCCTTCCCCTGTAGGAAGTACTGCCTTTATTCCAATTAGCAAATCCCTCACCGACCCATATCTTAATCTTCTAGGCCCGTTTGAATTTGATGCTATAACCCCACCAATCGAACACCTAGAGCTAAACATGGGGTCAAGGGGAAGAAACTGCTTTTTATCTTTAATTAGACTCTGCAACTCTGAAAGTTTTACCCCAGCCTCTAGTGTGACTGTAAGGTTTCCTTGGTCGTGTTCAATGACATTGTTTAGCCGAGATGTAAAGAGGATAATATCTAAGCTTTTAGGTATGTTCCCAATTACTATTTTTGTTCCCTGAGACCATGGGCAAATCGAAGCCTCTTCTTCATTGGCAACACGTAAAATTGCGGAAACCTCATCTAAGTTAGCAGGATAGACAAGGAGTCCTGGGACCTTACCATCTACTGCAAAATCTAAGAATCCACCATGAGAGTAGTAGAGATATTCCCTGCCTACGATGTGTTCTATTTTTGAGGTTAAAAGTTCGTAGTCTGGCATCATTAAAATTAAGTAGAGGCGTTATCCCTTCGACATGCTCAGGGCAGGTCCTGTTGCGAATTTTAGTAGGATTAAAAAACCCCGTCCGTATATATTAAAATTCTACTAAGATAGACGAGACTTTCCAGTCCCCTTGGTCAGACGGGGTTAGAAAACCCTGCCTATCGTGGATGGACGTCGAATAACAACGATAGGCGGGAAATTCTTGTCCAGTCGATGTAACATTTTCGTCCGCATTATGCTCCGGCGAGGTTAGAAAACCTCGCCTATCGAGGATGGACGTCGAACACGCCGATAGACGAGACATTCTTGTCTCGCGAACGCCGATGGGTGTTAGAAAATCCTGCCTGTCGACATATTAAAATTACAGCACGAATTTCTATTATCTTATCATGAAAAAATTTTCAGTGAAGAGATGATTTGTTTGTTATATAATGTGAGTATTAAGTTCCTGAGGTTTTTTGAATGAAGGTTTGTTTTATTAATCCAGCTTTTCCAGAGTCACTCTGGAGTTTTAGTGGAGTTGCCTCACTCGTAGGTAAAAGAGGAGCATTCGCACCTTTGGGACTTGCGACTATTGCTGCTTGTACTCCAACGAAGTTCAACATCGAAATTTGTGACGAAGAGATTGAACCTATAAATTTTGAAACCGATGCTGAAATTATTGCTCTAACTGCATTTAATGTACAGGCAAGAAGGGCTTTTAAGATAGCAGAGGAATTTAGAAGGCGTAGAAAGTTGGTTGCTATGGGTGGACCTTACGCAAGCCTCTGTCCAGAAAAATGTATGCCATACGTAGATGTTGTACTCGAAGGAGAGGGGGAACTAATTTGGCAAGAGTTTTTAGCTGACTATAAAGAAGGGAATTATAAACGGCACTACAAGCAGAAAGAGAAGATTTCTATGCTTTCATCGCCTCCGCCACGTTATGACCTTCTAAAAATTAAGGAATATTTTGAGTTTTCTATACAGACAACGCGCGGCTGCCCATTTACCTGCGAGTTCTGCGACATTATCATCACAGACGGAAGGGTTCCAAGGAGTAAATCAGTTAAGCAAGTCTTGGCGGAGGTACAAAAACTATATGAACTTGGAGTTGGTTCAGTCGTGTTCACTGACGCTAATTTCATCGGTAGCCCTAAATATACTAAAGAGTTACTTGAAGAGCTTATAAGATTCGGTAAAGAAAATAACTTCCCAATGAGCTTTGCATGTGAAGCAACGATAAATCTTGCGACAAAGTATGATATTCTTGGCTTAATGCAGGCAGCCAACTTTGACCGTGTATTTGTGGGCGTTGAGTCCCCAAGGAAAACAAGCCTTGTAGAGACAAAAAAGCTTGTAAATACACGCGGATCACTTTTAGAAAACATTAGAAAGATTCAATCCTACGGCATGATTGTTGTTGCAGGAATGATTGTAGGGTTCGATAGTGATGATAAAGAAATATTCCAGGAACAGTTTGACTTCTTAATGGAAGCAGGGGTTCCATTTACCACAGTAGGCACTTTGGTTGCCCTGGAGAATACCCCGCTTTACGAACGAGTAAAGAAAGAGGGACGGTTAATTGAATCGATCTACGAAGATATGCGGGGGCATGGTGCAAGTAACACAAACTTCATTCCCAGACAAATGACTCTTGAAGAACTAATCAATGGTTACAACTGGCTTATCCGTGCACTCTATGCCTACGACAACTATTCCAAGCGGATTTTAACCATGATAGACAATTTTTATAGGAATGGAAACAAGGACAAAGTTGCAGAGAAAAGGCCATACCTCCCAGGCTTTCTGCATACACAGAAAAAGCCTTACCTTTCTTCAGAACTATATAAAATAATTAAAAATGTACTTTCGTATTATTTAATTACAAAGGATGGAAAACGGAGGTGGTTTTTTATTTCGTCGTTACTTAAGACACTTAGGGGAGGAGTAAACTCTCGGAGGTTGGCTGGGACTTTATCACTTCTTGTATTACACAAGCATTTCCATGATTACGTCACTAAGGCTCACGGGGACCCAGAGATAATAAGTCCCATCTCTCCGTATACCCCTAATTAGAGTTGAGTTTATAATACAAAATAGAAATGTCATAAGATCTAATCAATATATAGTGGGCAAATCTCTTGTTCGCTCTGTGATATATTTGCGCCGCCTCACAGAGTTCGCCCAAAATGAACAATATCTATAAATGAGCAATCACAAGGATTGTCCCTACAATTCATCCTCTTCGCCCTTTAAAATGTGGAACACATGAAGCACCCATGGAAACAATGCATCCATTGATTCTCTAACCCCTCTTGAGCTTCCCGGAAGATTTATAATGATCGTCTTACCTCTTACACCTGCAGTTTCTCTCGATAGCATTGCATAGCGCTTAACTCTTTGCTCCATGAGCATGTTTTCCTTGCCGCTGCAGCAACAGATGCGGCCTTAGGCGGACGCAATACAGAGTTTCAGGCAGCAGCGGGAGCCCTTGATGCTAACTCAGTAGACCTTTCCAAAGCAATTGGATCTGTTTACGGTCCCGATGCTGAAAAGGCGTTTTTGCCCTTGTGGCGTAAACACATCGGGTTTTTTATCGATTACACAGTAGGTGTTGCTACAAAGGATAAGGCAAAGCAGGAAAAAGCGGTGTCCGATTTAGTACAATACCCCAAGGATTTCGGTGCCTTTATGCACTCTGCTAGCCCAGCCCTTCCCGCAAACGTTGTGGCTGACCTGGTTAAGACCCATGTTCTTACTCTAAAGGCAGTGGTTGATGCTCAAGCAGCTAAGAATTGGGCGCAGGCAGATTCCGATTTTTTTACAGAGGGGCAAACTTTCACCTTTAGCTTTGTAAAGCCAGGCACCTACCCCTATTTCTGTAAACGTCACAACTCGATGCGCGGAGAGATTAAAGTTGTACCCTCAACACCTTAAGATCAAGGCTTTATAAGTAAGTATTCAAATATTGTAGGCACAGACTTGTCTGTGCAACACTACAATTTTGACTGGGGTAATGTTATAAGGAAAGCCAAAAGCTACGATTTCAGCCACTCCTAAGTTGAAACTTAATCGGAACTTTAACCCAACTGGGGAATGGAACCTCGTTCCTTTTCCCAGGGATAAAAATCCAGTTTGTTACTGCTTCGATTGCGGATTTGTCAAGTGTTTCGTAACCTGAGGACTGTTCGATTTCAATTTTACCTACCTTACCATCCTCAAGCACCCATACCTTGAGAAGAACTGCCCCTTCGTATCCATTTCTTCGTGCGATCATTGGATACCTTGGCTTTGGGTTTATTTTATAATCTGGGTAACCTACCTCAACAGCATGCCCTGAGCCATCGGTACCAAGCACAGGTAGTCCTTCATATCCTATTTGCGTTCCTTCCTTTAAAGACTCCGCGCTAGCCTTTGAAGTATTTGAAATCAGATGTGTCTGTTCTTTATTTGTGTAATCACTTTTATTAACTGTACTTGGTTCGATCATTAATTTAGAGTGTTGAATAGAAGCCTCTCTCTTATTTGTAATTTCCTTTTCTTGATTTTTCCTTGTGATAGGTTTGATAACGGCATTCTCTAGTTTGGGTGCCACTTTTTGACTTGCTACAAAAATGTTACCACTCCCTGCCTTATGCTCTTTGGAGGCACCAATTACACCAAAACCTATTAATTGCGCGTTGGTAACGATAACCTCTGGCCGCCACACAAAAACAAAGATAGAGAAAGCTAAAAGGTGTATGATTACTGAAGCAATAACAAATATTCTAAGACGAGCATTAGACATAAAAACATCCCCAGCTAAACAGAGTTTATTTCTAATAATTCTAATTAATTTTATCCTTTCTTGACCCTGGTATAATATTTAATTTAATCCGTTTGCCTTCCCTTAATATAACAATCTCGGTTGGAACTTCTGCCTCTGCCTCGCCTAAAGCGTATACGTAGTCATATATGTTATTTATAGATTTACCTCCAAATTCTATTATAGTGTCTCTACCCTTTAGGCCTGCTTTATCAGCAGGGCTCCCTTCTTTTACACCCATAAGTGTTACCCCCTCTGCTTCCTCAGAGTAATCTGGTATTGTTCCAACATAGACATTAAATTGAGAGGGTGCTCTTTCTTCCTCTTTAGCCTTAGACAACGCTATCTTAGTCGATGTTTCATTCAGCTTGCCGATTAAATCTGAAATAAGCAAAAGAATCTTTTTCTCTCCTTCTGAGTTTATCTTTTGCCAATCGTCATCAGGAGCGTGGTAGTCTTCATGCACTCCAGTAAAAAAATGAAGCACAGGGATGTCGTTAGCATAAAATACGGTTTGGTCACTTGTAGCAAAACCGGAGTCCTTCGTTTGTACCGCTAAACCAAGGTTAGAATTAAAAGATTCAAGAAGAGGTTTCCACTCAGGGGATGAACCAGATCCAAAAACTGTTAGTTTATCGTCTCTTAGTCTACCAATCATATCCATATTAATCATCGCTACAGTATTAACCAATGGTGCTTTGGGGTGTTTGACATAGTAAGAAGAACCGAGAAGCCCCAACTCCTCAGCCGAAAAGGCAATAAAAAGAAGACTCCTTTTAAGAGAAGCCCTTTGGTTGGAAAAATACTCGGCTAGTTCTATAAGCCCTGCAATACCTGAAGCGTTATCATCCGCACCGTTGTGAACCTTATTCTTATCTGTTTTATCGTCTCCTCTTGATACTCCGTCACCCAAACCTATGTGGTCATAATGAGCTCCAATGATTATCACCTGATCTTTGAGTGATTGATCAGAACCCTCGATGTAACCTACAACGTTTGCAGTAGAGCTTTTTTCACGGATAAGTTCGGTATGAATCTGGGCTTCAGTTTCAGGAATAATAAAGGAAGAAGGTTTCTTATCACCTAGCTTCTGTTCCAAGGTTTTCATATCCTTGCCAGCGGTCTTCAAAACCTCTTGAGCTATTTCTCTTTTTAGAATTATTGCATGAACACCGGAATCGGTAAAAGAACCATCGAATCTTATGCCACCCAAACCCTCTTCTTCCTTCTGAGAAAGAGGTGTTGTGAATATTATCCCTTTTGCCCCTTTCTCCCCTGCGTTAATAGCCTTATAGCGAAGCGATGCATACTTATAGAAAGGACTTTTACGATTATTCCCTTCTGGTGTATAACGTAAGACTAAAACGATTTTATCTTTTACATCTATCCCTGCGTAATCATCGTAGTTTAGCTGCTTCGAGCTTATTCCATACCCTGCGAACACCAACCCACCCCTAAGTTCTCCATCGCTTGAAAAGCTTATAGGTAGAAAATCTTTGCCAACTTGAAGATCCAACTTTCGTTCCCCTATATCAACGGTCATTGAGTTAGAGTCCCCGAGTTTTACTCCTGAGGTGAAAGAAAAATTTTGGAAATACGTTCCGTCACCTCCAAGGGGTATAAGGCCTGCTTTCTTAAAATGAAATGCAATATACTCAGCGGCTTTTTCACACCCCTCAGTCCCGGCTTTTCTTCCTTGAAGCTGATCTGAAGCTAGATAGCGGATATGTTCAATGATCTCTTCGGCTGTAATATCATCATTCTCAGCCCAACTGATTGCTGAAAAAACAAAGAGAAGAGTTAAGATTAAAGGTATAAAAAAGGAAATTAAAAACTTACTACCCTTCGACATAGCAACAAAATAATAACACAAAAGATTTGAATTGCTCGAATTAATAAAGGAGGGGCGTCACCTTTTAAATGCGTCAATCTTTCATCCCCATCCTAGCCTTCCCCTTCAAAAGGGAAGGGAAAAGTGTAACCTATGTACTCGGATTAAAGTGTAACCTATGTCCCCGTTCGCAAATGCAGCAGACAATCTATGCTTCTCTCATATTGATAATTTTTTAGGGAATTCAATTATAATATTTTTTTATACGATGAGAAAGGAGAGACAGCAGTTACGGTTTTTATAGAAAGAGACCTTGCATAAAACCTATCTCCCAGCCAAGAAAGATACCAAATGCAATACTCGAAATCCCAGCTAG
>Ga0209640_10003377_pt1 | contig 13961 bp, 7 predicted proteins | sample RifCSP10_1_FD_184018 | JGI IMG/M metagenome (GOLD analysis project Ga0209640, IMG submission 184018) | Soil microbial communities from Rifle, Colorado - Rifle CSP2_sed 10_1 (SPAdes) (version 2) | ecosystem: Environmental > Terrestrial > Deep subsurface > Rock core/Sediment | place: Rifle...
GGCGCGATGGGTTCTTTCAATTGAAATCGATAGACGCGGCGCGAAGCGTAGTGGAATCGCTGCTGTTCGTACGTTGTGAGCGTCAACTCATACGGACCTGAAGAGGAGATACTTTCCAGGTCCTCGTAGCGCCACGTCCTGTCGCCCCCCTTCTCGTCTGCCCCGTCGTCTGCTTGCAGGACAACCCAGCGGTCCGTGAAGAACAGATGGCCCTGTTGACCAGATAGTGTCCCGAGGTGCTTCACGGGGAATTCATAGCGGACATCGCCGAATTCGGTTGGACGAAGCCAAGCGGCAATTGGACGACGCACGCGAGTTTCGAGAAAGCGGTACACTTGCTCTGGAGTGGACTCGCTTTCCTGCCAATCGAACTCGAACGACTTGTCGGCCCCAAAGCGCCATTTGCGGTCTTCGTAGGTCAAGATTTTGAGGTGTCGGCCTTCTTCCACCTGAAACTGCTGTACTTCGTTGTAAGCCCAGTTCCGGGCGTCTTTCGAGTGTGTGGTTACATAGCGCATGCCCTGGTCGTCGAGAGTAAGCGTTCCAGAGCAGCCTCCCCAGGCATGATCGTGGCGGACGGACAGAACAAGCTGGTCTTGAGCAGCAGAGGGGAGCACCAATACAACAGAGAGCCATACCCAAAACAATGACATTCTGTTCATAAGTCGAAATCGTTTTTCGTTTTCCATGATCCCTCCCTTGCAGTTTCATTGCACCGGAAACGAGGTATCTACCTCGCTTCGGGTCGCGGCTCGGATCGCAGGTTTAACTTCGCCGTGCCACTTCCAGAGGGAGTAGACCGGCGGATAGACCACGAGTTCCATGATGAATGAGGTTAGGATGCCGCCGATCATGGGTGCAGCAATTCGCTTCATCACGTCGGCACCGGTCCCCTCAGACCACATAATCGGGAGCAGGCCCATGAGCATGACGGCTACTGTCATTACCTTGGGGCGCACGCGTTGGACCGCGCCATGCAGGACAGCTTCGCGCAGGTCGGCCCAATTCCGCATCCGGCCCTTCTTGCGCATTTCGTCATACGCAAGGTCGAGATAAAGAAGCATGAAGACACCCGTCTCGGCGTCCACGCCCATCAGCGCGATCAGGCCGACCCAGACGCCGATGCTCATGTTGTAGCCGAGATAGTAGAGCAGCCAGATGGCGCCGACCGCCGAGAACGGCACCGCGAGCAGCACGATCAGAGTCTTCGCGGTCGAGCGGGTATTGAGATAGAGCAGAAGAAAAACGATGAAGAGGGTCAGCGGGACGACCACCCGCAGCCGTTCTTCGGCCCGCTGTTTGTACTCGTACTGGCCGGTCCAGGTGAGCGTGTATCCGGGAGGCAGCGCGAGCCTCGTCGCCACGGTCTGCTGCAATTCCCGGACGTAGCCGCCCAGGTCTCGGTCGCCCATGTCCACATAGACATAGCCGGCCAGAAGGCCGTTCTCGTCGCGAATCATGCTTGGACCAAGCGCGAGCCGGATGTCGGCCAGCTCTCCCAGCGGGATTTGCGCGCCGCCCGGTGTCGAGACCAGGACGCGCTGGAGCTGGCCGAGATCATCACGCAGCCCGCGCTCGTAGCGGACGTTAACGGGGTACCGCTCGCGGCCCTCGATGGTTTGCGTGACGTTTTCGCCTCCGATGGCCGACTGGATCACGTCTTCGACATCGCCCACCGTCAGGCCGTAGCGCGCTGCCGCCACACGGTCCACACGGATGTCGGTGAAGTAGCCTTGCGCCACGCGCTCCGCATAGACGCTGCGCGTGCCGGGAACGGCCCGGATGATCGGCTCCAGTTGCCTGCCCAGTTGCTCGATGGTTTCGAGGCTCGGCCCGGCAATCTTGATCCCGACCGCGGTCTTGATGCCCGTCGTCAGCATGTCAATGCGGTTGCGGATGGGCATGGTCCAGACGTTCGGGAAGCCGGGGAACTGGAGCTTCTGGTCCATCTCAGCGACCAGTTCCTCCATGGAAATCGGCCGGGTGTCCGGCCACCACCGGCGCAAGAAGCCGCGCAGGAACTCCGGCGCGTGCTTGGAATGCCACCGCTCGACCGGCACATGCCGCCACTGCTCCGGCGGTTTGAGCGCCACGGTTGTGTTCACCATGCCCATTGGGGAATTGTCTGTTGCTGTATTGGCTCTGCCTGCGGTGCCGAAGACGCTCTCGACCTCCGGAAATTCCCGCAGTGCGCGGTCCTGAATCTGCAAGAGGCGTCCGGCTTCGGTGATGGAGAGGCCGGGCAAAGAAGTCGGCATGTAGAGGATGGTGCCCTCGTTGAGCGGCGGCATGAATTCTGAGCCGAGGCTCTGGTAAACCGGCACAGTGCTCAAGACGACGAGAATGGCAGCAACGATGACCAGCCATCGGAAGTGCAAAGCTAGCTCGGCGACCGGTTGATATACTCCGATCAGGATGCGGCTGATTGGGTGCTTTTCTTCGCGGTGGATCGTCCCCACGGCCACTGCGTTGACCACGCCACAGAGCCAACGCGGCCGGAAACGGAACCGCTCAGCTCGGATGAACAACATGAGCAACGCTGGAACAAGCGTGATCGCAAGGATTGCCGCAACCGCCATCGAGAAGTTCTTGGTGAAAGCAAGCGGCCGAAACAAGCGCCCCTCCTGCGCTTCAAGCGTGAAAATCGGGATGAAAGCAACGGCGATGACCAGAAGCGAGAAGAAGCTTGGCCCGCCGACTTCCTGGGCCGCTTCAATGATGATCTCACGGTAATTGCGCTGACGGCCTTCGGCGTCCCAATGTTCGAGCTTCTTGTGGACTTGCTCGACCACGATGATTGCCGCGTCCACCATGGCGCCGATGGCGATGGCAATCCCGCCGAGCGACATGATGTTCGAAGTTACCCCACTCAGCTTCATCGGGATGAAGGCAATGATGACGGCGGCAGGAATCGTCAGGATCGGGATCAAGGCGCTTGGGAGGTGCCAGAGGAAGAATAGGATAATGGCGCTGACGATCAGCAACTCTTCGATCAGTGTTACCTCCAGGGTTCGGATCGAGCGGCGGATCAATTCGGAGCGATCATAGGTCGGCACAATTCGGACGCCCTCGGGAAGAGAGGATTCGATCTGTTTGAGCTTTGCTTTGACGCCGTCAATTACATCCAGGGCGTTCTCGCCAAAGCGCACAATGACAATCCCGCCCACGACTTCGCCTCTCCCGTCGAACTCTGCAATGCCGCGACGCAACTCTGGCCCGAGCGTGACGCGTGCCACGTCTTTGACGCGAACGGGTGTGCCGGTGCCGCTGGCCGCTACGGCTATCTCCTCAATGTCCGCGATGCTGCGAATGTAGCCCCGCCCCCGTACCATGTATTCGCGGCCCGAGAATTCGAGCAGCCGCCCCTCCACATCGTTGTTACTTTGCTGAATGCTTTCGACGACGGTCTTCAAGGGAACACGATAGGAGGCGAGCTTGTTCGGGTCCACCTGCACCTGGTACTGCTTGACAAAACCGCCGATCGCGGCAACTTCGGCGACGCCCGGAACCTCTGCGAGCCAGTATCGTAAGTGCCAATCCTGCAGGCTGCGGAGCTGTGCCAGGTTGTTCCGACCCGTATCATCCACAAGCGCATACTCGAACACCCAGCCGACGCCGGTGGCATCCGGACCGAGCACCGGGTTGACCCCCTCGGGGAGCCGCCCGCGAATCCCTTGCAGATATTCGAGGACGCGCGACCGCGCCCAATAGAGGTCTGTCCCATCCTCAAAGATGACGTACACGTAGGAAACGCCGAAGTCGGTGAAGCCCCGGACAGTCTTGACGCTCGGCGCCGAGATGAACGAGGTGACGAGAGGGTAAGTCACCTGATCCTCAATGAGGTCTGGGCTGCGGCCGGGCCATTCCGTCCAGACGATCACTTGCACGTCCGAGAGATCGGGAACCGCGTCGAGAGGCACGTTCCGCAGCGACCACCAGCCCGCCGCCGCGAGGAAGGCCGCAAATAGCAGCACCATGCCCCGGTTTTGAGCGCAACCTGCGATGATTTTGGGAATCATGACGCACTCCAATCGCTTACGGCTGAGCCGTAACGGAAAGTTGTTGCGTACCCAAGAGTGTTCCCCCGCGTTCGGCGGTAATGGTCACCTGCCAGGTGCCGGGGGACTGAAGCCGGATTTGGCCCTGGTACGCGCCTCCGCCGCTAGGGTTGAGTTGGGCCTCCGCGCGCACCGCCGCCATGCCCATCGTCGGCATCGCCGGCATGAAGAAGACAACCCGCACCGAGGCATCGGAAATGGAGTTCCCGGCGTTGTCGGTCAGCGTCACGAAGAGGTTCGTTCCGCCCATCCGCGGAGGGGTCGGGTCGGAGCGGAACTGAATCTGCGCTTGGGGTGCAGCGGACGCTCCTGCAGGCGTTGTTGTCGGCCGGCCTGCCATCTCTGTTACGCCCGTTCCCATCGTCATTGCGCCGAGGGCGGCGCGCAATTGGCTTTCGGAATCAATCAGGAAGTTTGCGGACGTTACGACTTCCTCCCCAGCTCGCAGTCCCTGGAGAATCTCCACGGAGCCGTCCACACGGACGCCGGTTCGCACATCGCGCGGCAGGTAGTTTCCGGCAGCCTGGACCACAAACACGATCTGGCGCGTGCCGGTATCCACGAGGGCGCTTTCCGGGACAACCAGCCGCCGTCCCAGCGGAATCTTCAGCTCGACGTCCGTATACATTTCCGGTTTCAGATCGAGGTCGGGGTTGGGGAACTCCAGGCGCACTTTCAAAGTGCGTGTCTCATGCTCCATATGCGGGTAGACGTAGCTGACGCGGCCGACGAACTCGCGGCCAGGGTAGGCGTTTGTGGTTGCCACGGCACGCTGACCGACGCGCACAAACCCAATTTCCGATTGATAGATTTCGGCGTTAATCCAGACTTGCGAGTGGTCCACGATGGTGTAGAGATCCATCTCGGGTGTCACGTAGGTCGAGGGGAAGACCTTGCGTTCCGCCACATGACCGAGGATGGGAGAATGAATCGTAATCGTGCGCTGAACTTGACCGGTGCGCTCAATTTCCGCGATCTGCTCAGGCGAAATATCCCAGAGGGACAGACGCCGGCGCGTGGCCTCAAGCAGCGATTCGGTACCACGGGCGACGCCAGGAAAAGCGCTCTTGCCGAGCGACTCCCGTGCTCGGAGAGCTAGGAGTAGTTCTTCCTGAGTTGAGACCAACTCGGGACTGTAAATGGTAAAGAGCGGGTCCCCCTGGCGGACGTGCTGGAACGTGTAATCCACAAAAACCTCTTCCGCCCAGCCACTGACCTTGGTGTGGACATGTGCGACCCGGGTCTCGTCCACGTCTACCCGGCCCACGGCGCGAATCGTTTTCTCAAGCGGTCGGGATTCGGCCCTCCCTGTAGTAATGCCGATCAAGTGCTGCTGATCGGGAGTAAGCGAAACGGGGCCGTAGGCAATTGGCTCACCCGAGGCTCCTGGCGGGGCGCCTGGGTCCGATAGCGACATTTCTGGGCCCATGGCCGCGTGGTCCGGAGTGGCAGTGGGAGGGGCCTGTACGAACGCCGGTTCGCGCTCCCGCCAAAGGCGATAGCCATAATACCCACCGGTTACGGCCAACCCCAACAGAACAAGACTCAAGAACAATCCAATGATTCGAGTGGCGGACATCGCAATCGCCTCCTTCCAAAATCACTCCAAAAGCCGGTTGCCGGTAGTCTCTTCGAGGCGAGCCAACGCTTCATGAAACGCTGCGAACTCCCGGTGATATTCCAGCTCATATTCAAGGAGCTGCTGAAAGTTGGTGAGCAGCGACAGGAAATCGAGCGTTCCAACCTGATAGCTCGCCATTGCCGATTCGAGGGCTAGAGTGGCCTGCGGGATGATGGCCTGAGAATAGAGGTCAACCAACTGTTCGTTCGCCTTCGCCATCAGGTAGTCGTCCTTGATGCGGAAGTTGATCGTCTGCTCTGTGGCTTCATACTCGCGCCGGGACTGTTCGAGAGAGTGGGCCGATTCCGCGACCGCGTACCGCTGCTTTCGCCAGAAATAGAGCGGGACCTTTACGTCGACGCGAACGCTCCAGAGGTCGCGCAATCCGCCGCGGGAGAACCACCCTCCCCCGACCGCAAAATCCGGGTAGTAGTCCTTGCGGGCGAGATTGAGTGCGTAGGTATTCTTCTCAATCATCGCCTGCTCTTGCCCGAGTGCGGGAGCCTGGGTCCGGCCGCTCTCATAGAGTTCGGCCAGGCTGACAGAGAACGCCGCCTTGGGAGTATCGAAGGGACGGCCGAATGGTGAATCCGGGGTCCGGTTGAGGAGGCTCGCAAGCTGCGCTTCAAGACTCCCCTTCTGTTGTTCGAGTTCAATCCTCTTCTTTTCGAGCGCAGTCAGCTCGACTTGAGCCCGCAGTACGTCCTGCTGGATTCCTCTTCCAACGGCGTAGCGCGCCTCCGCGATCCGGACAAACTGGTCGAGCAGGTTCCGGTCCTTCTCAACCACCTCCAGAGCCTGGTGAACGAAACGCAAACGATAGAAAGCTTGCTTGACCTGTGAAACGACCTGAAGCTCGACTCCCCGGTAACCGTACCGGTCGGCGTCGGCTTCCTTCTGAGCCATCCTTCCCTTGAGCAGGAGTTTGCCGGGATAGGGCAGTTCCTGCATCAGGTCGAAGCCCATCATGCTCATATCCTCTTCGCCGACCGTGGTAGCCGGGATCGGATTTCCAATGTTGTTGGACATGAAACTGAGCGTTGGGTCGGGCAACGTGCTCGATTGCGAAGGTCTCTGACGACTTGCCTCGTATTTCCTCTGCGCGGCCCGGATGTCGCGGTTGTTGCGCAAGGCCTCCTCAACCAGGTCTGCAAGAAAAAGGACACCGCCGCTCGATGGGATTTGCCGCGGAGGCGTAGGCAGGCTTTCGCGGCCCGCGGCGATAGCGCCTCGCGGGCCCGAATTCGCCAAAGTTGAATTTTCGGCGGCTGGCAGAAGTCCCGTGGCAACGGAAAACAAGAACAGAGCAACGAACATCACCTTCAGTTTCATGGCGTTGACCTTCCTGGAGCCGAATCCCAGCGGCAAATCAACAGTGATTCATCGCGCCGGCTAGGCCCCGAAGCGTTACTGGAGTCGGTCTTCCCTCCGGCTTCCAGTTGTGCTCCGACGCGAACGGAGACACGAAACCGGTTCAAAGACACTTCTAGTGCTAGTGGGGTAAAAGGAGGAGGGTCTAGACGCGCAAGATTCTGAAGGAAGGCCCAGTGGGTGGAGACCCGCGTTGTTCGGCCGGAATTGGGGAATACGGTGCGCGAGATAACCCGGTCGCAAAGGATAAAACCGCAGTCACTGGCAGCGGGGCTTCAAGCTGTTTCACCTTCGGCAGCGGCTTCGCTTCCCATTGCTTCGAAACCAGCGCGGAGCCAAGGCAGCACTCCCTCAAAGCGCCCTGAACGGTTGAAAAGACTGGAGTTGTGGACGAATTGCCAGATCCCATCTGCATCTTGCACTCATCCATGCAGAGAAGCGCTATGGGGTAACTTAATACCCCGGCGAGCAGCAGCGAGAATGCAACTGGCCTTATCATCGCTTTACTGTATTGCAATTATAGAACCAACACGCAGGCCGGTCAAAGTGCATTAGGCAACCCACTCCTTAGCTAGGTGTGGAGTGCTGTTGCTGCTAGACACGCGGCACTGGGAGATTGAGTTCCTCCAAGAGCCGAGGTCAGATTTGTCTGAGGCCGGTAAGCCGCGAATCAGTCTCTTGCAAGCGTTCCACATCAGCCGGTCGCGCTTCAACAGAAAGCGGGCACCGGTTGCGATGACGGAGAAACTGGTGCTTGTGTCTTATGTGTCTTATTAACCCAGCGCCCTGACACTTTCAAGTCTTGGCGAACGGGCTAACCTGAATTTGTGACGTTGCTAACGCCCCAGAAGTCTTGGAGGAAGCTTGAACCTGAAAAGTGAGCCGCGCCGATTCAAGTTCGACAGAACGCCGTTTTCGGGCCCGCGACCCTCAGTCATGTGGGAACTGGTCCGCCACAATCACAGGCGCTGGATTGACGCCGCGGCCTCGACGAAGCTTCGCCCGCTCCAGGATCGAACGTTAGCCAGTCCCGCACCGAAACCACTTCAGTAGAATGCCCGACGCAAGCAGAAAACCAAGAAGGGCAACGAGACCATGCATTCCCACCCAGAGCACCCCCATCCGGGTCTTCGAAAGCCAGGGAAATGCCGTCTTGTTTTCAGCCTCTCCTGCATCCTTCAGTTCAAGGATTCGTGCGCCGGGGAACGCCTCTGCCAGTGCATTCCGATATTGCCTGGAACGAGCCAAATGCAGATTGAAGCGCTCGTATTGCTTGGCGCTCAGGAGCGCCCCGAGAATGCCAACACACAACAGCAACGCAGTCAGAGGAAGATCCGAACTATCGAGGCACCGATCCAGGCCGAGGACAGCGAGAATGCCTGCCGCAAGTGCCGTAAAGAAGCTGGTGATTGCCGTTGGTTGTTGCTCGTGATGACGCGCGCTCGTCGCGTTTTCGAGATAGAGTCGCCACCACAATTCATGCTCGTCCTGCATTCTTTGCGCTCACATCCTCCGCCCTGGCTAACTCTTAACCAGGATTTCCATTTTGCCTTCCCGGCACCAGCCAGCATACACCCGACCGGCTCCGTTGGGACCGTCTTTCCATCTTTCCATCACGAACGACTCCAGTGGACCACAAAGAGGCCAACCCGGCCTCTTCCGGTTATGGGAAAGGCAGAGTCTGCTTCGATGATGTTTGGGGGAATGATCCCCGTCTCAATTTTGTCGAAGGATTTACGGATGACGTGTCCTGACAGTTGGACAGTCCCGCGCATACCGTTACGGTTCAGTCGGATCATGCCGTGCTGTATTCCTTTAGCGCCTGAAGGTTAGCCATTCCGCCGGCAAGGCGATCAGCAATTTGAAGTGATAGATGGAACGGTTTGAAGTTCCGGGGTTGTAGCTGCCCTCAATGTTCAAGAACGAAGCTGCCATCGTCAGTGAGAACACGGTGAACTTCGTGCGCAAAGGGCAAGAACCACTCAATGTACTCCTTCATTGCTCTTGTTGCCATACCCTCTCTTAAAATGCGGGGCTCAGGCGTTCTCTTTCCTCGTCCGAAATCCGCCGCAGCTCGCGCCGTAGAAGGATTTCCGAGGCCGTCAACCGTTCCTGCAATTCCGTTCCTGCAATTCGAGCTTCAAGAGCACCGTGTCCAGGAGGTCGGGACCAGGCCGGATGGACGAGGACTGGAGTATAGCCCCTCATTGTACGCTAAAGGGGGCTGATCTTGACGTACTTGGGATGGGCGCTTGAGTAACAGTTGGATCCTGAAACAGTGTGCACAAGTTTCTTTCCAGAGGTCCCCACAGGCTGAAGTTTGTGGGTCAAAGAACCGGTGGTTGCGAAATGCAGCTGACCGGCATGCTCGTAATACAAAGCAACATTGCTGAAGGATACGTCAACATGCAGTATACCAGTCTGAGTAACCCCACGATGTTGTATAAGAAGGGCGACCTGATAAATTGTTGTTAGCTTCGCGTGGGAATGTGTTTATCTCTTTGGCACCGGAGGAAGTTCCGGATGTACCGTCCGGCAAGAGAGAACTTGACTGTATGGGTTGTCCCCCAGAACCTCGCCAAATCAACGAGAGCACCACACTTTTCGTAAGCAATCTCCTACTCATGATCTTCCTAGGCTCTGCCTTCTGCCTCTGGGTTCTTCATTATACTGATCTGTTTCCCGCTGTTGGAGGCTTCATTGCATTCACGGGAGCCTTTTCCTGGGTGGCATTCGTCTCCAAGAAGTCAGAAGCGTTCACGCCGGCAAACCCGCAGTTTCCAGGCATCCTGGTGGAACCCGTATTTTGGACTCCGGCGTCCGGAACTCCCATCCCCATTCAGCAAAATCTACAACAACTGGCAAACTTGACTCCGTTGGAGTTCCGCTTTAAGAGTACCCCCACGCCGGACATAGTGGCGTGTCGGACCCGGACAGGAGGTCCACCTCCTGCCGTCGCTCCTTTTAGGAGACGCATCATGGAACGTATAGCAAGAGAGTTGCGAAGTGCTGGAGTACTGCTATTGGTAATGGTTTCGCCTGTGTTCGCGCAAGTCCCAATCTCCAGCGGAGCTTTGCGATCTCGTGCGCAAGAGGCCATATCCCAAGGAGATTACCAATCCGCTGCGGACACCTTCGGTCAGGCGATCCAGGCTGCCAAGAGCGAAGGCAACAAAGCGGGAGAGGCCGAAGCAGCTATCCAATATGGTCGCACCCTGGAAGAATGGGTGCGAAAGGATCCCGCACAGGGGTTGCGGTTGGAACAAGTCAAGGCCTTCTACGAGAGTGCAATCCAAGTTGGCACCCCCGCCCAACAAGTGGACGCTCGCAACAGCATGGGGGTTCTATTCCTGGGCGAAGGAAAGCCTGCCGAGGCAGTCGAGGTGTTTCGGCAGATGAGTGTGGAGAACGTAGACGTTGGGAATGTACACGATGGCCATTCGTTCGTTTATCCGGGACCGGAATGTGGCGGAGGCGAAAATGGCCCTCGAACGCTGCCGGTCGCTTTCCATTGCAAGTGACCCACGCGTGGGACAAACTCTGGAAAGTATGGAGCAAGAGATCGAGTCCCTCCAATAACAGATGGGTTCTATTTGCCGAACAAATTACGAGTAAGTCCTGAACGTTGAGACCCCAATGGCACTCTATCAAAGAGGATCGAAAGGCCCGGAAGTTTCGAGAATCCAGTCCCGATTGGCAGAGTTGGGACTGAATCCCGGACCAATAGACGGGCTTTTCGGTGGCTCAACAGAGGTCGCAGTAAGAGCGTTCCAGCGAGCAGAAGGGCTCCAGGTTGATGGACAAGTCGGACCCAATACATGGGCTGCACTTTTCAGCGGCAGTGAAATCGAAACTCCAAGTCTCTTCAACCAGCCTCTTGCGCATCGCTGCCTGGCATTGACGGGTGCTTTCGAAACCGACCAACCGCCTCCTGACTGCTTCGCCGGCCTGTCCGGGGATTTTGATGGGCAAGGTATCAGCTTCGGCGTTTGCCAGTGGAATCTGGGCCAAGGCAGCCTCCAGCCAATGCTAGAAGAAATGAACCAGAAGCACACTGATATCTTGAAGCAAATCTTTGATCAGCAATATCCGGAATTTGTAGCGATGCTGAGGTCAAGCCGCCAAGAGCAGCTGGCCTGGGCCCGAACCATCCAGAACCTGAAGCACGTCCTGATAGAACCGTGGCGAGGACAATTCAGAGCTCTGGGAAGAAGGCCGGAATTCCAGGAAATTCAGGGAAAACATGCTGCCAAGCTGTATGAAGACGCTCAGGGACTTTGCGTTGACTGTGGTGTTTTCTCGGGCCGGGCCGTGGCTTTAATGTTCGATATCAAGGTCCAGAATGGAAGCATCAGCAAGTTGGTCAAGGCCCAAATCGGGCAGGACTTCTCGCATCTAGACACCTCAGCAGATCCGACTGACCTGGAGGTTGCTCGTCTTCGCATAATAGCGAACCGCCGTGCCGAAGCTGCCAACTCGCAATGGGTCGAAGACGTTCGAGCCCGGAAGCTGGCCATTGCGAACGGAGCGGGTTTGGTCCACGGGAACCACTACAACTTAGCGGAACAGTATGGGATCACTCTCGAGGCTGCTGTCTTGGCTGCTGTTCCTGAATAGTAAAGGATCGAAGGAGGACGAGCCAGGCAATTACGGACGAGCTGCCTCGGGTTCGGTCCAAACGAGGGTCGGCTTTGGTCGCCTCTTGGAGCTGTCCAGCAGGCTGCAGCATCAATCGGCGAATGCCACGCCACTGCTACAAACCTGGGCTTAAGTCACGAGAAAGTCAATCTCAAGAAATGAGGGGCTAGATCCCAATGCCATTACTACGCTACGGGGGCAAGAAGGGCAAGGCGATTCACTATGAAGTGGACCCGGACCTAATCGCGGTTCGGACGAGGAGTAAGAAGTCGTTTCGGAGTGTGCCAGTCCAGCGCCCGGAGGCGGTGCTCCTGGAGGATATGGATATTGTGGCCGAGTTTCCAGACGCAGGCGTCGAGGTGTACCGGCGACGGGCCGGAACGCGGCCCGCCGTCAAGACGATCCTCGAGGAGTTGAAGAAGGCCCCCGATACCAGGTTCGCCGGCCGGGTTCTAGTGGACTCGGTATCCAAAGAGCCCATTGTGTACACCGAGAACGTCTTCATTAAGTTCCGGGACGACGAGGACCGGGATGATTGTCTCCGGGTATTGCGCGAGGCCGGCCTGACGGTGAAGCGCGAATTGTCGTATGCAACCAACGCCTTTTTCGCGGAGGCTCCTGAAGGAACAGGCCAGGAGGTCTTCGAAATCGCCAGTCGTCTTCTCGAACGCGAGGACGTTGAATACTGCCACCCGGAAGTCGTGCAGCCAGCGCAGCTCCGCGCGATCTTTGGCCAGCAGTGGCATCTGAAGACAACTACCATCGGAGGTCAGACCGTGGCAGCAAGCGCGAACGTCGAGGGGGCGCATGCACTTGCGCAGGGTGAAGCCGTCACCATTGCAGTGATCGATGACGGTTTCGACCTGGACCACGAGGAATTCTCCAGCTCCGGAAAGATCGTGGCCGCCCAGGATTTCCGGTCGTCGGACGACAACCCGAGGCCGGGCGAAGGCGACGACCACGGAACCGCCTGCGCAGGAGTGGCGTGCGCTGACGGACTGTTTGGCGCGTCGGGTGTGGCTCCGAAAGCGCGACTGATGCCGCTGCGCATGCCCCTGTCGCTGAACTCGCAGCGGCTGGCGGACGCTTTCGTTTGGGCGGCGGATCGAGGAGCTGACGTGATCTCCAACAGCTGGGGACCGCCGGATGGCCCGTGGTTCCGCCCGAACGACCCGTTGCACGCCCGATCTTTTCCCCTCCCTGACAACATCCGTCTCGCCATTGACCATGCTGCTAATAATGGGCGTGGCGGTAAGGGCTGTGTCATCCTGTTCGCCGCAGGTAATGGGAACGAAAGTGTCGATCTGGACGGCTACGCCAGCTATGAAAAGGTTCTGGCTGTGGCGGCGTGCAACGACCGAGGTAAACGGAGCGTCTACAGCGATTTTGGCAATGCCGTTTTTTGCAGTTTCCCGAGCAATGACTTCTCCTTCCAACAGGAGGGGCGGCCGGAGCCACTCACAATGGGAATCTGGACCACAGACCGGACCGGACGCGCGGGCTACAATCCCGATCCTGACACAGGCGAGATTGCCGGCGATGCCAGCCTGAAGTACACCAATAGCTTCGGCGGCACTTCGAGCGCATGTCCAGGAGCAGCTGGTGTAGCAGCTCTTGTGCTGTCAAGAAACCCGGCATTGCGGCGGCAGGAAGTCAAGGAGATCCTGCGGCAGTCTTGCGAACGGATTGATCCTCAGGGCGGCCAATACGATGCCAACGGGCACAGCAAGAAATACGGATTCGGCCGTCTGAATGCTGAGACGGCTGTGAGGCTCGCCTTGCCGGGCGACGGAAGAGCAACGGCTCTCGTCGAGAAGTCCTTCCAGGAGCCGATCCAAGACTTTCAAACAGCGACCGTGGATCTGAAGGTCACCGAAGCGACCGTTCTGTCCGGGATCAGGATAGCAATCGACATCGAGCACACATTTATCGGCGACCTAGTGGTCAAAATAATCCCGCCTCCAGCCATGGGAATGCAGGCGGTGGTGCTTCACAACCGGGCAGGTGGAAGGACGCAGAACCTCCGGCGCGCCTATGATGCTGTTAGCACGCCGGGACTTGGGGCCTACGGGGGCGCAAGTCCTAAGGGAACCTGGAAGCTGGATGTGAGTGACGCGGCCCGCCTCGATACAGGCCTCATCCGCAAATTCGGATTGGAGATGACATTCGAGGTTGGGCCACCGGTACGCGTGGCGAGGAAGGTTCCAGTAAAGGCTACTGCGGCGGGATCGGTTGAAGGCAGGATCGACACGAAAAGGAGCAAGGCCCAGAAG
>Ga0209640_10003378_pt1 | contig 13959 bp, 11 predicted proteins | sample RifCSP10_1_FD_184018 | JGI IMG/M metagenome (GOLD analysis project Ga0209640, IMG submission 184018) | Soil microbial communities from Rifle, Colorado - Rifle CSP2_sed 10_1 (SPAdes) (version 2) | ecosystem: Environmental > Terrestrial > Deep subsurface > Rock core/Sediment | place: Rifle...
CTGGTTCGGGACCAAGAGGTCGGGGGTTCGAATCCCCCCGCCCCGACTCTGCTCTATACGTACGTACGCTCATCTGGTTCGTCCGCCGTGGCCCTGAACAATATTTCAATCGTCATCCGCAAGCATTGACAAGACAGGTCGTGTTTGCTACATTGACAATGGTCGATGTCGTGTACTCACACCATCTCATGTACGAGAGTTGGGCATCGAGAATCGAATTGGTCATTCGACTATCGGTGCTTGCCGCAAAACACTGGCCATGATCTAAGGAACCCGGCGTTGGTGCAGAAACCCGGATCGCTCCTCTCTCGTGCGTGAACATCTCAGCTGATCACCAAGGTGGTATTCAACTCACACTTCATGGGCACGCTCATGTCCGCTCGATTGAGGACAAATCTGATGCGCCTGTTGTTGGGCATGGTATTATCACTTGTGACCCTTTCATGCGACCAGTACCAGTATGCCTCGCCATTGCCGGGCATTCTCGAGGTTCGCTTGAGTGTCAAGAACAGCAGACAGGGGGATCTTCTCCCATTTAGTCCTGTGAACCAGTTTGCCTTCATTTTGAAGGACCTGCGGGCCACTCAACCGGGAGACGTCAGGCTCCCGGTCTACCCGGACATTTACGCCATCAGAAGGAACTCGAGCGGCGACTGGTTCAACTCTCTTGATACGCTCGCTCGAGACTCTGCGCTGATTCTTGGAGCATCCTATTCACCGCCTGAATCATTTACCGGAATTGAGATGTTTACAGAACTCGCGCCGTATCAGAACCAATTCGGCGGAGCAAATTATCCATATGCCGTTTCCATTGGAACCGGCTTCTTTCCCAGCGTAATCGAGGTGGTACAACCTCTTCCTCCCCCCCCGGCGTTCCGAAGACTCCCGCGTCCAGGGGAGGCACTGAACATCCAGGTGAATGAGGGGCGCTTGACGCGCGTGACAATCACGCTCGACCTCGACTCCACGCTTGTGCGAAGGACCGAGTTCTTCCTGGGGAATCTGGTGTTTTACGTATCGTCTGTACAAAACTTCTAGAATGGACCTCATCATGCACGATAAGAAACGCATTGTTCGATTTCAGGCCCTCATATCCCTGGTGACCATTGCTGGATTCGCACTTGTGCTCTGGACATGCAAGTACCCGGAGGGTCCGGCGAATAGAAACACTGTGCCTGAAACCCGCCTTGCCAATGTGCCGGCGAATGACACCACTGCACTTTACATACGGCAGGGGACCTTTCCTGAACAGCAGCTCTACTGGCTTGGCGATGACCCCGATGGCTATATCATTGGATTTCGATATCGGTGGACCTCCACCCGTCCGAACGTCCCGTTCCCGAACCCACCCGACTGGACTACTGTCCTGAACATCATTAAGAATGGTTGGGAAAATTCCATTATCATCAGGGGAACCCCTGGTTCACTCTTTCGGGTCTACAACTTTCTGGCGACACTCACTCAGGATGATGCTGAGCTGCGCGTGATCGGTGACTCCCTGGCTACGCGCCGCGCATTCGCTGTCCCCTATCGAGCGGGCATCGTTGCAACAGATTCTATAGCGGGTGCTGATCGTTCGGTTATTCAGACCCCGACCACGGGAACTTTTATATTCTTCTCGCCGGCCGACAGTAATCTTCACAGGTTTGAGGTTGCCTCCATAGACAATAGCGACGAGATTGATCCGACCCCCGCAACGGTCAATTTCTGGACGCTCGTGTCGCCGGGATCTGTAGCCGTGATTGACATTATCCCTGCCCCCAATTCTATGGCAATCCGCACTGCGACAGAGCGATGGCTCGGACTGAAGTTCATCTACCGATCCCTCGACCCTAACAACTCTTTCGGGATCGATTTCTCGTACAATGTCGATGACTCGGCGAATGGTTGGTCGGAGTGGTCCGCCAGCACAGAGGCATATATCACCGCCCTGGAATTCAAACCGCTCGTGACCGGGCGCAGCAACCATGTTTTCTATGTCCGCGCACGTAACCGGTGGGGCGTCCTCAGTCCCATTGTCTCGCGACCATTCTCGGCAATCGTTCCACCAATTGATGAGGCAGGTTATCAGAAGCGGCTCCTGGTTATTAACAATGATCGAGACGGAAACGGCACGAGAGGGTTTCCAACAGTGGCACAAGTTGAGAGTGTTTATCAGGATGTGCTCAATTCGATTCCTGAGTTGGCAAGCAGATACTCCATATGGAGGACAACTGCTAATGGCAACAATTTTCCGCCGTTGGACACACTTGGGAAATACACTACCATTCTTGTGTTGCAAGAGCAGTATATAGCAGGGCCAGCCACCGCGGCACAGCAGATCTTCAATCCGGGTGAGGAAATTGCGGTGGGGAATTACTTGAATGCAGGGGGAAATCTTATTTGGAGTTCATCCTCGAACCCTATGCGGGGAATTTTTGACTTCCCCACCTGGGCGACGGACATCTTTCATACCATCCCTGTAACGCTCACTTCGCCGATCATTATGAATTCCGCCCTTGACTTTGTAGGGGTCCGAGGGCGGTCCGGGTCAGCCAACAGCTATCCAGATGTTCTTCTCGATTCGACCAAGCTCGCCGCAGATTCCATGGGGGCAATTCGATGGATTCCCGTCAACTTTCCCCGCGGGTTTGCGGAGACGATTACGTACTTCGACTCCAGAAGCGATGATCCATTCTTTGAGGGCGCCCCCGTCGGAATCCGGTTCCTTGCCCCGCCGCCGATTCCACCGGCACGCACAACGTATTCGGTGGTCTACTTCGGGTTCCCGTTGTACTATGCGCCGAGGGATGTCATGATCCAGACTTTGCGGCGAGCGTTCTTTGATGTCAAAGAAATCCCCGCCCCATAAGGAGAACTAGAATGACGTCGCATGTCAAAGTCATTGTCCGATGTGCTTTTGCCTTGAGTTTACTCCTGTCCAGTTCGTTGCCCGTATGGGGAGGCACAACGGGCAACATCAAGGGTAAAATCACGGACCTTACGACGGGTGAATCGCTCCTTATGGTGAATGTGCTGGTGGTGGGGAGTGGTCGAGGTGCAGTCACGAATGACAAAGGTGAGTACTCGATCACGGGTGTCACACCCGGTGTGTATGCACTCCGCGCGTCCCTTTTAGGATATCGAACCATTGAAGCAAAAAAGGTCACGATCAATGCCGACGAGACGACTGTTCTAGACTTCAAGCTTGCCAGCATCCTTATCGAGAAGGAAGGCGTCACAGTTGAAGGACAGCCACCCATGGTGGATGTGAAGAAGACGGCTGGTGATCAAACCTTTAACAAAGACAAGATAGAGCAACTCCCCAATCTTAAGGGTGTTGAAGATGTGCTTGGTCTTCAAGCCGGTGTTGTGAAGTTCGGCAACCAGTTGTTCTTGCGTGGTGGACGCGCAAACGAGACTTCGATCCTGATCGATGGCGTCGTGGTGAACGATGTCTCCGGTTCCAGCGGTCCCGCCGGCACCAGTACGGCAAACGAACAGTTGCAGCAATTGTATGCAGGTAATGCCACGGGCGGAGGCGGTGCCCTCTCGGTGGCCGCGAATGCAATCCAGTCTGTGAGCGTGTCGAGCAGCGGCCTCGATGCCGAATATGGTAACGCGCAATCCGGTGTTGTGAATATTACGACAAAATCCGGAAGTGAGATCTTCAGCGGCTCGGCACAGTACCGCACAGATGCGATTGGCAGCAGTGGTTTTGGTGAGCGATACTATGCGGCAAATATCGGAGGCCCGGAGCCAATTACCAGCTATCTGCTTCCGTCTCTTGGCGCAGAATTTCCTGGGAAGATGTCGTTTTTCATGAGTTCCAACTTCAACCAGGCGGATGGTCCGTACAGCTATAGCACACAACAATTCTACAACCCGCTGAAGAGAAAGGTGAAGTTCGCGGGATTCTGGGGAAGCCTCCTGAACGGCCTCGGGTTTACGTATACGGATAAGCAAAGCAACGACTTCTCATTCAATACCAAAGTGTCATACGTTATCGGTGATAACGACCAGTTTGCCTTCAGTTATCGCGCAAACGCCAGCTCAGCCCGCCCTCTTTCGGGGGGGTATTCATGGCGTGATCGGTACGACTCAAGCAGGACTAATACCAACCTCTCAACGCAGAATGTGATGCAGTGGACTCACATCCTTGGAACAAATTCTCTGTTGAAGGGCTATGTCAGCCGTCTGGAAACAGACAAGTCTTCCAACGTTGCTGGTCTCTCGCCTGATCGATATTCCTCGGTGACGAATTACGCCACGTCGTACTATCGCGACCAGAACAACGACGGCTTCAATGATATTGGTAGCGACCAGGGATGGTCCCATAGCAATACCATTATTTGGAGCGTCAAGTTCGATTTCAATTCACAGGTTCACCCTCTCCACTTTCTGAAGACGGGGTTTGAGTACAACTACGAACATATTCAATCCACCGTGATCTCGTACCCGTTGCTGATTCCCGATCCGACCTCACCTGAATTTGACAACACAGGAAGGGGAGAGTATCCGGGTTATGGTCTCGCTCGATGGGTGTCGAACAATCTTCCAAGCCGTGGGGCGCTGTACGTGCAGGATAATATTGAGTTCAGCAGCATCAACATCAAGATCGGGCTGAGGTACGACTTCTTCTACCTTGGCAAGCAGGTCTTTGCCGACGATTTCGTGCAACAATATGAGTTGGTGACGAACAATCCCAACGATCTGAAGGAACCAGCCGACTGGCTTGAGAATGAATCGTTCTTCTCGCAACTTGTCCGCGGTTATGTCAGTCCCCGGCTTGCCATTGGATATCCTGTTTCTGCCCGGACCGTGTTTTATTTTAACTATGGTCACTTTCTCCAGTATCCGGAACGCGAGCAGCTCTTCCGCTATCCGATCATCACTCAATTGTCCGGCAACTTCATTGGCAACCCGTCTCTCAAGCCCCAAAAAACCATTCAGTATGAAGCGGGGTTTGATCAGTTGATTTTTGATGACCTGTCGCTTGGTATTCGGGGGTATTACAAGGACATTTTTGAGTACGTGGCATTCCGTCGGATCAAGCTGAAAAACCGGAAGGAATTTGACAAGTACGTCAACCTGGATTATGCCAGCACACGCGGTTTTGAGATCATCTTGAACAAGGGTCTCAGTTACCACTATTCCGGAAGCCTTGGCTATACGTTCCAGCTTGCAAAGGGCCGTGCGTCGGATCCGTTCGCTGTTCAGGCGAATCCAAATCTCTTTGGGCTTCCACGGGAGACGCGTTTGGACTACGACCAGCAGCACACGGTGAATGTGTTCCTCGGATATCGGGTAGGGCCCAAAGAGGATTACGAAGTGTTTGGAATTCCTCTCAACAATTGGGGCGCATCTGTCACCTGGAATTTCGGAAGCGGGTTCCCGTATACGCCGTTCAATCTTGCCCGGAGTGGGAACCTCGAAGACGCGTACCTCAAGAATACTGGCGACGGACCGTACACTTCGGAAGTGAACATCTCTTTTTTTAAGGGATTTAATTTCCTCGACGATCTTAATGTGACGTTTACGTTGGACGTGACCAATCTGTTGAACCGCCGAAATGTTGATTTGAACGGCGGCGGCTTTAATTCTCTTACTGGACGCCCGATTGCGTACGGAGACTTTGTTCCGACAGATCCCAAAAACATTTACTCGTGGAACGGGGTACGCGGCGGAGAGGCATTCGATTCCCGGGTTCCACCATTTGTCTTCAGGGCTCCGCGCCAAATCTCCCTCGGGATGAAAGTGAACTGGAATTAGAAAACTCACAACTAAAATGAGTTATCAATGACAGGATACACACTATTCTTTGCTGCTTCACTCTGTTTGGCGGTTCTTCAAGCGGCCGCGCAACCCGCGGGGTCGAATGTCGTCGTTGCCAAGCAAGGGTTCTCGATGAAAACGCAAATGGACAACACCGGCACATTCGGTCGTCAGGCATATGACCCTCCTGACCCTGCCACAAGCACTGGCCTTCTTGGATTGGAGTACCCCGTGGGCCAGCCATATGAGCACTTATTTGGAGCTGGCATTTGGGTCGGTGGTCTTCTTGATACCGCGCGGGTTGGGACATTTCCCCCGATTAGAGCTGTCAGCACAGCATATGAAGGTTGGTCGGGCCCTTTGAATGAGTTTTTCCCCTCCTCCAGTTCTGCTGACACTATTTTTAGAATCAATGGGAAAAACGCTCCCAAGCCTGCCGCGTGGGATGCCTATTGGGGTGGGGCGATTCCGTACAAACCCATTTCCGATAACGATTTCTACATGACGTACTCGGACTATTTTTATCGTGCCCCAAATCCTGCCAACCATCTTCCGCTCAACTTGAAGGTGATCCAGAGTTCATTCGTCTGGAACGACACATATGCCGATGCGATCATGATTGTCGAGTACAAAATTATCAACATGGGGACGAAGGTCATCGATAGTGCTTATGTGGGGTTCTTCTTTGAAGCGGACGTCGGTCCCCTGAATGCTGCGCTTTACTACCAGAGGAACTTCACGGGGTACTATCCCAACTCACGAACTGCCTACATTCACAACCCGGTAGACCTAGGGTCGACTCCCGTAGGATGCTCACTCTTGAGCACTTCGCTTCCACTCGACTCCTTGAGGTATACGTTCCAGTGGTATCCCGGTCCGCAGAGTCCCGCGAACGATGGTGCGCGATATAACACGTTAAGCTCGGGCCAGATCAAGGCGGATGAATTCCCGAGTTTGTCAGACACCAGATTCCTTTTCGGCTTTGGTCCGTTCTTTATCAGGCCAAGCAACAATCCGGTCCAGTATCCGAACCCTGACACGTTGAAGATCGCAATGGCGTTTATCTCCGGATATGATCCCGTGGGCAATCACCTTCGCATTCTTCAGCGCAATGCCAGCAGGGCGCTCGATATTTACTTGAACCAGGGGATCCGTCTCCCGGCGACACCACCTTCTCCGCCGTTACGGGCGGAAGTCGGATTCCGGAGAGTAACTCTCGATTGGCGATGGACGCCTGTAGATTCAACCGGACCGAACGGGCGACCAGACCCCGAGGGGAACTGGGATAGCACCAATCAGGTTGCCCGGAGGTACCCTGACAGGATTGCTAATCCACCGCCCGGCTACAACGCCTCTCGTGGTGGAAGGAATTTTGAATCGTATAAGGTATGGAGAAGCGAGAATGAGGGTGGAGTGGATGAAGCGGGGCAATTAACGCCTCCACCCGACAATAGCTTTGTGTTGGTCAAGCAGATTGATGTACCGACGGACTCTTTCGAATACAACAGTGGAGAGTTGCCATACAACTTTGATGGGTTGAAACCTTACGCGTTTATTGACTCCAACCTTGTGCGTGGCAAGACCTACTGGTATTCCGTAACGTCGAAGTCCATCCCCAATCTGGCCTATCAGCAGATCGTCATCGGGGGCCAGGTGGTAACGGTCGAGGTTCCGGTCGACCCACTGGAATCCCGGATTGCAACAAACGCGGTTCCCATCAAACCGCTTCCCTTCTCGGTGTCGCAAGAGCCAAGGAAAGTCGCCGTGGTTCCCAATCCGTATCGAACTGACAAGGACTATACGCTAGAGAGCGGCGGGTGGGAGGGGACGAATTCGTCATGGCAGGAGACCAACCGCCTTATCAAGTTCATTAACCTGCCGGAACGCTGCGTCATCCGCGTGTTTTCCCTCTCGGGGGACCTCGTGAGAACAATACAGCACGACGGGGGCGCAGGCGCATTTCCAAGGGGCGACCATGACATGCCATTGCTAAGCGAAAGCAATCGCGCTCTCGCCAGCGGACTTTACATCTTCACCGTAGAGTCGGAGCTCGGTGTCCAGACCAGCAAATTCGTCATTATTCGGTGAGACCACTATGAAATGGTTCACAGTCCAGACTCTGGTTTTCGTTCTTCTTGCCTCAGCGTCCAGCGCTGTCGCAGGGAATCGGGCCGGCACAGTAACGGGCCAATTTCTGAAGCTGCCAACGAACGCTCGCGCGTCTGCCCTCGGGAATGCGCAGGTCGCGATTGCTGAGGGCGCCGCGTCGATTGCATTCAACCCGGCGGGAACTCTGAGCATTTCGGAAGTGTCTTTTAGCGGCTCGTACAACTCCTGGTATGCGGACATTTCACACATGTTCTATGGTGTGGCAGTCAATCTGAGAGATCTGGGCACCATCGGCTTCGGGGCAACGATCCTGACAACGGACGACATGGCGGTGACGACGCCGGAATCTCCCGAAGGGACGGGCGAAATGTTCAAAGCAACAGATTTTGCCTTCGCGATTGCCTATGCACGACAAATCAGCGAGGAATTTGGGCTGGGTCTGAGTGCCAAATACATCAAGTCATATTTGTACAACACCGACATCGGTGCAAACTCTATTGCATTCGACATCGGTACACTGTATGACATTCCCGTGCTCAGGACCCGATTGGGGATCTCCGTGAACAATCTCGGCCGTGACCTGAAGTTCCTCAACGAGCAATATTCGCTTCCCACAACCCTTCGCTTTGGAGCAAGGACGACTCTGTTCGAAGAGGATGTCCACCGTGTGTTCCTTGCATTGCAGGTCGGGCGTGCGAACGATGCCGACGAGCAGTATAACCTCGGGGTTGAATACTCGTTCCAGGAGATCGTAGCATTGCGAACGGGATATCGTTTCAACTACGACACAGAAAATTGGAGTGGTGGCGTGGGGCTGAACCTGAGCAGTCTCGGGATCAAAGGGACGCTGGATTATTCATACACAAACTACAAGTTTCTGCCCGGTACCCACATGTTCACCACTGAGATAGGATTCTAAGAATGAAACACCTCACATCTGCTGTGGTACTTTTTCTCTTGGCGATTTCGCTTTCCAGCTGCGAATTGCAGACAAACACACCGGACCCACCGCCGCCGAGTGCGACGAACCACATTGTGATCAACGAGATCTTTTCTCTCCCACCGACGAATCAGAACACATTTCGCTGGATAGAGTTCTACAATCCGACAAATCAGCCGGTTAGTATGAAGGGATGGTCTTTCTCCTTCACGACCAGGCGCACGGTATTCACTACTGATAGTGCGGGGAACTTCACAGGATTCGAAGTTGACACCGTGGACAAGTACTATGATGTACCCATTGCCCCCCGGGGATTTCTCACCGTTCCTCCCAGCGGGTTTCTGACCGTGGTGGATGACGAGAATCGATTAGAAAACTATACGGACTATGGTCCCGGCCAGGGCACCATCCTAGTCCCGGGGAATACGATTTTCATCACGGATACCGTGACGGTCGATTCCATTCGTACCGAACTGTATGAGTTCATATTCCGCTCGACAGATCAGTTGGTCCTCAAAGATTCATTGGGAATCGTTGTTGATGTTGTCCGCTATGGCAACTATCAATGGCCGGGCCCGGGGCCTGATACGATCGCTGCAGGTAACAGATCCATCGGGTTTCTTCCGGAGTATCAGTCCTTTGCTCGCTTTGCAGGAGCGTTCGACACTGATGACACGATCAACGATTTCTATGTTACCGGTGTTCAAATCCCGTTGACCCGTCCAATCCCACATTGGCTCAGTCAGGCATACAAGCAGTGACCATCGTGTACGGTCCTTAATCGAGAACGGAAGAAGAGAACCTTCTTCCGTTTTCTTTTTCAGTCAAAATCTGGACATGTCACCAATCCGAAGAGTCGTTGTTTTTGGAGCAGGGTATTTCGGGAAAGTCCTTGCACAAGCATTGGCGAGGAGTGGGTATGAGGTCGTCACGACGCGAAGATCACCCGATTCGAACTCGTCAGGCAGTATCGTATTCGATCTCAAGAGGCCGAAAACATGGGTGGCCGTTCCAAAGTCGTGGGGATATGTAGTTACGTTTCCAGTTGAACCGATGGAGCTGATTTCTCAGTTCTTCGGCAGCGTTGTCCCCGTAGCGAGCCGACTGGTGGCGATATCCACCACGTCGGTTTTTGTGGTAGACGAGGAGGATGCGCCGGTAGACGAGGATTCGCGGATCAACATGTCTTCACCGCGTGTGCAAGGAGAGGAATACCTGCTTCAGCGCGGTTGTGTTGTGCTGCATAGTGCCGGGATGTATGGCCCCCGCAGGAATCCGCTGGACTGGGTGCGGAAGGGACTTATTGCGGATGGACGGAAGCTCGTCAATCTCATTCACGTTGAAGATCTCGCAGCCGCAAGCATCGCGGCTCTTGAATCATCTGTTTCGGGCCGACGATATGTCGTGAGTGACGGTACCCCGCGGCGATGGGACGATATCGTATCATGGGCGGTGGCACGGGGCTTTCTCAAGACAGCGCTTCCCAAAGGCCCATTGAATTGAGGAGAAGCTCGCATCGTGCCTCTCCCCAACGATTGTTACATGAAGTCAGTCCTCACTTCACACACACTGATTTCCTCGCGGAGCTTGCCCTCCTTGAAGGAATGAGTGGAAAGGCCCCGGTCTAGATGTTCAGCATCGAAACGTCACCTGCTCCCGATCGGACCACTCTCGGCTCATCGCCGGTGAGGTCGAGCACGGTGGAGGGTTCGGAGAGAAGGACACCTCCGTCGATAATCAAATCGACGACGTTCTGGAACGTGGAAATTATTGTCGCGGGGTCATGAAGGATCTCGCCATCATCTGATGTTACGCTGGTACTCAGGATGGGATGGCCGAGCTGGGCAACCAGGCTTAATGTGATGGCGCTGTCCGGCACCCTGATGCCAACGGTCTTTCGTTTGGACACGAGGATGCGGGGAAGTTGTTTCATCCGTGCGGCGGGGAGAATAAACGTGTATGGTCCGGGGATCAGATGCTTCATGATCTTGAATGCAGGGTTGCTCACGTGGGCATACTCGCTGATGTGTGTTAGATCGGAACAGACAAAGCTGAACGGCTTGTCGTCTCGCTGCCGCTTGATATAATGGATCCGTTCTATGGCATTCTTGTCTTCGACGCTGCAGCCGATGCCATACACAGTATCTGTTGGGTAGATGATGATCCCGCCGGCGGCAAGGATCTCAGCGGCCCTGGCAATGTGGCGCGGCTCAGGGTTCTTCGGGTGAACTGTGAGAATCATGGGATAGAGATTAGGTTGACGTTCATGATCATAGGTATATAGGTGTTCCATCGGAGAATTTCAACATCAAAGGTCGCTGTCGCAGAAAAGACCTTACGAGTGGTTCTGGAAGGCCGGGAGGTCTTGTGTCGTCTTCGCCAGACCCGGCGCGCACGACGTATTGGTCTGGTTCTGGAATTTGACGGGACGCTTACGGTTGTTGCTCCGCCGTGGGTGGTTATCACCAACGTGGAGGTGTTGATCAGGAGTAAGATGGCGTGGATACTCCGGCGGTTGGATGTCCTCCAAAAGGCTGAGAGCCATCGACGGGTGTCGGACGGAGAGATTCTTTTCGTGGATGGACGTAAGTTCATTCTCCGCATTGAATCCAGTCTATCGCGCCGGCCGCGTGTTCTTCCGGCTGACGGAATGCTCGTCATTTCGGTGCCTCGCCTTGACGAACGGACAGTGATTGCGGTACTCGAGGCCTGGCTGATGTCAGAAGCACGCAACAGCATTCCTGCCCACGCACAACGCATTGCCCGCCAACATAGTCTCGAATACAAGCGTGTGCTTGTACGGAACCAACGCACCCGGTGGGGGAGTTGCTCGAGCAGGAAATCCCTCAGCTTCAACTGGAGATTGATCCTTCTCCCTCCACATGTGCGCGATTATCTCATCATCCATGAGTTAGCCCATCTTTCCGAGATGAACCACTCCAGCCGTTTCTGGGAAGAAGTGGAGCGCATGTGCCCGGGCTTTCGCGCTTCGGAGAAATGGCTGAAAGCAAACGGGCGCCAGCTTCTCTTGTAGCGTCTCGTCCCATTCCTCTTGTATCTGTCCAGGAATTTGGTAAATTGCACCGCATGATGAGCGACCTGAAGATATTGTTGGTGGAAGACAATTTCGAGCATCTTCGCCTCACGAAATACATCCTTGAACAGAATAAGGTTCCGGGTGAGCTGTTTGTTGTGCGGGATGGTCAAGAGGCGATCGACTATCTCTATCATCGCAACCAGTTCTCCGACCTCGCTGCAAACCCCCGCCCGAACCTCGTCCTCCTCGATATGAACATTCCGCGTATCGACGGGAAGGAAGTCCTCAAGATTATTAAAGGTGATCAGGGACTGAAGGACATCCCAGTGGTTGTCGTTAGTTCGTCCGAACGCGACGAGGACGTCCACTACGCGAAGGAGAATGGCGCGGCCGCATATATCTCCAAGTCCGGAGGTTTTGAAAAATTGAGCCACGCGCTCGCCAGCATTCACACCTACGCTTCACGGAAAGAGTAACCTCCTCTGCTTCGCCTTGATACTGGCGACCCTTCTTCGTACTTTGAATTTAAACTCTCTCGTTCACCATCCCGTACCCCATGTCCCGCTGGCTTGTTGCAATCGTCGGTCGTCCCAATGTTGGCAAATCCACGCTCTTCAACCGCATTATTGGCGGACGAAATGCCATTGTCCATGATATGCCCGGCGTAACCCGGGATCGCAACTATGCGGAAACAGAGTGGGCGGGGAAGTTGTTCACCCTGATCGATACTGGCGGGTTTGTTCCAAAGTCAGAAGATATCATCGAAACCGCAATCCGGGAACAGGCGCAGATTGCAATTGAGGAGGCGGACGTAGTCCTGTTCGTCGTGGATGCCCTTGCGGGTCTCGTCCCCGCCGACCTTGACGTTGCCGATATTCTCCGAAAGTCACAGAAGAAAGTCATCCTCATCGTCAACAAGATCGACAGCGAGAAACGGGAGCCTGAGTTGGGCGACTTTTACAAGCTTGGCCTTGGTGATCCCATCCCCGCCTCTGCGCTCGTCGGCCGGAAGGTGGGCGACCTGCTCGACATCGTCACGGAAGGTTTTTCGGCAGAGGAAGGGGGAGCGCGGGACCCTCGCCTCAAGATAGCCGTCATCGGCAAGCCAAATGTCGGGAAGTCCTCGTTCGTCAACGCACTTCTGCAGGAAGAACGGAACATCGTGACTGATATTCCGGGCACCACACGCGACCCAATTGACTCCATCGTCAAATATCACGGTGAGGAGATGCTCCTCGTCGACACGGCCGGTCTGCGACGCAAGAGCAAAGTGAAGGAGAGCATCGAATTCTACAGTACAGTGAGAACCTTGAAAAGCATCGAGCGGTGCGATGTGGCCATCGTGCTGATCGACGCGCAGGATGGGCTCGAGCATCAGGACCTCCGCGTTGTCGAGATGGCCATCGAAAGGAACCGACCGGTCGTTCTTGCGGTCAACAAGTGGGATTTGATTGAGAAGGATGACACGACAGCGCGGATGCTGGAAAAGGGGCTGCAGGAGAAGCTTCGCATCCACAATTACATTCCCATCATTTTCATTTCCGCATTGACGAAGCAACGCGTGTACAAAGTTCTTGAAGTTGTGAAGGCGATTGAGGCGGAGGCAAACAAGAGAATCACCACGAGCCAGCTCAACGATGTGATGGGTGCTGCGATCAAGGCATTTCCACCGCGCAGCAGGTCGGGGAGGGAGATCAAGATCAAGTACATCACGCAGGTGAAGTCCAAGCCGCCCGTCTTTGCATTCTTTTGCAACGAACCCAAAATGATCGATGATACGTACCGGCGGTATCTGGAGAACAAACTCCGGGATGCTTATGGCTTCACCGGCGTGCCGGTGGTTCTTTCCTTCAAACAGAAGAAGAAATGAGTGTGGGACGGAAGATTGTTGTCGTCGGAGGTTTGGCCGCTGGGCCGAGTGCCGCGAGCAAGGCGGCACGTGTGAACCCTGACGCCGAAGTTGTTCTCTTTGAGCAGGGGGAACACGTTTCTTACGGGATCTGTGAGATCCCGTACTATCTTGGCGGCGAGGTGAAGAAGGAAGGGCTGGTTACCTTCACACCGGAGACGCTGCGGGAAAAGAAGCGCGTGGATGCGCGGGTTCTCCACCGTGTGGAGG
>Ga0209640_10003380_pt1 | contig 13957 bp, 11 predicted proteins | sample RifCSP10_1_FD_184018 | JGI IMG/M metagenome (GOLD analysis project Ga0209640, IMG submission 184018) | Soil microbial communities from Rifle, Colorado - Rifle CSP2_sed 10_1 (SPAdes) (version 2) | ecosystem: Environmental > Terrestrial > Deep subsurface > Rock core/Sediment | place: Rifle...
AGGCCCTTCATGTGGTCGTCCCCTTGATGGTGACGAGCTGCCCCCCGAGATATAGCTGCATGAACCGGTCCTCGCCCCCTGGGCTCTTACCGGTGGTGGCGCCCGACCACACGCCCACCCCATCCGGACCACCCGATTCGGCCTTGGTGATCCTGACCACGGTCTCCTTGGGGACGGTGTTGATGGCGTGGTTGTCCACATCGAAGCCGAAGACAAACCCCATCGCGCCGGCTCTCTTGTGGAAGAGAGTGTCCGTCTGGTGCATGGGTGGCGCCCAGCCACGAGTCAGCGACTGCTGACTTCCATGCCGGAAACTCGACTGGTAGCCGGTGTCGGCCAAGGCCCGGCCGTCGGCACGGGTCTTCTGGGCCCTCACCGTCCGGGGCGTCGCCATGTAGAAGGCGTGTTTGATCATGGTCACCCCAGGCGGATAGGAGGGGTTGTAACTGACCCGGGCCATGAGCCGGGCCGCCTGGTAGAAAGGATCGTCGGGAGTAGCCCCCACATAAGGGCGATCCGCCGGGTTGGCGTCGATCCACACCCAATCGCCGTTCTCCAAGCCAAGGCCTCGGGCGTCGACGGGGCTCATATGAAGTTGGGCGTCTCCCACCCCAGGCATGCGCTTGTCGCTCCGCTGTGGATCCCCGAAGTTGGAGTTCCAGATCCAGTGCCAGTCGGTGATCGCCCACGAAGAGTGAACCGAATGACGTGACTTGGGGGTCAGGCATAGGAACCGGAAACCCTGTTCGAATAGCGGGTTGACCGTCTGACGCACCTCCCGCCACGGCATGCTGATGTTGCGAACCTGCCGGCGGTCAGGATCGAGGTCGTCAGCAGCGATTCCGTAATCCTTCGGACGGATCCATGGGCTGGAGGAGACGATCACGTTGGGGAGGTAGGGAGTCGCTTCGACAGCCTCTCGGTGAACGATCAGGTTCTCTCCGTAGTCGATCGCCTCGGGGAGATCGCAGTAGGCATTCATGCGACCGGTGTCGGTATAGAAGGGGAGGCTGTCCTTGATCTGCTCCCAGAAGGGAATCCGGGGATAGGTGCGGTATTGCATCAACGCGCCACCCGGCTCTCCGTACCGGCCCGCCATGATGTCCTCGACCGTGTATCCCTCGGTGGTGAACGACGCCTTCATCACCCGATCGAGATACACCTCAGGCCGGCCTTCGCTGGCGAACTTGAAGTAGTCGGCGAATCGCCGATCTCCAGTGAGCCGGGTCAACGCTCTCGCCACCCCGGCGAAGATCGCCACGTCATCCCGGCTGTCATAGAGCGGCTTGATCCCCCCCTTCCACAACTGGAGAAACGGGTTGGAGCATGACCCGCCCATTTCGAGAGTCTCGAACTCGAGCCAGCTGTTGGCCGGGAGGATCACGTCGGCGAACTCGGCTGAGCCGGTCCACTCGATCTGTTGGTCGACGATCATGTCGACCTTGGGGTTGACGTTCTGAATCAGGTGGTAGGCCCATTTGGCCTGGTTGATCAGGTTGGCGTTGTTGTACCAGAGCACCTTGGTGGGCGTGGGCATGTGGGTTTTGCCGGTGAAGACTTTCCTTCCCTCTGCCGGCGTGTCGACCACCAGGGGTTTGTCGCCATAGCCCCAGTACGACGTTTCCTCGCCGTGGATGTAGTGATGGATGTTGTCGAATGTGTAGCTCTCGTTCTCGCCGAGCATGGGGCGGAACGGATCCTCGTTCACGTAGCCGCCGACTCCGGGACCGAACCAGGGTGCTCCGTGGAAGATCCCACCCTTGTAGTTGCCGGCCCACGTGCTGACCCCGGCTCCGGGAATGCCGATCTGTCCCGTCAGCATCGAAACCAGATATGTCGCCCGGTTGTGGAGGGTGGCGTGGAAATAGTGGTTGACCCCCTCACCGACGTGAATCGCCATCGGGCGGATGGTGGCTACGTCCTCCAAGAGCCGTTCGAGCAGATCCCGGGGTGCACTCGTGATGTCAACGACGGTGTCCAGGTCGTAATCGGCAAGATGCTCGCGATAGAGGTGGAGGGCGGTGGCCACCTCGACTTCGCTCCCGTCGCTCAGCTGGATAAGCCCGCGCCAGTCGACCTCGGGATCGACTCCCAGCTCCGCCATCCTCTCGCCGACATCCTCCCGGCTGATAGCTCGGAAGATGCCCGACGTGTCCCGGACCACCCGATCTCCGATTGAGCGGTACTGATCCTCTGTCATCCCGTGGAGGGTGTAACTCGGACCGTCTTGATCGAGCAACGGCTGGTGGTCGGGGAAGACTTCGTCGGCCCGGAGCCTGGCCAGGGTGTCGAGGCGAATCAGGAGCGGAAGATCCGTGAACCGCTTGACGAAGTCGACGTCGTACAACTCGCGATCGATCAACTCCTTGGCGAGATAGAGGAAGATGGCGGTGTCGGAGAGACCCGCTCGAACCGGGATCCAATAGTCAGACTTGGATGACTGAGGGCCGTACTCGGGAACGATCGAGACGATCTTTCCCCCCCGCTCCATGATCTCGTGAAACCAGTGGCTCTCCGGCATCTTGTTCTCCACGAGGTTCTTCCCGACCTGGATGAGGAGACGACTGTGACGGAGATCGTTGAAGTCGACTTCGGTTGTCTGCAGCCCGTGGACAAATGGGAAACCCGGCGCCTGGTCGCCACGCCAGGTGTACTCGGACCAGTCACGGGCACCCTTGGCCTCCGCCGGGCCGACACCCCGCCCGATGGCATCGACAAGAGCCAGCATGTTTGCAAAGCGGAACAAGCCGAACTTCCCGGCCACGCCGTGAACCGGCAGTGACGACCCGAACTTCATGGTGCGGACCCCCGAGCTCTCCCAGTACTCGAGCATCTCGGGCTCATAGCCGTCCTCGACCATGAGACGGCGTCGCCCCTCCTCGCCGGAGTAGGTGTCTGCTATCGCCTCGAGACCGCGGGCGATGTAGTCGTCGATCTCATCCCAAGTAAGACGGACGAAGGTGTCGTTTCCCCGGTCGTCGAACCGGTACTTGGAGCGAAGTTTTGGATCATCGGAAAGAGACGGGAAACCGTCATCGGCCCACTCCTTCCAGCCCCTTCTCAGCATCGGCGCACGGAGTCGGTAGGGGCCATACACCCGACGATGGAGGGTGTAACCCTTGAGACACCCTCTCGGATTCCAGTGCGCGGTCGAGGTGTTCCCTTGCGGGTCGCCGTATCGGTCACCGTCGTAGTTCTGCTCGAGGCGCATAACCACCCCGTTGCGGGTAAACGCTCGGAGACGGCACATGTGGGTGTCGTTTGGCGCACAGATCACGGTGAAGCTGTCGTCGTAGCTGTATTGATCCCGATAGATCCTCTCCCAATCCCGGTTGGGATAGGTCAGCAGCGGGTTGTCAATCCCCGGAAAGGCTTCCAGTGCGATCAGGTCGAGATCGAGAACGCCAGTGAGGACGGCCAAACCGGCCCCTCCGGCAATCTGGATGAAGTGGCGACGGGTGATGCGAGCCATGTTCAAACACCCCGCCTATGGCCGACCGATACCGTCAACGGGATCGGTGACAAGAAACACCAAAGGTCCAATCTGGCCATTCAGTACCAACAGAAGCGCGGTCGGCCTCGTCGCAATAGGGTCATAAGGCCCTATTGAAACTCCCGATCTAGTTTGTACGTCTTAGGGCAGATAAACCTGGAGTTGCTGTGAGCACTCATCCGATCAGCGGGCGAAGCGGACTGACCTATCGCGCCCTTGCAGATCCCAACCGACGCCACCTCCTCCGCCTGCTCGATGACGCCGACAGACCGCTCGGGGTGAACACCCTGTCCGAACAGGTTGGGTTGCACTCCAATACGGTCCGGGAGCATCTCGAACAGCTCCGCCAGGCAGGGTTGGTGACCCGGGCTCCCGAGAAGAGGACCAATCCAGGTCGGCCCAAGATGCTCTACGAGGCTGCCCCTCGGGAGACAAGGTCTCCCGGGTCCGAAGGGTATCGCTTTCTAGCCGAGGTACTCGCCAGCTACATGGAGGCGACGTTGGACGATCCATCGGCGGCTGCCGAAGAGGCGGGGCGAGCTTGGGGGGCCTATATGGTCGATCGGCCGGCTCCCTTCTTGCATCCCGACACGTCGCGTGTTGTCGAACAGATCGTCACGACCCTCTCCGAGCTGGGTTTTGCCCCCGAGGATCAGCACGATGACAATCGCATCCTGATCCGGCTTCATGACTGCCCTTTCCGGGATGTGGCCCGCACCCGCGGTGACGTGGTCTGCTCGATTCACCTGGGAATCATGCGCGGAATGACGGAGGAACTCGGCGGGTCGGTGTCGGTAGACGACCTGCAGCCCTTTGTCGAGCCTTCCCTCTGCATCGCCCACCTGTCCACGTCGGGTGATGTGGAGCAGCCAAACGTCACCGACGACGTCCGGGTGTCCTGACAACCCGTTCCAGCCTCAGCCGTGCACCACACAGCACGCTTTTCTCGACGGGTTCGATTGCCGTTCCCCTGGGGGCGGGCATTGGGAGGGAACGGCAATCGAGACCCGGGCGGTGAGACCTAGCTCTGCTTCCTGGTGGTGCTCCGGCTGACACGGACGACCCCGATCCCGATTGCGAGGACGCCAATGGCGACCAGGAGGATCTCGGCGCTGCTCAGACCGGTCAATGGGAGGTCGGTTACAGCAGGAGTGGTGGTACCGGACGCTGCGGTCGTGGTCGTGGCGCCCTCTCCCTCCGCTGTCGTGGTGGAGGCGGCGACCGTGGTCGTCGTCGTCACCTGAGTCAGGTCACAACCGACCTGGGTGAAGGTGTCGTTGATGAGTGTGACCTCACCTGTTTGGGCCAGGGCGCGCCCTTGCACCGTGACGCTGTCGGCCACGGTGATCGTGGTCAAGGCCAGGATGTTGCCCACGAACGTCGATCCCGTGTCCAGTGTGGCGGAGCTCCCAACCTGCCAGAAGACGTTGCACGCCTGGGCTCCGTTGATCAGGGACACCGTGCTCCCCGAGCCGGTGATCAGAGTCGAGTCGGTCTGGAAGATGAAGACCGAGTTGGGGTTGCCCTCGCCGTCGAGGGTCAGGGTTCCGGCTAGGGACAGCGGTGACTGGCTCGGCCCGGCATATACCCCTCCTACCAACGTGAGACCTGTGAGGTCGGAGGTGGTGGTCTCGTTGAGGGGTCGGCCCAAGGCGTCGATGTATGCAGCAGTCGAGTCGGCTTGAGCCTGCGCCGCTTCCGGCGTCGTGGCTTCGATGGTGCCGGGGGGCTGGACGATGCCGGGGGGAAATCCGACGATCGCAGTTCCGGGCGAGACACCCACGCTGTTGGCGAGGACACTGGGGCCGGTGTTGGTTACGGTCTGACCACCCAGGACGGAGAAGTCTTCGGCGGTGCCGAGATCGACTGTGGGCACTATGGCCGCGTTTGCGGTACCCACGGCGAGGAAGAGGGAAGCCCCGGTGACGAAGGCGAGAAGCGCGATGCCCATGCCTCGGCCCGGCACGTGGAGGAAGCCAGAATGTGAGGCTGAGACGGGGCGGGGAACTTGGCGCGGGAGCAGTCGAGCTACGACGAGTGTGAAGAGAATGACAGTGACGGTTCCCGCGATCAGCATCGAGGGCTCCTTTCCAATTGGGTCAGGTGCCGCCGACGGGGTCCGGGCCGGTCAGTACTTCAGAATCTATCCACTAAATCTGATTCTGGCAAATTGTTTCTAGCATTGCGCTGCTACGATGCTCCCGTGGCAGACTGGAGTTTCCTCACCAACCACGCCCGGGCACTGCTGTCCATCGCCCACGACCCCGACTTGCGACTGCGCGACATCGCCAGTGCCCTCGATGTCACCGAGCGGACCGCCTACAGCATCGTGGCGGATCTGACCGAGGGCGGGTACGTGGCCAAGCAGAAGGATGGTCGGCGCAACGTCTATCACATCCAGTCACACATGCCGGTTCGTGACTCGGTCGGCCGGCAAAGAGCCATCGGCGAGCTTCTCGTGCTCTTCATCGACGGCGCCGGCCCGGCCAAGTAGGTCGCCCCGCCGGCAAGCGGCGAGGAGTAGGAACCCTGGCGACGAGCGTAAACCCGAAATCAGACGCTGAAGAAGCGTCGGTTCATCCGGATTCCTCGTCCCTCCAGTTGCACCAGGCCATCACGGCCCTCTCGATGTCGGAGCGGCCTCTTTCGACGCCCGCGACGTCAGCGAATCGACGGCCGTGTACCGGTTGAAAAGGAGCCACCTTGGGACAGCCGGTTGTGCACTTCGAGATCATCGGAAAGGGCCCGGCGAAGCTTCGGAGCTACTACGGCGAGTTGTTCGGATGGGAGTTCCACACCGGCGACGCGACCACCGAGACGGTCTCCCAGTCCGGCAACTACGGGTTCGTTGACGGAAGCACCGCAGATGGCGGGATCAACGGTGGTGTTGGCGGCGGCGAGGGCAATGAGCCGCGTGTTTTGTTCTACGTGGGCGTTCCCAACGTCGTGGCCGCGCTCGAGAAGGCTGTGAGCCTCGGCGGGGTGCGCCAGATGGGCCCCGAGGGCACTCCCGGAACCCTCGTGGTGGGGCAGTTCACCGACCCCGAGGGGAATCTCGTCGGCGTCGCCGGTACGGAGTAGCCCCTCTCGCGGTTCGCTGGGCGTGGGGCAACATTCTTGTTCTCATCGTCACCTTTACTTCTGTTCTATAGATTTATAGAATATGATCCATGACTGCATCAGCGACGGGTCGGTTGGTCAAGGACGGGTTGTATGAGCAGTTCGCCCGGGTCGGCAAGGCGGTAGCTCACCCGAAACGGATCGAGCTGTTGGATCTGTTGTGTCAGGGGGAGCGCAGCGTCGAGGTGTTGGCCGACGCCGCGGCGATGACCGTGGTGAACACGTCAGCCCACTTGCGGGTGTTACGCGAGTCGCGGTTGGTGGCCACGCGGAGGGAGGGGACCAGGGTCTTCTACCGACTCGCCGACGATGCGGTGTGCGAGTTCTTCTTCTCCTTGCGTGACCTGGCCGGCGACCGGTACGCCGAGGTGGACCGGATCGTGAGGGACTTCTTCGAGGCGCGGGATGAGCTGGAGCCGGTGAATCGTGATGAGCTGCTGTCGCGGGCGGGTGACGGGGGCGTCATCGTCCTCGACGTGCGTCCCCGAGAGGAGTATGAGGCGGGTCACATCCAGGGGGCGATTTCGATCCCGCTTGCCGATCTCAAGGGGCGAATGGCCAGCCTGCCCCGTGAGGCCGAGATCGTCGCCTACTGCCGTGGCCCGTATTGCGTGCTCGCCCCCCAAGCCCTCGAACTGCTCCGCCGACGAGGTTTTACCGCTCGCCGTCTCGAGGACGGGTTCCCGGAGTGGCGACGGGCCGGGCTCCCGATAGTGATCGGAGAGGATCCCTCATCTGATCGACATCCAGATCCAACCACGGAGGTCACGGGATCATGACTGAGACGCTCTTCATTCTCAACGACGGCCCCTACGGAACCGAGCGCAGTTACAACGGTCTTCGGCTCGCCGGGTCGCTCGCCAAGCGGGAGGCCGAGGACGTCGGGGTGTTCCTCCTCGGCGACGCCGCCGCCTGCGCCAAGGCGGGTCAAAAGGTCCCTCAGGGGTACTACAACCTCGAGCTGATGCTCCGGTCGGTGACCCGGCGGGGAGGCAAGATCGGGGTGTGCGGCACCTGTATGGATGCCCGCGGCATCACCGAGGATGAACTGGCCGAAGGGTGTCATCGGAGCACGATGGAGGAGCTCACCGACTGGACCCAGCAGGCTGACCGGACCCTGGTGTTCTGAGGTGGCGATGAGAGACACTGTCACCCCCGTCGTCTACCAGCAGTGGCGGACCAGCACCTTCGGCTCGATCACCGAGCGGCGTGAACTCGAACTGATTCTGAGTATGGCGGGTGGGCTCGATGGGGTTCCCCGGTACACCACCATCGGTGCCGCCTTCATCGCTGTGGCCGCCCATCAACCTGAGCTTGGAGGACGACGATGGCCGATCGCGTGACCGTCTTGGTGTTGGGAGGCGGAGTGGGTGGCGTGGTCGCCGCCAGGTCACTGCGCAGGAAGCTGCCCGAACATCATCGGGTGGTGATGGTCGATCGGGAACGGGATCACCTGTTCGCCCCTTCGCTGCTGTGGTTGATGACCGGAAAGCGGACATCCCGTGCGATATCCCGGCCCCTCGACCGTCTCGCCAGGAAGGGCATCGAAGTCATCGGCGGCGAGATCAGCCAGATCGACCCTGACACCCGCCGGGTCCGGGTCGTCGAGCATTCCTATGGTGACGACCCGCCGTCGCGTCGGCTCGGCGTCGCGAGCAGGGACTTTGAGGCCGACCATCTCATCGTGTCGCTCGGGGTGGACCTGGTGCCCGAGACCATCCCCGGTCTGGCCGAAGCCGGACACAACTTCTACACCCTGGCCGGAGCCGAAAGCCTGCAGCGCGCCCTCACCGACTTCAACGGTGGACCGATCGTGGTCCTGACGGCGACACCGGCCTACAAGTGTCCGGCAGCACCCTACGAGGCGGCGATGCTCCTCCTCGACCACTGCCGTCGGCGCGGAATCGGTGAACGCACCCAGATCGACCTCTATGCCGCCGAACCGGGCCCGATGGGTGTCACCGGACCCGAGGTGTCGGCCCAGGTGCGTCGGATGGTCGAAGACCAAGGAATCACCTACCACCCGGAACACCAAGTGACAGCGGTTGATGCATCTGCGAAGACCATCACCTTCGCCAACGGTGTCACCGCCACGTTCGACCTCCTCGCCTATGTGCCGCCCCACCGGGCCCCCCAGGTGATCCGAGACGCAGGCTTAGTCGACGAATCTGGCTGGGTTCCCGTCGACCGCCACACCCTGCACACCCGCTTCCCCGAGGTGTATGCCATCGGCGACGTCACCGGCATCCCCCTCGAGATGGGAAAGCCGCTCCCCAAGGCAGGAGTGTTCGCCGAACGCCAGGCCAAAGCGGTCGCCCAGAACATAGTCCACAACATCACCGGCAAGGGTGAGCCATCCGCCTTCGACGGGTACGGCGCGTGCTTCATCGAGACCGGCGCCGGGAAGGCCGGCTTCGGTGCCGGCGACTTCTACGCCGAACCCACCCCGCAGATCAAACTCCACCGACCATCCCGCCGCCGACACATGGGCAAACTGCTATTCGAGAAGAACTGGTTCCGAAGGTGGCTCTGAGCCCTCTATAGCCCCACAAGGCAGCGTCAGCAGAGTGGTGGACCCGTGTCTCCTATCTGCGACCCGAGGGGGTTGCTCGCCAAGGAGGCTCGCCGTGATGAGATTCGATTCCGCGAGTGTGGAGGGCTCCAAGGGTGTATGACCCGCTGTCCGAGTGCTGAGGTCTCGTACCCTGTCGAAATGCCCGATCGTATGTACCAGTCGTCACGTGGCCCTTGCTGAAGTGATCCAGCTTGGTGGCTCAGGCATGAACTCGTCGGCCTCAGTTAGCGCGCGCTGGCTCGCCACTCGCATCAGCCAGAGGAAAAGTCGCCAGGAATGCTGGATTGAGGGAGCAGGTCTTGTCCGTTGAAGGATCGTCTGAGGCCCTTGTCACCAGGTCACCACGTGGCTGGATCGAACGCCTTCCCACCTGGGCCAGGACGCTGGTCACCATTGGGACGCTTCCAGGAGATGGAGAAGACGAGCGTCTCCGCAAGGCCTCGCTCATCCTGACGACGACCATGATCATCGGAATGGCGATCGTTTGGGTGGTGACATACGCCTCGCTCGGACTGTACGTGTCGGCAGCGATCCCATTCGGTTACCAAGTCATATCGATCGTCAGTCTGATCGCCCTAAGTCGATCAGGCCGTTTCGACGTCTTTCGTACGAGTCAGTTGGCCCTGATGTTGCTCCTACCGATGCTTCTGCAATGGAGTCTTGGGGGTTTTGTGACATCCAGTGGGGTCTTGTTGTGGGCGTTGATCTCACCCCTTGGCGCGTTGGTCCTATCGCCCCGACCCGTGCCCTGGTTCGTCTCCTACTTGGCCTTGACGGTCGTTTCCGGACTTCTCGAGCCCTTCCTCCCGGCGACGAACATCCCACTGACCGTCACAGTTCTCTTCTTCGTGCTCAACGTTGGCGGTGTGTCCGTGGTCGTGTACTTCCTGGTTCGCTACTTCATCCGAGGGCTGGCTGCCGAACGGGAGAAGTCTGAGACCCTGCTTCTCAACGTGCTACCGGCGTCCATCGCTCGCAGGCTGAAAAACGGCGAGCACCCTCTCGCCGACCGGTTCGACGAGGCCACGGTCCTCTTCGCGGATCTGGTCGGCTTCACTCGAATGTCCGAGCAACTTTCCCCCGAGGCGGTCGTGGAGCTACTCGACGATCTCTTCACCCAGTTCGACGTGATGGCCGAAAGGCGCGGCCTCGAGAAGATCAAGACGGTGGGAGACGCGTACATGGTCGTGGGCGGTGTTCCCGAAGCGGCCGCCAGCGCTGCTGAAGACGTCGCCGAGATGGCGCTTGACATGGTTGCGCTCGTCGCTGATCGCCCCGGCCCGAACGGTGGAAATCTCAGTCTTCGAATCGGCATCGACACCGGACCAGTAGTGGCCGGTGTGATTGGCCAGCGCAAGTTCACATACGATCTATGGGGCGACACGGTCAACACAGCGAGTCGGATGGAATCACAAGGGATCGCCGGCGAGATCCAAGTCACCCCACGCGTCTACCAGCGGCTCAAACACCAGTTCAGGTTCCAAGAACGGGAGGCGCTCGAAGTTAAGGGCAAAGGGCAAATAGCTACTTTCCTCCTAATCGGACGCGTGGGTCAAACAACGCCTCAGCCTCGGTGAACCTCTGGATTGGTGGTGGGTCGCAGGTCAGATGTTTGAGCTCGACCACAATCGGCCGACCAGCTCCAACGGACCAGACGGATGCGGTGCCCCCTCACCCGTCGTTGAGAGCTGAGTCCAGTCGGGTGGAAGTCCCTCAAAATTCTGATCGCAATCTGAGCGCTCTATTCCTCCGGCGAGTCCGGGTAGTACCGTCGGTCACGCAGCCGACCTGATCAACTCCATCGCCTCCTGAAGACCCAGACAGTCCCCCGTAGGGAAGTCAAGACCATGCGCGTGAGCTCCGGGCAACGAATCAGAGGCTGTATCAGCGCTATGCGGATCTCGAAATCACCGTGTCAGGTCCCGGAAAGCCAAGTAACTGTTGAGGAATCGGCTGATCCGGCGACCGATGGGATTGAGCGTCTGATATGGCCTAGCATGCTCTGTATCAGCTGGTCTTCGCCGGCGACCCCTGCGATAATCGGCAATTCCCGCGCCCGTAGCTCAATTGGATAGAGCGTCTGACTACGGAGTATCCAGCATTGAGCGCTGTGCGGAACAGGGAAAACGCAGGTCAGCGACGAGCGTAGACCCCAGAATCAGACGCTGTACAAGGACCCCTGAAGCCAGCCACAGCGCCCTCTTCCGTCTCCCGCATCATGCGTATCAAGACGTACGGCCGTCGGCCCGACTACCCGCCGCGTGGTGCAGTGGTCCAGTAGATGATCGTGGTGCCGTCCGGTGACCATTGTGGTGCGGTATCGAAGGCGGGGTCGCTGGTCAGTTGGGTCCGATCTGACCCGTCGGCCATCATGATGTAAACGTCGCTGCCGCCTTCGTCGTCGAGTACTCCGAAGACGATGCGGGTCCCGTCGGGTGACCAGCGCGGGAAGAAGCCCTCACCGAGGTCGGTAGTGAGGCCGGTGTCAAGGTCGAGCAGCCCGATGTGACCGTCTCCCTCGATGCTGTCGAAGACGATATAACGCCCGTCGGGAGACCATGCTGGGTTGGAGGTGTCTTCCTTTCGCAGCCGTTGGAGGTCAGACCCATCGCGATCGACGACCCAGAGCTCGCCGATATGACCCCAGCCGTTTATGTCGCGGTGTCCCCAGATGAAGGCAAACCGTTTCCCATCGGGGGACCAGGTGGGGCCTTGCTCGTATCCGTCGAGGTCGGTGACTTGTTCGAGTTCGGAGCCGTCAGGGGTGATCAGGTACAGGTCGCTCTGGGAAGGCTCCCCTCGGGCGAAGGCCAGTTGGGTTCCGTCAGCTGACCACGATGGCATGGCGTCGGGGGTCGCATCGTGGATGATGCGACGTTCCTGGGTTCCGTCAACCTGGATCGTGTACAGGTCCATGAAACCCAGGTACACCTTGCTGAAGGCGATCTCATTGCCATCGGGCGAAAGCGGCCCAAAGATGTTGGCGGGCCAAGCGGGAACTGGCGAGGGAACGTCGCTCCGGTCAACGGCAACGGTCGCCATCGTCAGCGCCTTGGCCAGGCATTCCTCGATGGGTAGAGGTTTGGTCTGACCGTCGACTGCCCCCAACAGGAGTTCATGGAGGAGAGCCGGCATCGGAACCCGGGCTCCTCCTTCCTGAATGGTGTCATGGGTGATAACCGTCACCAGGTCGAGGTCGGGAACGATTGCCAGGTCCTGGGACCCGAATCCGGAGGCCATCCACACGTCGTGGCCACCGATGTCGAATCCCCACCAGAGGAACCCGTAGCGCTGAGTGACAGGAATGCGAAGACACCCCAGTTCCCAGCGTGAAGACAAAGACTCATCGAACCACGACTCGGAGACGAGTCGCTCCCCTTCGAAGACACCTTCGTCGAGGACGAGTTGGCCGAACCGGGCGATCTCCCGCGGGGTGATGAACATCCCGGATCCGCCGGAGAAGTACCTGCCGGGCTCGACATGCCACCCCTCAACGTCAATCCCCAGCGGACCCAACAGACGATCGGCGGCGTACTCACATAACGACATCCCTGTGGCTTCGGCAACGACGGCCGCCAGCACATCGGTCAACCCGGTGTTATAGGCGAATTCGGCCCCCGGCTCCGCGATCCGTCGGCTCGCCAGCACTGCCCGGATCAACGACGGCTCACCGGGCACGTCACTCGGCTCCCACTCGTAGTTCCCATCCGGCACGGGCACTTCCAGCCCACCAGACATGGTCAACAGGTCCCGGACCGTCAGCTCACCGTTGTCTACGACCAAGTCGGGAGGGAGGATTTCATCTACCCGAGTGTCGAGCTCCAAGTGACCCTCATCGATGGCGATGCCGGTTAGCACCGAAGTGATCGACTTGGTGAGCGAGTGAAGATTCCTGGCGTCGGAGGCATCGGAGCCGTTGAAATAGCGCTCGAAGATCAGCTCGCCGTGACGTGCGACCAGCAGGCTCGCCGCCACAGGTGACAACGCCACTTCTTCGGCCGCTTCCTCGAGGACGACCGAGTTCACGCCGACCTCGCCGGGATCGGTGGTCTCCCATTCCAGGGGGGTCGGATCGGTGTAGATCCGGTTCACCGGGAAGAAGGGGTTTCCGGGATCCGGCCGGAATTGTGCGCACTCCACGGCGGACCCGTTCTTGGTGGTGTCGCTGGTGCACGCCGCCGCCAGCAACCCGAGAAGGATCAATGTCACCGCCTCGAATCGTGGCGCCTTCCGGGGAGCCCCGGTCCGCCATGCGGATGACATGTCCGCGTCGCGTTCAAACATGCTGGCGACCAGTCCCGGGTCTGTCGGTTGGGTACCTCATAACCGCCGCCGCGCCGGGTCACGGCTCGAGACGAGCAGCACCAGGGCGCCGATCAGGGCGGCAGCCGACCATCGGGCCTGTAGCGCCGGCCACCCACCGGGAACGTCGCCCAACGGCAGCGGACGCCACTGTGGCGGGAAGATCGCCGAGACGATGAGGGCGAGCAGCGGGAAGTGGATATCCGGGGCGGTCAGGAAGCCGGCGTAGATGTGCCCCTCGAGGTGATTCACACCGACAAGCGGGAGCCCGCAGGCCACGGCCAGCCCTTTCGCGGCGGCCACGCCCACGGTCAGCGCGCCGGCAAGGCCGGGCCCGCGGGTCACCGCGATCGCGTCGATCCGGTCGAGTCCGTGCGCGGCGTCCTCCAGCGCCCCATCCAGCACCGGGAGGAGGCGCTCGACGTGCTTACGGGAAGCCAGTTCGGGGACGACCCCCCCGAACCGGC
>Ga0209640_10003382_pt1 | contig 13948 bp, 10 predicted proteins | sample RifCSP10_1_FD_184018 | JGI IMG/M metagenome (GOLD analysis project Ga0209640, IMG submission 184018) | Soil microbial communities from Rifle, Colorado - Rifle CSP2_sed 10_1 (SPAdes) (version 2) | ecosystem: Environmental > Terrestrial > Deep subsurface > Rock core/Sediment | place: Rifle...
CCGGGCAGCGAGCCGACGATGGTGCGCGTGATGTCGTCCTGGATCGCGAATATGTCGGTGATCTCGCGGTCGAAGCGCTCCGCCCACAGATGCGCGCCGGTCGCGGCATCGATCAACTGGGCGGTGACGCGCACGCGGTTGCCCGCCTTGCGCACGCTGCCCTCGAGGACGTAGTGCACGCCGAGATCGCGGCCGACATCCTGCACTTTGAAGCGCTTGCCCTTGAAGGTGAACGTCGAGTTCCGCGCGATCACGAACAGACCGGGGTGGCGGGAGAGCTCGGTGATGATGTCCTCGGTGATGCCGTCGGTGAAAAACTCCTGATCCGGCTCGCCGCTCATGTTGTCGAACGGCATCACGGCGATCGATGGGCGGTCGGGCAGCGCGAGCGTGGTGTCCCCTGCGGCCGTGCCCGTGCCGCCTTGCGCAACCCGGTACACCCGCACCGGCCGGGGGATGTTCTTGAGCGTGTGCTCGCCCAGATCCTCGAACGCAAGCTCCAGCCGGTCGCGCACCTGCTCGTGCACGCTGCCGGTGACGTATACGCCGCCGGGCTCGGCGATACCCTCGATACGTGCAGCGACATTGACCCCGTCGCCATAGATGTCGCCGCCGTCCAGGATCACATCCCCCACATTGATCCCGATGCGGAACACGATCCGCCGCTCCTCCGGAACCGCTGCGTTGCGCAGCGTCATGGTGCGCTGCACCTCGACGGCGCAGCGCACCGCGTCCAGCGCGCTGGCGAATTCGGCCAGCAGCCCGTCACCCGTGGTCTTGACGATGCGGCCGCGGTGCTCGGCGATCTTGGGGAACACATGGTCGGTCTGGTGCGCCTTGAGCCGGGCGAGCGTGCCCTCCTCGTCGGCCGCCATCAGCCGGCTGTAGCCGGCGACATCGGCTGCCAGGATGGCGGTCAATCTGCGCTCCACGCGCGCTTCGGACACCAACACCTCCGAGGCGCAGTGTATAGCAAGCCCGCACGGCGAGAAGTGCTCGCGCGAGTGTCGATGCAATGGGCAATTTCCTCAGGATGACAGCCCCGCCCGAACGGGCGAAGATGCCGCAACGGCAGAACGAAAGTCTAACCCGTCGGCACACATAACCGGCCGGACGCATCGCCCGCAACGTCGGCTCGAAGGGGAGGAATAAATATCCTGGTCAAAGTTCAGGCTTGCGGCCCTTCTGTCAGTGCTGCCGCTGCTCGGCGCGCGCGCCGAAGATTTCAAGGTCGGAACCATCCGGCCGCTGACCGGCCCCTGCGCCGCGAAGCCGACGGGCTCAGGATCGCCGCGAAGAAGGTGCTGCTGATCAACAACGACCAGGAAATGCCGCTGCTGCAATTCCTGATTTGAGACGTTGCCTCACCCTTCGACAAGCTCAGGGTGAGGCGGAAGAAAAGCCCTCATGCTGAGCCCTGAGCTTGTCGAAGGGTCGAAGCATGAGGGCCAATGCGGGGAGGCACATGGAACACGGACGGTTCGACTATTCGCCGATCGCGACGCGGCCGATGCTGAAGATGCCCAAGGGCGCGCGCATCGCGGTGTGGATCACGCCCAACATCGAGCATTTCCATTGGGGCAAGCCGGCGATCTCGCTCACCCCGATGACGGCGAGCCTGAACCCCGACGTGCTGAACTACGCCTGGCGCGACTACGGCGCGCGGGTCGGCGTGTGGCGCATCATGGAGATCCTGGACAAGCACAAGTTCCGCGCCACCGCGGCGCTAAACTCCGAGGTGTGCGACCGCTACCCGCAGATCATCAAGGCCGGCAACGACCTGGACTGGGAATGGATGGCGCACGGCGAGAACAACTCATCCCTGTTCACCGGCATGCCGGAGGACGCCGAGCGGCCGATCATCAAGGGCGTGGTCGAGACCATCGAGAAATCCACCGGCAAGAAGCCGCGCGGCTGGCTCGGCCCCGCGCTCACCGAGACGCCGAACACGCTCGACATCCTGGCCGAGGCCGGCATCGACTACGTCGCCGACTGGTGCAACGACGAGCTGCCCTATCGCATCAAGACCCGCACGCGGCCGATCGTCGCGATCCCATACACGCTGGAGATCGGCGACATCCCGGTGTTCCTGGAGCGCGGCGGGTCGGGCGAGGAGTTCTACAAGATGATCGTCGACCAGTTCGACCAGCTCTACGCCGAGGGCGCCAAGCGGCCGCGCGTGATGTCGATCGCGATCCATCCGTTCCTGATCGGCCACCCGTTCCGCGCCCGCCACCTGGACAAGGCGCTCGACTACATCAAGCGCAAGCCGAAGGTGTGGCGCGCCACGGGGAGCGAGATCGTCGACTGGTGGAAGGCTAGCCAGGCCCAACCGTCTGGGCGCCGAAAGCGCTGAGCACCCAGCGCGCGTGGGCGGCGAGCGCGGCGTCGCCCTGCTCGAAGCCCATGAGCTGCACGCCGAGCGGCACGTCCTCGATCGCCAGCAGCGGCAGGTTGAACGACGGCGCGCCGATGGCCGACGACGCGTCGTTGTACCAGGGCGTGCCGACCGCCGGCTGGCCCTTCTGGCCCGGACCGATGTGGCACAGCGTGATGAAGCCGTCGACCTTGCCGGCCAGCGCGCGGTGGCGCGCACGCAGATCGGCGCGGCCGCACAGCGCGCGGCGGTAATCCTCGATCGTCATGCCGGCGGCCGCCTCGAGATAGCCGCGCACCGTGTCGCTCACCGCGCCGGGCTTCCGGTCGTTCAACGCGATGAACGGCCAGCGCATCTCGTACACCAGAATGTCGAAGAACCACTCCGGCAGGCGCGTGGTCGCGTCCTCGTACGCGGCGAGCTCATCGTTGGATTCGGGCTCGACGATCTCCACGCCCTTGCCGGCAAGCTGGCGCAGGAAATCCTCGAACTTCGCCTGCGATGCCGCATCGGTCTTGTCCCAGCCGGCGGTGTATTGCCGCAGCAGCCGCGCCGGCTGCCGCGCCGCCGCGAGCTTCGGCCCGCCGACCAGCGGCTCGTATCCCGGATCGGGACCGAACTGCGCGATATGGTGCGCGGTCTCCCACACGTCGGTCAGCGTGCCGCCGAGCAAGCCGAGATGGTTGAGGCTGGGGTTCGGATCGACGCCGCCGTTATGGTTGAGCGCGCCGAACGTCGGCTTGTAGCCGATCACGCCGCAGATCGAGGACGGGCGCAGCACCGAGCCGCGCACCTGGCTCCCGGTTGCGAGCGGCAGCATGCGCGCGGCGACCGAAGCCGCCGAGCCGGACGACGAGCCGCCCGGCGTGCGGGTGAGGTCCCACGGGTTCCACGTCGGGCCCGGGCGCGCGACGGTGAGCTCGGTGGTGACGGTCTTTCCCACCACGATGGCGCCGCCGCGGCGCAGCGCATCGACATGCGCCGCATCGACCGCTTGCGGCTCGCTGCCTGCGAACAGGCCGCTGTTGCATTCGGTCGGCATGCCGCGCACGTCGAAGCAATCCTTGATGCCGACCGGCAGCCCGTCGACCGCCGACAGCTGCTGGCCGGCCTTCCAGCGCTTGGCGGATTGGTCGGCCGCCGTGCGCGCGGCGTCGAGATCGAGCCGCACGAACGCCTTCACCTTGGGCTCCAGCGCCGCGATCTGCTCGATGCAGCGCTCCAGGAACGCGCGCGGCGAGTTGTTGCCCGCCGCGAACGACGGGCGCTCCTCGGCGAAACACAGATAACGCGCGGCGCGCGGGTCGTAGCTCATGGCAGGGGTCCGACGCTCGGGTTGGACAGGCTTATTGGCGGCATCATACGCCGCCCAGATACGCGCGCTGCACTTTTGCGTCGCTGGCCAGAGCTTGCGCGCTGTCGGCGCCCACGATGCGGCCGTTGTCGAGCAAGTACCCGCGATCGGCGATGGCGAGGCTCTGCCGCGCGTTCTGTTCCACGAGCAGGATCCCCACGCCGGTTTCCCTTATCTGGACGAGCGATCTGAACAGCTCACTGCACAGCAGCGGCGACAAGCCGAGCGATGGCTCGTCGAGCATCAGGATGGATGGCGCCGACATCAGCGCCCGCCCGATCGCCACCATCTGGCGCTCGCCGCCGCTCATGGTGCGGACCGTCTGACGGCGACGCTCGGCCAGTTGGGGGAACAACGCGAGCACACGGTCCAGGTTGCGGGCCTCCTGCGCGCGTGCGCGCGGCAGGTAGGCGGCCAGCCGCAGATTCTCATGCACGGTGAGATCGGCGAAGATGCCGCGATCCTCGGGGATCAGGGCGATGCCGGCGGCGACGATCTCATGCGCTGCGCGCCGCGTGATGTCGGCGCCGTTCATGGTGACCGTGCCCGCGTGCGGCGGCGTCAGCCCGCCGATCGCGCGCAGGAGCGTGCTCTTGCCCGCGCCGTTGGCGCCCAGCATGACCACGATCTCGTTGGCGCCTACGCTCGCCGAGACGCTCTCGACCGCGCGATGCCGTCCGTAGGAGACCGACAGGTCCCGTACCTCAAGCATGCGCGTCACCGAGATAGGCGCGGATCACCTCGGGGTGCGCCAGAACCTCGCTCGGCGTGCCTTCGGCGATCTTGGACCCGCCCATCATCACGACGCAGCGGTCGCACAACGCGCGGATCGCGCCCATCACGTGCTCGACGACGACGATGGTGCGGCCTTCGCGCCGCAGCGCCTCGATCAAGGCTATGCCGGTCGTAAGCTCGGTGTGATTCAGCCCCGCCAGCCATTCGTCGAGCAGCAGGAGCTTCGGATCGGCGATCAGCGCGCGGGCGAGCTCCACGCGCTTCTGGTCGATGTAGGTCAGCGCCTCTACGGGGCTGTCTGCCGCCCTGTCCAGCCCGACCCGCCGCAGCACGTCGTACGTGCGTGCGTGCAGCTCAGCGCCCCAAAACCTACGGTGGCCGAACACGCCGCCCGCCGCGACATTCTCCAGCACGGTCAGCGACGGCAGCATGCGCACGATCTGGAATGTGCGGGCGACGCCGAGGCGCGCAATGACGGTCGCACCGGCGCCGGTGACATCCGCGCCGTACAGGCGGATCGTACCGCCGCTCGGCTTCAGCGCGCCGGAGATCAGATTGATCATCGTGGTCTTGCCGGAGCCATTGGGGCCGATCAACCCCAGCACCTGGTTCGGCGCCATCTCTAACGATACGCCGTCGACCGCGACCAGGCCGCCGAAGCGGCGCGACACGGCTTCGATGCGAAGCGCCGGCGTTGGGCTGGCGCCGTCATGCATGGCCGAATTTCCGCCGTCTGAAAGCGCCTTCGACCAGCCCCACGACTCCGGCGGGAACGAAATACACGATGAGCAGGAAGGCGACGCCGAGCAGCAGAATCTGCTGCCGCGGGAAGCTGCGCGAGATCGCCTCCAGGAGGAACGTCAGCGGGATCACCCCCAGGAGCGGGCCCCACAAGCGATGCGCGCCGCCGAGCAGCGCCATGATGACGACCTGAAACGACAGGAACGGGTTGAACGCCAGTGTCGGCTCGACGTAGTTGTAGCGCGGCGCCATCACCGCGCCGGTGAGCGCTGCGAACGCGCCGGCGATAACGAACAGCGCGACCTTCGCGCGCGCGGTGTTGATGCCCGCGTGGACCGCCACCACCTCGTCGTTGCCGATGATGCGGAGCGCAAAGCCGAGCCGCGAGCGGCCGATCCACCAGCCGACGAGGTAGACCAGGACGGCGAGCGCCAGAAGCATCCAGTACAGCATCCGATCGCTCACGTTGATCAGCACGAACAACCCGCTGCTCGCGCCCATGACGTGCTGGCCCCAAGCCACCAGCTGGCGCACCAGCTCGGCAAGCCCGAGCGTGAAGATCACGAAGTAGACGCCGGATATCCTGAGCGTCGCGAGACCAACGACGCCTGCGAGCACCGCGCCGGCCAATGCCGCCAGCGCGACCAGCACCGGAAACGGCAGCAGGTTGATGCCGCCCGCGACCGTGTACATGCCGAGTCCGAAGAACGCGGCGGTGGCCAGCGAGATGTAGTTGGTGGGACCGGAGAACAACGCCCAGGACGTCGCGAGGACGGTGTACATGGCGATCGAGATTCCGATCGACAGCCAATAGCCCGAGCCGACCACCGGCAGCAGCGCCGCCGCGAGCAAGGCGAGCCCGGCAAGCCCCAGATTCGTGCGCTCGGCCGCAGTCATGCCGGACGCCGCCCGAACAGGCCCTGCGGCCGCAGCAGCAGGATGGCCAGGAACAGGACATACGCAGCGGCGATGGTGAGGCCGGGATCGACGAAGGTGGCGACCAAGGTCTCGGTCAGGCCGAGGATGAACGATGCGGCGATCGCCCCGCGCACGTCGCTGACTCCGCCCAGGATGACGATCACCAGCGCTTTCAACGTGAAGATCACGCCGATCGAGGCGTCGAACGTGAGGAACATGCTGAGCAGCGCGCCGCCGGTGGCGGTCACCGCGCCACCCAGCGCAAACCCGAACGCCGAGACCTTGACGACGTCGATGCCGACCAGCCCGGCCGCCTGCGGATTGACGGCAATGGCGCGCAACGTCAATCCGGGCCTGGTGCGAACCAGCCAGACGTACAGGCCGGCGCAGATCGCCGACGCGCCGAGAAACGCCGCGACCCGGTTCAGGCCGTAGTTCTCGCCGAAGATCCTGAACGGCACGGCGAGGTAGGAGTAGTTGAGATAATGGCCGCCGAACACGGCGAGCAGAACGCCGACCGAGATGAAACTGAGACCGAACGTCGCGAGGATGCTGTCGACTTCGAGATGCCCCTGACTCCTGGCGCGCCGAACCAGCGGCAGCATCAGGTAGCGGTAGATCGCCCAGTTCAGCCCGAACGCCGCGGGCACGATCGCCAACAGGGCGAGAAATGGGCTCACGTGCAGCGCCGTATAGAACCAGAACGTGCTCAACGCGGCCGCGACCAGGATCTCGCCGTTGGCCAGATTCATGATGCGCGCGACGCCGTATTGAAGCTGCAGCCCCATCGCCATCAAGGCGTAGATGCCGCCCAGCAGCAATCCGATGATGAGGACGTCCATGGCGGAGGCGCTGGCCTCTCAGCGTGGCCGCGCGCGCGGCGTCCGCCGATGCGGTTGCGGGCGGGGAACGCCCCGCCCGCGATGCGCGCTTACCAGCTCGGCTTGGCGACGATCGGCTTGGCGCCCGGCCGGCCGGTCGAGGCGACGCCGTAGAACACGCCGTTCTGCCACTGGCCCACCGTCCAGAACTTCTCGTTGTTCTGCTTCTCGAACTTGATCGGACCCATGGCGGTGTTGAAGGCGTTGTTCCGGATGTACTCGGTCACCGCCTTGCGATCCTTGGTGCCGACCGCCTCGATCGCCTGCTCCAGGATCTGGAATCCGGCATAGGTGACGATGCTCGCCCAATTGTCGGGCGCCTTGCCGGTGATTTCCCGGTGCGCCTTGACGTAGGCCTGGGTTTCCGCCGCGTCATGGTTGATGCCGCCCGCGCCCAATATGCCCTCGGCCGACTTGCCGAACTTCTCCGCGAAGGCCGGGAAAGCCGACGCGACGGCAACGTAGAACGCCTTCACGTTGAGGCCTTCGATCTTCGCCTGCTCGGTCAGGATGAACGTATCGATCGGATAGGACCACGCGACGAAGGCATCCGGATTGGCCGCCTTGGCCGCCTTGACCACCGGCGCCAGATCCTGTGTCCCCAGCGGGTACGAGCGGTCGTAGACGAGCTCGAAGCCGCGCTCCTTGAAGATGGGCCGCGCCGCGTTGGCGAGCTCGATCCCGAACGCGTCGGCGACATTCACCATCGCGACCTTGGTGCCGAGCTTGCCCTCGTCGCGCATCTTCTTGAGGATGTCGGCCACGCTGCGGGCGTAGGACGTCGTGTCGCCGAGCACGAAGAACAACCCCGGATAGCGCTGCGCCAGCGCGGGAATCTGATCCGAGATTGCCGTGGTGGCGACCTGCGGATAATCGTACTTCGCATAGGTCGGCGCGGCGGCAAGGTTCAGGCCGGTGCTGTAAGGCTGCAGAATGAAGTCGGCCTTGTCCTGCGTCGCCAGGCGCTCGACCGCCTTGATGGTCTCGCCGGGCGAGGTCTGGTCGTCGTATTCGATGATCTCGATCTTCACCTGGCCGCTTTTCAGCTTCAGCCCGCCGCGGGCGTTGACCTGCTGTACCCAGAGCTGGACGTTGGGCCAATGAGTTACCGCAGCGCCGCCGCCGAGCGGCCCGGTCTTGGGCGCCACCGCGCCGATCTTCATGACCTGCTGCGCGTTTCCCGCGCCGGAAAGGATAAGCGAAGCGGCGCATGCGAGCGTCGCCACCGTGAGAAGCCCGCGTTTTTTCATGGTTGGCCTCCTGTAAGAGTCAGCCGTTTTCGGCTTTTTGAGTTATTCGACTATATCCAACTCCAAATAGATTGTACTGCGCGAACCTACCACTTCATCGGGCACTGGGCGTGGAACACGTCCTCTTTGTCCTTCATCGCGACGTCGAGCAGCTTGTTGTAGAGCTTGCCGTTCGGATCCTTCGCCACCTGGTTCAGATAGTAGTTCTGGATCGGGAAGTGGTTGTTGTTGAACTTGAACGGCCCGCGCACGGACTGGAAATTCGCCTTGCGCAGCGCCGCGCGGAACTTGTCCTTGTCCTCGATCTTGCCGCCGACCTCGTTCACCGCCGCGCCGATCAGCGCGATGGTGTCGTAGCCCATCGCCGCCATGGTGGTCGGGCGCTTGCCGTGCTTCTGCATGAAATCGGCGACGAACTTCTTGTTGGCCGGATTGTCGAACTCCGGGCTCCAGCTCGAGGTCGCGATGATGCCGAGCGGGATGTCGCCGAGCGCGGGGAACGTGGACTCGTCGGTCACGTATACCGAGGTGTACACCGGGACCTGCTCCATGGCGCCCGATGCCTTGTACTGCTTCAGGAAGTTGATCCCCATGCCGCCGGGATAGAACACAACCACCGCGTCGGGCCGCTTGGCGCGGACTTGCGCGATCTCGACTGCATAATCCGGCTGGTTCACCTGGGTGTAGATCTCGGCGACGACGTCGCCCTTGAAGCTCCGCTTGAAGCCGCCGGTGACGAGCTTGCCGCCGATGTAGTTGGGCACCATCAGCGCGACGGATTTCACGCCCTTCTGGTTCAGGTGATCGCCGAGCGCCTCGTAGGCGTCGTCGATCAGCGAGCCGACGGTGAAGTAGTTTTCCCAGCAGTCCGGTCCCAGGATGGGCGGGATCGCGCCGATGGTCGCCACCGTGAACACGCCGGCGGGCTTCACGATGCCGTACACCGCCTGGCTCACATTGCCGAAGATCATGCCGGCGATGATGTTGGCGCCGTCCTTTTCCAGGAGCTTCTGGGTCTTCTGCACGCCGACCTGCGCGTCCTGCTGATCGTCCTCGACCAGGATCTGCGCCGGCACGCCGCCCATCTTGCCGCCGAGATGCTGCAGCGCGAGCTGCGCGCCGTTGGTCATGTCCTGGCCCAAGACGCCGCCCGGCCCGCTGTTGGTGGACAGGAATCCGATCTTGATCTGGTCGGCGGCGAGCGCGCCGGATGCCGCGAGGGAAATCAAAGCCGCGCCGAGGAGCGATTTCATGGTGCCTCCCTGTGTTGGACGCAGTTTTAGCATGAGCCACGGATAGAGTCCGCCGCGGGTGAACAGGACCATCAGCAACAGGAGAGGCCCGAAGATCACCAGCCAGTGCTCGGTGACCATGGAGAGGCCTTCCTTCAAGAGAAGATAAACGGCGGCGCCCAGCACCGGGCCGAACAGCGTCGCAGCACCACCCAGGATCACCATCACCATCAGCTCGCCCGAGACGAACCAATGCAGCGTCGACGGCCCGACATAGGAATCGACGTTGACCAGCAGCGCGCCGGCCAACCCGCACAGCGCGCCGGCGATGGTGAAGGCGGCAAGCTTGTAGCCGAACGTGGCGAAGCCGATGGCGCGCATGCGCGGCTCGTTGTCGCGAATCCCGCGCAACGCCGTGCCGAAGCGCGACCCGGAAAGACGCTGCGCGGCGAACAATGCCGCGGCGAGCGCGGCAAACGCGATGTAGTAGAGCGCCCGCGGATCGTTGAGCCGCACCCCGCCCAGCTCGGTCGGCGCCCGCAGCGGCAGCCCGTTGTCGCCGCCATAGGCTTCCAGGCCGGTGAACAGAAAGAACAGCATCTGGCCGAACGCCAGCGTGATCATGATGAAGAACATGCCGGTGGTGCGCAGCGCGGCCAGGCCGATCAGCGCGGCGGCGATCGCCGCGATCGCGACAGCGGCGGGGAACACCACCAGGGCATCGTCGATGCGATGCACCGCCAGGATGCCGGCCGTGTAGGCGCCGAGCCCCAGGAACGCGGCATGGCCGAAGCTCACCATGCCGCCCAGCCCGAAGATCAGATCCAGGCTGAGCGCGGCCAGCGCGAAGATCATGATGCGGGTGAGCAGGCGGGTATAGAACGGCTCGCCCAGCCAGGGCACGAGGGCCAACGCCGCCGCGCACAGCGCCAGCACGATCCAGCGCGGCACCACGGGCGCGTTCGCCGCATGGGTTTCCTGCGAGTCCGCCGCGGCCGGGACCGGAAACAGCCCTTGCGGCCGGAACACCAGCATCGCGGCCATCAGGATGTAGATCGCCATCGACGAGAGCGCGGGGCCGGCGGTGAACCCGAACAGCTGCGGCAGCAGGAAGCGTCCGAACGTATCGACCAGCCCCACCAGCAGCGCGCCGGCGAACGCGCCCCGGATCGAACCCAACCCGCCGATCACGATCACCACGAAGGCGAGGATCAGGATCGGCTCACCCATGCCGACCTGCACCGACAGGATCGGCGCCATCATCACGCCCGCGAGGCCGGCGAGCCCCGCGCCGAGCGCGAGGACCAAGGCGAACAGCCGCTTCACGTCGATGCCGAGCGCACCGAGCATCTCGCGGTTGGCCGCGCCGGCGCGGATCAGCATGCCGGTGCGGGTTCGCGTGACGAGGACGAACAGCCCGAGCCCGACCGCGAGCCCGGCCAACAGAACGACCAGCCGATAGGACGGGTACGCGCTGCCCGGCAGCAGCGTCACGAAGCCGCTCAAGGCCGCCGGCGCGCTCACATACAGCGGCGCGTTGCCCCAGAGGATGCGCGCGGCTTCGTTGAAGAACAGCAGCAGGCCGAACGTGGCGAGCACCTGGTCGCTGTGCGATCGCGCGTACAGACGGCGAAACGCCGTCCGCTCCAACACATAGCCCACCAGGGCCGCGGCCGCGGTGCCGATGGCGACGGCCGCCACGAACGAGCCGGTCATGCGCAGCGCCGAGGCGGCGGCGAACGCGCCCACCATGTAGAGCGAACCGTGCGCGAGATTGATGAAATTCATGATGCCGAACACGAGCGTGAGCCCGGCGGCCGCCAGGAACAGCATGACGCCGAGCTGGATGCCGTTCAGCGCCTGTTCGCTATAGAGAAGGACTTCCAAAGGAGGCTCTCGGCGCTGGAGTGCGCCGATGCCCAAGCTACGGGGCGGTCCGGATCACCGCAACCGGCAGCGAGTCGGGTCCGCCGGCGCATGACCCCGTACATCTGTGCCCGTTCGGTTTACCTCGTGATCAGCGGTTTGGCGGTTCCCAGCATGCTGCTGGAAATCGATATCACCGCGGTCGTCGCCAAGTAGCCGCGCAAACCCGCGCGCAGATCGTCGCGGGCATCGAGCAACGACACGGGACGAACTCTGTTGTAATCTTCATCGGGCACACCGGGACCGGCGAGGCGAGACGAGGCATGGAAGAGGGCCAATCAGCCAGCAATGGCGGCTTGTCGCATCGCTGGCCGCGCTATGACGCCGCCGCGCTCGGCTTTCGCCACTACTGGTACCCGGTTCTCGAATCGCGCAAGCTGCGCAGGCGCCCGCGCGCGACCACGCTGTGCGGCGAGAAAATCGTCCTGCTGCGCGACAAAGGCAAAGTGCACGCGCTGCACGATCGCTGCCCGCATCGCGGCGTGCCGCTGTCCGCCGGTCGGCGCGAATTCCCCGGTTTCCTGACCTGCCGTTATCACGGCTGGACGTACGATGTTGCGACCGGCGAGCTGGTCGCCGCACTCACCGACGGGCCCGACTCCCCGATCTGCGGATTGGCCGACGTCCGGGTCAAGACCTACCCGGTAGAGGAGCGTGCCGGGCTCATCTGGGTTTATATCGGCGATGAGCCGCATCCGCCGGTCGAAGACGACATCCCCGAGGAGCTGCTGCTGCCCGACGCCGTGGTCGAGCCGATGGTCGAGCTGCGCCAGGGCAACTGGCGCCACGCCATGGAGAACGCGGTCGACGAGGCGCATGCCCGCTACCTGCACCGCAGAACCCCGTTCGCATTGTTCCGGAAGTTTCCCGCCTACCAGACCAACGTGCGCATGGCGCCGGACGGCAAATGGCTGCGCCGGCTGAGCAAGCCGATATTCGACACCGCCGATTATCCGCGCGTCGGCAAATGGCCGGGCAACGAGGGCTTCTGGCGCAAGGCCGGCGGCCAGGTGATCGTCGGCCGCTCGCGGCTGCCCGGCATCTTCTCGGTCGGCCATAAGAACTGGCTCGACTTCCAGATCTTCGTGCCGGTCGATGCCGACCAGCAGCTCACCGTGCAGGTCTCGATGCGGCGGACCAGCGGCCTCGGCGCGCTGATATGGCGGCTGCGGTTCTGGACCTACATCCGCTTCTTCCACCACATCATCCTGCAGCGCTGGGAGGACGGGTTCATCGTCGATGCGATCGACGCGCCGCCCGAATACTTGTTCCGCCCCGACGTGGCGATCGTCGGCTGGCGCAAATGGTGCCATGAGACGGCGCGTCGCTCGCCCGCCGAGTCCGCCGCACGGCCGGCGTCCGGCACATCCGACGCGCTTGCCCACGCAAGACAGATATAAAACAGCCGCTCGCTGGCATTTGGCGGCTTGCGCGTGCTGACCGGCCGGCACACCCTCTTCCGCACCAAGCCGATGGCGGAAATGCTGTTCCTGCCCCGGGTCAAAGCCGAGGAGGCGCTTCACAGGGAAGCGGTGGAGAAGATCATTGCATTCGTCGAGCTCGATCGCTATCGCAATGAACCGGTCGAAAGCCTGCCGTTTGGAATCCAGAAGATCGTCGGTTTCGCCCGCGCGCTCGCATCGCAGCCGAAGATGCTGCTGCTCGACGAGCCATCGGCGGGGCTGACCCGCGAGGAGCGCGAGGATCTCGCGCATTTCATCCTGAGAACGAAGGAACAGCTGGGTATTCTGATCGTCTGGATCGAGCACGACATGCAGATGGTCGCCGATCTCGCCGATCGGATCGTGGTGCTCGATGTCGGGCGTATCATCGCGGACGGCGTGCCGCAGTCGGTGCTGCGCAATCCGGCGGTGATTCAGGCTTATCTCGGCACGGTCGATGGCAATGCAGACCGACGAACCGGGCCGTGATGCGAAAGGAGGCATGAAGTGACGCGTAAATTCTTCTTCTTTTCCGAGATGGGGTACAACGCATACCCGACGGAAGTGGCGGAGCAGTACGGCTACACCAACCTGATGTTCCCCAACAGCGTGTTCGACGCGAACACCGCGCGCGAGCTGTGGCAGATGTTCCTCGGCGAGCACGAATACGCCTCCGAGATGGGCTTCGACGGCTCGGTCTGCAACGAGCACCACAACACCGTTCTGTCGATGCAGGAAAGCGTCAACATCTCGGCCGCGGTGCTGACCCAGCGGATCAACGGCACGATCGCGCTGATCGGCAATCCGCTGCCGATCCACGACAACCCGGTGCGCGTCGCCGAAGAGATCGCGATGCTCGATCTGATCTCGGGCGGCCGCATCATCTCCGGCTTCGTGCGCGGCACCGGCGTCGAGCAGCTCTCGACCAATGCCAACCCGGCCTACAACCGCGAGCGCTTCGAGGAAGCGTTCCAGCTCATCAAGAAGGCATGGACGGTGCCGGGACCTTTCCGCTGGGAAGGCAAGCACTATCACCTGCGCGTGGTGAACCCGTGGCAGCTGCCGGTGCAGAAGCCGCACCCGCCGTTATGG
>Ga0209640_10003384_pt1 | contig 13941 bp, 14 predicted proteins | sample RifCSP10_1_FD_184018 | JGI IMG/M metagenome (GOLD analysis project Ga0209640, IMG submission 184018) | Soil microbial communities from Rifle, Colorado - Rifle CSP2_sed 10_1 (SPAdes) (version 2) | ecosystem: Environmental > Terrestrial > Deep subsurface > Rock core/Sediment | place: Rifle...
TCAAGGACCTGATCGACACCGCGGGCGTGCGGACGACGGCGGGGAGTGCGGTGTTCGCGGACCGGGTGCCGAAAGAGGACGCGGAAGTCGTGCGGCGGCTCAAGGCCGCGGGCGCCGTCGTGCTTGGCAAGTTGAACATGCACGAGTTCGCCTACGGCGACAGCTCGGCGCCAAGTCATTACGGACCGGTGCGCAATCCCTGGGATACCGCGCGCGTCCCCGGGGGATCGTCCGGGGGGTCGGCGGCGGCGGTGGCTGCCGGGCTCTGCTACATGGCGCTTGGATCCGATACCGGCGGCTCCATCCGTCAGCCGGCGGCGTACTGCGGCATCGCGGGACTGAAGCCGACCTACGGGCTGGTGAGCACGCGCGGCGTCGTGCCGCTGTCGTGGTCGCTCGACCACATCGGCCCGATGTGCCGCACGGTCGCGGATGTCGCGCTGTCGCTGCTGCCGATCGCCGGTTACGACGCGCTCGATGCGAACAGTCTAGCCGCCACGCCGTCCGACTACGCCGGGGTGCTTCGAAAGGGCGCCTCGAGGCTGCGGCTTGGCATCCCCCGCGCGGTCTTCTACGAAGGGCTGGATCCCGAGATCGAGCAGGCGGTAAACGAGGCGCTGAGGGTGGTACGCGGCCTGACCGACTCGACGCGCGACGTGCTGCTGCCCCCATACAAGACACTGCCGATCGTCGGTGCCGAGGCGTACGCGTTTCACGCCCCGTATTTCACCAAGACGCCGGAACGCTATCAGCCGATGACGCGCCGGCGGCTCGAGGCCGGCGCGCGGGTGACGGCCGCGGCCTATATCGAGGGGCGTCGCGAGCTCGACCGGCTTCGCCGCGCCGTGAGCGCGGTGTTTGCCACGGTGGATGTGCTCGTGACCCCGACGACCCCGACGCTGCCCGTGACGATCGAGGACGCGCTGAAGGACCCCGGCACGCCGCCGCCAGGAGGTGTCGCGCCGTCGCTGCGCAATACGCAGCCGTTCGATATCTTCGGGCTGCCGTGCATCTCGGTGCCGTGCGGCTTCAGCCGCGGTGGGTTGCCGATTGGCCTGTCCATCAGCTGGCCGCATCTTGGTGAGGGCGATGTGCTCGCGCTGGCGCACGCCTACGAGCAGGCCACCGAGTGGCACCAACGTCGGCCCTCCGTGTAGCCACCTCTGCGTGGACCGACGCTCGGTCAGTCACGTCAGTCTGAAGGCCGTTGGGGCCCGCGGGCGTGAGAGAATTGCAGAAGCGAGGTCATGATTAGCCGGTACGTCACCCAGGCTTTGGCGCGCGCGCAATACCGTCTGCTCGAGGACGGTACGTTTGCGGCGACCGTGCGTGGTCTCAAAGGTGTGATTGCGACGGGCGCAACCCTCGAGGTCTGCCGTCGTGAGCTTGCGGAAGTCATCGAGGAGTGGGTGCTAGTCCGCGTCTCACGAGGTTTGCCCGTTCCGGCGCTTGGCAAGGCAGTGGTCAAAGTCCGCCGCGCGAGCTGATGCCACCCTGGGGGCCTGTCAAGCGCCGCACGCTCATCGCGGGCCTGCGTGCCCTTGGATTTGAAGGCCCGTTCTCCGGCGGCAAACACGATTTCATGACGCGTGGAAGCGTCGTCGTCGCCATTCCCAACCCGCATCGCGGAGATATCGGTGTTGGTTTACTGAAGGTTTTCCTCGAGCAGGCAGGCGTCGGCCGGAAAGAGTGGGAGGCGGTCTAAAGCTGGCCTACAATACGCCCAACACATGAGGCGGCCGCGGCTGCGCTCTGGGAGGTGACGGTATGCGAAGGTGTCTTGGCGTTCTGATTTGCGCGTCGGCGTGCATCCTGATCGTGGCCGGCGTTCAGGCCGTGGCGGAGCATCCGTCCTGGGCGTACGGCTTCACCGCGCCGCCTCCTCCCGGAGGCGCGGCCCCGGCGGCTCCGGCGGCCGGCGGGGGAGGCGCAGCGCCAGACCCCGCGATGCACAGCCTGCCGGGCAGCAATCTGCAGTTCACGCGCGCCCAGATCGCCAACGGCTTTGGTCCCGCAGACTGGTTCCCGGGCGACCACCCGGCGATGCCCGAGATTGTGGCAAAAGGCAAGCAGGCAGCGAACACGCTCGCGTGCAGCCTGTGCCACATGCCCAACGGCAAGGGGCGCCCGGAGAACGCGCCCGTCTCAGGGCTGCCGGTCGAGTACTTCATCCAGACGATGATGGACTTCAAGAACGACCTGCGGAAGAGCGCCGACCCGAGAAAGGCGAACACGAACCGCATGATCGCGTTTGCCAAGGCGATGACCGACGAGGAGATCCGGGCGGCCGCCGTGTACTTCGGCGCCATCCCGTGGACGCAGTGGATCCGGGTTGTCGAGACCAACACGGTGCCGAAGACGCGCATCCAGGGCGGGATGTTCCTGAGGCTCGACGGCAACCAGACCGAGCCGATCGGCAACCGCATCATCGAGGCGCCGGAGAATACGGAACGGACCGAGGTCCTGCGCGATCCGCGCTCCGGCTTCATCGCCTATGCGCCGGCGGGGAGCATCTCGAGAGGACAGAGGCTCGTGGCCAACGGCGGCAACGGCCGGACGGTGGCGTGCGCGACGTGCCATGGCGCCACCTTGCAGGGCATGGGCCCGGTGCCGGGCATCGCGGGCCGCTCGCCGAGCTATCTGGTGCGCCAGCTCTACGACATGCAGGTGGGCGTGCGGAAGGGCACGTGGACGGAGCTGATGAAGCCGGTCGTCGCCAACCTGACGGGCGAAGACCTGGTGGCCATCGGCGCGTACCTGGGGTCGCGACCTGTTGCGCCCGCCCCGGGCACGCAGACCGCGGCACGGTAAGCGGGTCTTGCAGGGATGTCGTACAAGAGTTCCCTTGAATCTCGCATCGCCAAGAAAACCACGAAGGCGATCGTCGACTTCAACCTGATCGAAGACGGCGATCGCATCATGGTCGGCCTCTCGGGCGGCAAGGACAGCTGGGCCCTGATGCAGATACTCGACCGGCTGCGCCAGCGGGCGCCCATCGACTTCTCGCTCGTGGCCGTCAACGTCGACTCCGGCTACAAGGACTACAAGCACGACGTCATCGCCAGGACGTGCGAGGAGCGCGGCTGGGAGCTGCGCATCGAGCACACGTCCATCGGCGACGTGATAGACGACCTGCTCGAGGCCAGCGCCACGCCCTGCTCGCTGTGCGCGCGGCTCCGGCGCGGCGTCTTGTACCGCATCGCCACGGAAGTCGGCGCGACGAAAATCGCGCTCGGCCACCACCTTGACGACTTCGTCGAGACACTCTTGCTGAATCTGTTCTTCGCCGGGGCTCTCAAGGCGATGCCGGCGCGCCTCGTGTCCGACACCGGCGAGCACGTGGTGATTCGTCCCTTTGTCTACGTGGGGGAGGACGAGGCGCGGCTGTACACCAGGGAGTGCGGCCTTCCCATCATCGGCTGCTGCTGTCCGGCGTGCGGCGACCTGAGCCTGCAGCGCCAGCGGGTGAAGCGGCTGATCCTCGACCTCGAACGGGAGCATCCGGGCGTGAAGCAGTCGATGCTCAAGGCGCTCGGCAACGTCATGCCCAGGCACCTCCTGGATCTGCGCCTGAATCCCAGCGGAGAGCTGCGCGACAGCGTCGCGCTACGTCTGGAAGAAGAGGCGACATCCTTGCTGCAAGTCCAGCCGCTCCGGTCCGCCTGAAGGCGGACACTACGTACGAATGAGAGCCGTCGTCCAGCGCGTGAGCGAGGCGCGCGTCCGCGTCGGCGACCGCATCACCGGCGAGATCGGGCGAGGTCTTCTCGTGCTGGTGGGCATCGCGCGCGACGACGGCCCGGAGGATGTCACATACATCGCCGGCAAGATTCGCGACGCCCGGCTCTTCGAGAGCGACGCCGGGAAGCCGATGGACCGGTCGGTCCTCGACATTGGCGGTGCCGTCCTCCTCGTCTCCCAATTCACGCTCTACGGCGACCTCCGGAAAGGGCGGCGGCCCGCCTTCGACGCCGCCGCGCCGTCCGACCGCGCTCGCGCGGTGTACGAGGATCTCGTGAGAGAATTGCGGGCGGTCCCGTTGCCGGTTGCCACCGGCGAGTTCCAGGCCATGATGCGCGTCGAGCTCGTCAACGATGGCCCTGTGACGATCCTCATCGACAGCGCGCGTCAGTTCTGAGAGATCAGATGATCACAATCATTATCAGTGTCGCTCTCCTGTTACTGTCGCCCGTCACCTCGTTTGCCCAGCAGCGGCCCCTCGTCACCGAGGATCCTGAAACGATAGGCGCGGGGCGGGTGCTGCTCGAAGGCGGATTCGACTACCTGCGTGATGTCCAGTACCCGGTGTCCGGACTCAGTGGACACCTGCGTCGCTTTCCGACGATTGGGATCAGCCTCGGGGTTGGCGCAATCGGCGAAGTGCAAATCGATGGTGGCCTCTACAACCACCTCGTGATCACGGAGCGCAGCGTCGCGCCGCTCTCGTTCATGTTCACCAAGCCGGAAGATACGACCTCCGATGTCGAGGACGTGGTCGTCGGCACCAAGGTCCGCCTCGTCTCCGAGGGTGTCTCGCGCCCGTCCATCGCGCTGCGCTCTGCGACGAAGCTGCCGATGGCGTCCAATGAAGGCGGTCTCGGGCTCGACACGATAGACTTCTATTCATCGCTGCTCATCGCGAAGACCGTGCAGTCGGTGCGGGTGGTGGGCAACGTCGGCCTGGGCATCCTCGGGGACCCCACGCGCGGCGACCGGCAGAACGACGTCCTGACCTACGGGATGTCGTTTGCCCGGGCGATCACGCAATCGGGCGAAGTGGTCGGCGAGATCAACGGCCATGTCAGCACGCGCGAGGGGGTGCCGCCCCCGGGCACCGACACGCGCAGCATGATGCGGTTCGGCGGGCGCTACACCGCCGGGGCGGTCCGGGCCGACGCGGCGCTTCTGGTCGGCGTCACCACACGCGACCCCGAGTTTGGCGTGACGGCCGGCCTCACCTACGTCTTCAACGCCTTCCAGGTCCCCTGATGGGGCTCCCGGTGGTCAAGGGCCATGCCTACGGCAACGACTTTCTGCTGGCTGCCCGGCAGGCGGCTCGCCGGGACCCTTCCGAGCTCGCGCGTACGCTGTGCGACCGCCATCTGGGGATTGGCGCCGACGGCCTGATTCTGTACGAGCTTCGCGACCGCGGGGCCGCCATGACGCTCTTCAACGCGGATGGGAGCGCCGCCGAGCTCTCGGGCAACGGCGTGCGATGCCTTGCGGCGCTCGTCGCCCGCGCGCAGGGCCTCCCCGCGGGTTCGACGGTGACCGTTGACACGGACGCCGGGACCAAGCGCCTCGAGCTGCTGGCGCGCGACGGCGAGCGGTACACCTTCCGGGCGGCGCTCGGGCCGGCCGAGGACATCCGGCGGGTGACGATTCCGGTCGGCGGGGAGACGGTGACCGCGACGACGCTGCGCGTGGGCAATCCACAGTGCGTCGTGCTTGGTCCGCTTCCCGATGGCGACCGCTTCCATCGGCTGGGCCCTGCGCTCTCGGCGCATCCAATGTTCCCGGCCGGCACCAACGTGGAGTTCGCGTACGTCGAGGCGCCCGATCGGGTTCGCATCCTGATCTGGGAGCGCGGTGTGGGACCGACGTCCTCCTCCGGCACCGGCGCCAGCGCCAGCGCGGTGGCCGCGGCCGCGCACGGCGGCGCGGCACGCGAGGTGGACGTCGTGGCGCCGGGCGGCACCCAGCGGGTCGAGTGGCGCGACGACGGGGTTTATCTGACCGGCTGGGCCGAAATCGTGCTCGAGGGCGAGTCGGTCCTACGTATGTGAGTGCGCCTGGGCGACCAGGATCCGCTCGGGCTCCTCGTCGTCGGGGGCCTTGCCGTCAAGGATTTGCTTCATGCGCCGGGCATTGAGCGCGTCATCCCATTTCGCAACCACCACCGTGCCCACCCCGTTGCCGATCAGGTTCGTCAACGCGCGTGCCTCCGACATGAACCGATCGATGCCGATGATGAGCGCCAGCCCCGCCACGGGCACGGTGGGAATGGTCGACAGCGTGGCCGCCAGCGTCACGAACCCTCCGCCCGTGACGGCGGCGGCCCCCTTGGAGGTCAGGAGCAGCACGGCGAGCACGCCAAGCTGCTGGCCGAGCGTCAGCGGCGTGTTGGTGGCCTGCGCGATGAAGATCGCCGCCATCGTCATGTAAATCGACGTGCCGTCGAGGTTGAACGAGTAGCCGGTCGGAATCACGAGGCCCACCACCGATTTCGAGCACCCGAGATTCTCCAGCTTGGCCATCATGCGAGGCAGGACGCTCTCCGATGACGAGGTGCCGAGGACGATGAGCAGCTCCTCCTTGATGTAGCTGATGAACTTGAAGATGCTGAAGCCCGCCCAGGCAGCGATGGTCCCCAGCACGACGAAGATGAACAGCAGGCAGGTGGCGTAAAAGCCCGCCATCAGCTTGCCGAGCGAGAACAGCGTGCCGATGCCGTACTGGCCGATCGTGAACGCCATCGCGCCAAACGCCCCGATGGGCGCCGCGCGCATGATGATCGCGACGACACCGAACAGCGCGTGCGTGAACTCGTCAATCATGCCGACCAGGCTCCGGCCCTTTTCGCCGAAGTGCAGCAGGGCCAGACCGAAGAGCACCGAGAAGAACAGCACCTGGAGGATCTCGCCTCTCGCGAACGCATCCACGACGGTGGCCGGGATGATGTTCATCAGGAAGTCGACGGTGCTGAGATTCTGGGCGGTGCTGGTATAGGCGGCCACCGCCTTCGTATCGAGCGTGGCCGGATCGGCGTTGATCCCGACGCCGGGCTTGTAAATGTTGATGATCACCAGCCCGATGACGAGCGCCACGGTCGAGACCGCCTCGAAGTAAATGAGCGCCCGGATGCCGATGCGTCCGACGTTCCTCATGTCGCCCATCTTGGCGATCCCGACGACGACGGTGCCGAAGATGATGGGGGCGATGATCATTCTGATCAGCCTGATGAAGCCGTCGCCAAGGGGCCTCATCGCCGCGCCCGTGCTGGGCCAGAAGTACCCGAGGGCCACGCCCAGCGCGATTCCCGTCAACACCTGGAAGTACAAGTGCGTGTAGAGCGGCTTTGTTGTCGAACGAGCCATATGAAGGGGCCTCTCAGGAGTGTGGGACCGGCGCGGGCATCCTAGCGTCTGGGGGAGGGAGCGTCAAGCCGCCATCAGGGCAGGGACGACGATTTTGCCTCGTTCGGTCACCGGCGACGTCGCGAAGATTGCGATCTCGTGGCCTCATCGACGGCGGCGAGCGCCTGGTCAACCCGCGCTTTGAGCCCGTCCAGAGCGGCGTTAGCTGCAACATAGTCGCCCGCCGCCACAGCCTCGCCCGCTTTTTGCAGCTGAGCGCTCGCCGCGGCCAGCTCCTCGGCCGGCTGGGCGAACAGGCGATTCGGCGGACGCGCACGTTCGGCCGCCGCGATCCGTGCCTGCCCCTTGGCAACGAGGGCCGCGATCTCGGTGACGGCACGGTCGGCGTCGGCCCGCATGCGGGCTTTCGTGTTGGCGGTGTCGCGGGCGGCGTTCTGGGCGCGCTCGTGGCTTGCGAGGGCGTGGTTCAACGCCAGACGGTAGTCACCCGCCGCGACGGCCTCGTTGGCACTTTTGAGGGCGGCGGTCGCAGCGGCGTACTCGGTTGTTGCGTACTGTTCGGCGCCGGCGGCCCGCGCGGCATCGATGGCACCCTGCGCCCGATCCATTTCGGTGTTCGGGGGCTCGGTGCAGGCGGTCACGAGGAAGGCGAGTGCCAGGTATGTCAGCACGAAGGAACCGACACGGCGCATAACAAACTGAGTATAGCGTCGATGAAAGATGTGGCACCACACGATCGGCCCCGCGAGAAGCTCGAACGGCTTGGCGCCGCCGGACTCGGCGACAACGAGCTGCTGGCGCTCGTGATCGGGAGCGGATCCCGTGAGGCGGGTGCGCTGTCGCTTGCGAATCGTCTGATCGAGGACGCCGGCGGCCTGCACGGCCTGACGCGCGTCGGGATGGGGCATCTGATACGCGTGCCCGGCGTCGGCCGGGCGCGGGCCGCCCAGATTCTCGCAGCCGTTGAGCTGGGCCGGCGCACGTTGCTGCGCGCGGTGGCCGACCGGCCCGTGCTGACCACGCCGCGCCAGCTGGCCGCCTACCTGCTGCCGCAATATGGGGCCGGGCCGGTGGAGCAGTTCGGCATCGTGATGCTCGATACCAAGCACCGGCTGATCAGAATCAAGATCGTCTCGTCAGGCTCGCTCGATACGACGGTCGTCCATCCGCGCGAGGTCTTCCGCGAGGCGGCCTCGGCATCCGCGGCGGCCATCGTACTGTTTCACAATCACCCCTCCGGAGACCCCTCGCCAAGCCCGGACGATCTCGTCCTCACCGCGAGGATGGTGAATGCCGGAAGCATCATGGGCATCGACGTCGTCGATCACCTGATCCTGGCGGACCAGCGGTACTTCTCCCTGATCGAGTCAGGACGTCTTCAGCGACAGACGAAGTAAGATGGTCGAGCTTGAGCATCCTGTACTTCGACTGCTTCTCCGGAGCAGCGGGCGACATGATCCTGGGCGCGCTCCTCGACGCCGGACTGCCGCTCGACGATCTGCGCCGGGCACTGGGCAGTCTGGCCGTCGATCGGAACGTCGTCTCGACGGAACAGGTGACGCGCGCGGGCGTAAGCGCCACCAAGCTCCACGTCCGCAGCGGGGAGCCGACCGGGGAGCTGCACCATGCTCATCGCAGCCTGGCCGAGATTGAACGCCTGATCGACGGATCGGCGCTTTCGACGGCAGGGAAGTGTCGCGCCACATCTCTCTTCGGGAGGCTCGCCGAGGCCGAGGCGGCGATCCATGCCACGTCGGTGGACAAGGTTCATCTGCACGAGGTGGGGGCGCTCGATTCCATTATCGACATTGTCGGCTCGGTGTACGCGCTCGAGGCGCTCGGCATTGCGCAGATCGCCGCCTCGCCGCTCAACGTCGGCGGCGGCACGATCCGAACCGCGCACGGTGTGTATCCAGTACCGGCGCCCGCGACGGCGCGGCTCCTGCGCGGTGCGTCGATCTATGCGGGCCCGCAGCAGGCGGAGCTCGTAACCCCGACGGGGGCGCTGCTTGTGACCGAGTACGCGCAAAGCTACGGCGCCGTGCCGGCAATGCGGTTGCAACGGGTCGGGTACGGCGCCGGATCGCGGGATTTTCCTGATTCGCCCAATGTGTTGCGGGTGCTGATCGGCGAGGCGGACACTGCGGCGCCCGCGCAGCGCGTCGTCGTGATCGAGGCGGAAATCGACGATATGAATCCGCAGATCTTCGGCATCCTGATCGATCGGTTGATGGCCGGCGGCGCGCTCGACGTGTTCTACACGTCGATCCAGATGAAGAAGAATCGACCAGGAACCCTGCTGTCGATCGTGGCGCCGCCCGGGGTGCGGGAGCGGCTGGTCTCCATCGTGTTTCGCGAGACGACGACGATCGGCGTCCGCTACACCGAAATGGATCGGGAGTGTCTCGACCGGGAGACGACGAGCGTGGACACCCCCTTTGGGACGGTGCGCATCAAGGTGGCGCGACGAAACGGCGAGGTCGCGAACGTGTCGCCCGAGTTCGACGACTGCGCCCGGGTTGCGGCCGAAAGCGGCCGGCCGGTCAAAGAGGTGCAGGCGGTCGCCATGAAGGCGTTCCTGGATCGCCGCCCGGAGCCGACAGCCTAGAGCGACAACCGTGCGCTTCTACCTCACCACCGCCATCGATTACGTCAACAGCCGGCCGCACCTGGGCACGGCGTACGAGAAGATCACGGCCGACGTCATCGCCCGCTACAAGCGTCTCTCGGGCATCGAGACGCACTTCCTGATGGGCAACGACGAGCACTCGCAGAACGTGTACAAGCGCGCCGTCGAGGGCGGGCTCGACCCACAGGCCTACTGCGACCAGATGGAGCAGGAGTTCCGGGCCGTCTGGGCGCAGCTCGACATCTCCTTCGACGATTTCATCCGCACGACCGAGCCGCGCCACAAGGCCGCGGTGCAGAAGCTGGCGCAGCGCTGTTTCGACACGGGCGACATCTACGAAGGGCAGTACGAAGGCTGGTACTGCGTCTCGTGCGAAGCGTTCAAGCAGGAGAAGGACCTCGTCGACGGGAAGTGCCCGCTGCACCCCGCGATCACCCCTGAGTGGATTCGCGAGAAGAACTACTTCTTCAAGCTCTCGAAGTACCGCGACGCGCTCCTGGGGCACTTCCGCACCCGTCCCGAGTTCCTGCAGCCCGATGTGCGGCGCAACGAGATGCTGCGGCTGCTCGAGGGCGGGCTCGAGGACATCTCGGTCAGCCGCGCAGGGCAGCTCTGGGGCATCCCGCTGCCGTTCGCACCCGACAACGTCGTCTACGTCTGGTTCGACGCCCTCATCAACTACGCGGCCGCTGTCGGCTACGCGACCGACGACGCCCGGTTTGCGGCCTGGTGGCCGGCCGACCTGCACATCGTCGGCAAGGACATCACGCGGTTCCACACCGTCGTCTGGCCGGCGATGTTGATGAGCGCCGGACTCGAACTGCCAAGGCGGGTCTTCGGCCACGGATGGGTGAACTTTGGCGGCCAGCGCATGAGCAAGTCGGCCGGTACGAGTCTCGACCCGTCGGATGTCGTCCGGCGCTTCGGGCCGGATCCGCTCCGGTTGTACCTTGTCAAGGAAATCTCATACGGCGGTGACGGCGACTTCACCTGGGAGCGCTACGAGGAGCGCTACAACGTCGACCTGGCCAACAACCTTGGCAACCTGGTCAGCCGGCTCGCCGCCATGGCCGAGAAGTATCGGGCCTCGCGGCTTGTGCCGGCGGGCGACGGCGGCCGCCTGGCCGGGGTCGCGGCCGCGGCGCTGTCGCGATATCGCGCGTCGATGGACGGCTTTGCGTTGCACGACGGCGCGGCGGCGGCGTTTCAGCTGATCGACGCCGCCAATGAGTACATCGCCGAGACGGCGCCGTGGGCGCTGGCCAGGGCCCCGGCGGACGCCGCCAGGCTGGACGCCGTGTTGTTCGACGTCGCCGAGGCCGTACGCGTGGCGGCCGTGCTTCTGCGGCCGATCATGCCGGCATCGTCGGCGGAAATCCTGACGCGGGTTGGAGAGCCCACGCCCCCCGATACGCTGCGCCTGGATCGGGACGGCCGCTGGCGGACCGATGGCGCCAGGCAGATTCTCAAAGGGGCCTCGCTGTGGCCCCGCGTGGAAGGCACAACCAAGGAGATCATCGTGGACGAGACACCTGGAGCTGCCGCAACGCCAGCCGAGGAGCCCCGCATTTCGATTGACGAGTTTCTGAAGATCGATTTGCGGGTGGCGAAGGTCCTCGAGGCGGAAGCGGTTCCGAAGTCGAAGAAGCTGATCAAGCTCACGGTGGATACCGGGCGCGACCGGCGCACGATCGTCGCGGGCATCGCTGACGCGTACCAACCCGACCAGCTCGTCGGACGCACGGTCGTCATCGTGGCCAACCTGCAGCCGGCCACGTTGATGGGCATCGAGTCGAACGGCATGATCCTCGCCGGGAGCCCCGATGGCGGCAAGCCGATTCTCATCGGCTTTCACGAGGACGTTCCGCCCGGCGCGCGCGTGCGTTAGCTGCCGTGCTGTCTGGTTCCTTTTGAGTTTTGCGTTGTGCGTTTTGAGTTAGTCGATTCCCACTGCCACCTGGCCGGCGAGGAGTTTCTCAACGACCTGCCGGCCGTCGTCGAGCGCGCCGTGGCGGCCGGCGTCACCGGCGCGCTCGTCATCGTGGGAGCCGACGACGACACGGAGTACGAGCGGGTCGAGGCGGTCACCGGGGCGTGGCCCGCCGTCCGGCTGTCCATCGGCGTGCACCCGCACGCCGCCGGACACTTCACCGGCGATCCGGGGAGGGCCGTGCGCCTCGTGGAGGAGCGGCTGGGGGGCAGAGACGGATCGCGCGCGGTTGGGGAGATCGGCCTCGATTATCACTACGACTTCGCGCCGCGCGAGGTGCAGCAGGCGGTGTTTCGCGCCCAGATTGGCCTTGCGCGGCGGCGAGGGCTGCCCATCGTCATCCATACGCGCGAGGCGGAAGAGGACACGTTCCGCATTCTCGACGAAGAATCGGCGGGCGAGATCGGCGGCGTGTTTCACTGCTTTACGGGCGATCGCGCCATGGCTCGCCGCGCGCTCGACGCTGGCTTTCACCTGTCGCTGGCCGGGATTGTGACGTTTCCGCGCGCCGAAGCGCTGCGCGACGTCGCCCGGATGGCCCCGCTCGACCGCTTGCTGATCGAGACTGACAGCCCGTTTCTGGCGCCCGTCCCCTATCGGGGCACGCGCAACGAGCCCGCGCACGTGCTGCGCGTGGTCGAGACCGTCGCCGAGGCGCGCGGTGTCACGGTCGCGAGCGTGTCGGAGGCGACCCGCGACAATTTCGTCCGTCTCTTCAAGCCGTAGTCGCGTTTTGACACTCCGCGCGCGGATGTGGTCTGATGGACGCCGCGTGAATCCCGCCGCGCAGAAAGCTCCCGCGTCTGTTCTCGCACAGCTGTTCGAGCCCATTCGCGACGACCTCCGCGAGGTCGAGCGCGAGTTCGCCCGCCACGTGCAGTCGCAGGTGGCCGTCATCCCGGCGATCGGCAACTACGTCAAAGACAGCGGCGGCAAGCGCATCCGCCCCGCCGTGCTGCTGATGGCCGCGCGCATGGCCGGCTACACCGGCGACCGCGCGGTGCTGTACGCCTCGGTCATCGAGTTCATTCACAGCGCGACGCTCGTCCACGACGACATCATCGACGAGTCCGAGCTGAGGCGCGGCCGCGAGGCGGCGCACACGCGGTGGGGCAATCACGTCACGGTGCTGTTCGGCGACTTCCTGTACCTCAAGTCGATGTCGCTGGCCCTCACGCAGGACAACCTGGAGGTGATCCGGCTGCTCTGCGATGTCACGCTGCGCATCGTGGAGGGCGAGATCTACCAGTTGACCAAGAACGGCGACATCGACCTCTCCGAGGAGGAGCATTTCGACATCGTGCGCCGCAAGACCGCGTATCTGTTCGCCGGGTCGGCCAGGATCGGCGCGATGCTCGGTCCGACCACGCGCGAGCAGCAGGAAGCGCTGTGGGAGTACGGCTTCAACATCGGCATGGCGTTTCAGCTCATCGACGACCTGCTCGACTTCACGGGCGAGGAGATGGCGCTCGGCAAGCCCGTCGGCGGCGACCTCCGCGAGGGCAAGATGACGCTGCCGCTGATTCATCTGCTGGCGCACGGCGATGGGCAGGCGCGGGCGCTCGTCGGCGGCATCGTCCGCGAGCGGACGGTGACGGTGGAGGAGTGGCGTCAGCTGCGGGCGCTGCTCGCCCAGGCGCGCTCGATCGATTACGCACACAGCACGGCGGTCGAGTTCGTCGAGCGCGCCAAACGGGCGTTGCGGGCGTTCCCGCCGAGCCCGGCCCGCGACGCCTTGATGTTTCTGCCCGACTACGTGCTCTCGCGCGACCGGTAGAATTGGATCGTGGGTGACCCCCGCGAACGGATCGACGAGCTCCGCCGCCTCATTCGCCATCACGAAGAGCGCTACTACGTTCTGAGCGACCCTGAAATCGCGGACGCCGAGTTCGACGCGCTCATGAGGGAGCTCGAGGGCCTCGAAGCCGCGCATCCCGACCTCATCACGACCGACTCTCCCACGCGGCGCGTGGGAGGGCGCGCCGCCTTCGGGTTTGCCACGGTCGAGCACCACGAGCCGATGCTCAGCCTCGACAACACGTACACGGAAGACGAGCTGCGAGCCTTTGACGAGCGCGTGCGGCGCGGGCTCGGCATCGACGCCGCCTCCACCGACGCCGTGCCGTACGTCGCCGAACTGAAGATCGACGGCGTGAGCATGGCACTCACCTACGAGGACGGGATCCTGGCGCGGGGGGCCACACGCGGCGACGGCATGCGCGGAG
>Ga0209640_10003385_pt1 | contig 13940 bp, 11 predicted proteins | sample RifCSP10_1_FD_184018 | JGI IMG/M metagenome (GOLD analysis project Ga0209640, IMG submission 184018) | Soil microbial communities from Rifle, Colorado - Rifle CSP2_sed 10_1 (SPAdes) (version 2) | ecosystem: Environmental > Terrestrial > Deep subsurface > Rock core/Sediment | place: Rifle...
CCGGCTGGCGGCCGCGCGGAGGCGTCTCGATGATCGAGATATCGCGGAGACCCGAGAGCGACATGTGCAGCGTCCGGGGGATCGGGGTCGCCGACAGCGCCAGCACGTCGACCTCGAGCCGCAGCGAGCGAAGAAGCTCCTTCTGCGCGACGCCGAACCGCTGCTCCTCGTCGAGCACGACGAGTCCGAGATTCTTCGGCACGACGTCCCGGGAGAGGATGCGGTGGGTCCCGACCAGGACGTCGACCTTCCCCTGCTTGAACTCGTCGAGTACCCGCGTCTGATCCGCCCGCGTCCGGAAGCGCGACACCATCTCCACGGTGATCGGGAAGTCCCGGTACCGGTCGCGGAACGTGTTCCAGTGCTGCTCGGCCAGAATCGTGGTCGGGCAGAGGACGAGCGTCTGCCTGCCGTTCAGCGCCGCGACGAACGCCGCGCGGACCGCCACCTCCGTCTTCCCGAACCCGACGTCGCCGCAGACGAGCCGGTCCATGGGAGTCGGCGCCTCGAGGTCCTCCTTCAGGACCTCGATCGCCTGGAGCTGGTCGTCGGTCTCCCGGTACGGAAACGACGACTCGAGCCGCTCGAGCCAGTCTCCTCCGACCTCGAACGCGAAGCCCGGCGCCTGCTTGCGGCGTGCGTAGAGCGAGATCAGCTCGCCCGCGAGCTCGCGCACCGACGCGCGCGCCCTGCTCTTGAGGTTCTGCCACGCCTTGCCGCCGAGCTTCGACAGCGTCGGCGCCTTTGCGTCGGCGCCGATGTAGCGGCCGACCTTCGCCAGCTGCTCGTGCGGCACGTACAGGCGGTCCTCGCCGCGGAAGGCGAGAAACAGGTAGTCGCGCGTGACACCTGCGACCTCCTTCGTCTCGAAGCCCAGGAGCCGCCCGACGCCATGATCCTCGTGGACGACGTAGTCGCCCGTGCGGAGGTCGGCGAAGGACTGGAGGGCGCGGCCGAGCCTCGCGTCCGCGCGTGGAGGCCGCTTGCGGAAGACCTGGATGTCGGGCAGCAGCGCGAGCCCGAGGTCGCGCCACACGAAGCCGCGGCGGGCCGGGCTGACGAGGAAGCGGACGCCCGGGGCGCCCGACAGCTCGCGCCGATCCTCGACGAGGTCGGCCTCGACCTTCCGCAGCAGCCGCTGTGTGCGGAGCGCCTCCCCGTGGTGCGGGAAGGTGACGACGACGCGGCGGCCCTGCCGGACCATCGCCGCAAGCTCGTTCTCGGCCTCGGCCAATCCGCGGGCGGCAATCGCGGGGCGCTGGGCTTCGAACGCATGCCGCTGCGCACGCGGGAAGGGATCGAGCTCGGAGGTGCCCTCGAGCCACGCAGCTTCGGCGCGGGATGCGCCCTCTTCCTCCAGCACGCGCCGTACGTCGTCGGGCTGCCAGACGAAGGCCGGCGGGTGTTCGAGCGGTGACACCAGGTCGACAGGTTGGGTCGCGGGCTCGTTCCCGCCGCCGCGTCCGCGCTCCAGCTCGACGAGGTCCCGACGACGCTCGGCCGCCGGGTAGATCAGTGCCTCGGCGACGGGATGGAGCGTTCGCTGCGTGAACGGCGAGAACGCGCGCAGCTGCTCGACCTCGTCCCCGAAGAGCTCGATCCGGAGCGGCTCGCGCCCGGTGCTCGGGAAGACGTCGACGAGCCCGCCGCGGACAGCGATCTGGCCTCGGTCCTCCACCCGCTCCACGCGCTCGTAGCCTGCGAGCGCGAGGCTCTCGACGAGCTGCTCCAGCCCGACCTCGGCGCCCTCCGCGACGCGGATGGGCGAGGGACGAGCTGCGACGGGCGCCATCCCCTCGGCAAGAGCTCGTGCGGACGCGAGGACCAGCCCGCCCGCCTCGAGGACGGCGAGCGCACGCGCGCGCTCGCCCACGAGGTGCGCAGGGGGCTCGAGTCCCGAGTCCCAACGGACTCCGCGGCTCGGAAGCAGGCCGACGAGCTCGGGGTCTCGGTACCAGCCGACCGCTTCCGCGATGTCGCGCGCGTGCTCGTCCTCGGGCAGCACGCAGACGAGTGGCCCCTCGAGCGTGTCGTGCAGGGCCGAGAGCAGGAGCGGGAGCGCAGGCTCGGAGACGCGCGCGGCCGCGGGCAGCGCCTGGGCGTAGGCCACGAAGCGTTCGCTCGCGGCGAGCTCGGCGACGAGTGGGTGGAGCGGGGACGGGTCCATACGTCTGGCGGGAGCTGCGTCCCGCGGGCCCCATCGTAGCCCCGGGAGTGGGTTCATGAAGAGCCCCCGAAGCAGCCCTCAAACAGCCCCCAAACACCCCCAGGGGTACCCCCGGTACCCCTGCTACGACGCTAGCTGAGACGAGCGCGCGGAAGAGTCACGCGACCGCGTCAGCAGTGTGTCGATCGATGCACACATCCGCACGACGCACGCGCACCTACTCGCCGCGCACACGCACACCTACTCGCCGCGCACGCGCGCCTGTCAGTTGAACTCCTGCTGCGCCACGGCTAGCCCGCTCGCCACGATCGCTTCGACCGCGTCCGCGGAGCGGGCGACGATCCGCTCCGGATCGTCCTCGGCGTCGAACGAAGACAGGACGTAGTCGGCGACGCTTCGCGGGTCGCCTCGCCCCGGACGACCGACCCCGATCCTCAGCCGCAGGAATTCCTGCCTTCCGAGCGCCTGGGCGATCGAGCGCAGCCCGTTGTGGCCGGCGAGCCCGCCCCCGAGCCGCGCTTGGAGCCGACCGACGTCGAGGTCGACATCGTCGTGCACCACGAGCAGCGACTCCGGATCGACCTTGAAGAACCGGACCGCCTGTCCGATCGACCGGCCCGACTCGTTCATGTACGTCTCGGGCTTCAGCAGCGCGAGCCGCCTGTCGCCGAGCCGGAACTCCGCAAGCCGACCGTTGAACTTCGTCCGCCACCCGGCGTCGTGTCGACGTGCGAGCTCGTCGACGACCATCCAGCCGGCGTTGTGCCGGTCGCGTTCGTGCTCCCTACCTGGATTGCCGAGCCCCGCGACGAGCAGGTCGAGGGTCGAGGCGTTGCCGCCACGACCGAAGAGACGCACTACTCCTCGCCGGACGACTCGCCGGCGGAGACCTCCTCGGAGGCGGCGGCCCCTTCCTCCGCGCCCTCGGCAGCCTCCTCGCCCTCCACGGCCTCCACTTCCACCTCGGGCTCGATCACGGCGCGTGGGGCCGAGACCGTCACCATCACCGTGTCGTGCGGATCGTCCAGGAACCTCACGTTCTCGATCGCGGGCAGATCCTCGAGCCGAAGGGCATCGCCGATCGTGAGCGCGGACACCTCCACGTCGATGTGCTCCGGGACCTCCATCGGGAGCGCCTCGACATGCAGTTCGCGGGTGACGACCGAGAGGACGCCGCCAGCCTTCACTCCCTCCGACTCCCCGACGACCCGGATGACGACGGTCGCCTGAATCGGCTGGTCGAGCCGCACCTCGCGCAGATCGATGTGCGAGACCGTGCCCCGGATCGGGTCACGCTGAACGTCGGCCAGCACCGAAGCATGAACGGTCTTCTGACCTTCGAGGACGACGTCGAGAATCGCGTGCAAGCCCGAGGGTCCGGTGACTGCCGCCCGGAGGTCCCGCTCGGGAACGGCTATGGCGCGGGAGTGGCCCTTACCGTAGAGCACGCCGGGAACGAGTCCCTGGGCGCGCAGGCGACGCGAATTGCGCGAGCCGCGCAGCTCCCTCTCCTGCACCTCGAGCTTGAATCGGTCTCCGGACACGGCGGCGGATTGTAGCGACGCGCTCGTTCCGGCCGCCGGCCAAGCCGACTCAGCGAAGCTGGTTCAGAAGAGCTGGTTCTCGCCCGCGAAGATCGCGGACACCGAGTCGTCCGCGAACACGTTTCGAATCGTCTCCGCGAGTATTCCGGCCACGCTGAGCACCTCCACGTTCCCGGGGCGCACGCGAGCGTCGACCGGAACCGTGTCGGTGACGATGAGCTTGTCGATCTCGCTGGACGCAATTCGTTCCAGCGCCGGCCCGTTGAAAAGGCCGTGCGTCGCGCACGCATAGATCTTGACCGCCCCGGCCTCCTTGAGCGCGGCGGCTCCGGCGACGAGCGTCCCGGCTGTGTCGACGATGTCGTCCGCCATCACCATGACCTTGCCCTCGACGTCGCCGATGACGGTCGTCACACGGGCGACGTTGTGCGCAGGACGCTCCTTGTTCAGGACGACGAGGTCGCCCCCGATCATCTCTGCGAACCAGCTCGCGAGCTTCGTGCGGCCGGTGTCGGGGGAGACCGCAGAGACCGGCTCCTTTAGGTTCAGGTCGCGGATGTACTGCGCGAACATCGGCACCGCCGTCATGTGGTCGACCGGGATATGGAAGAACCCCTGCACCTGTCCCGCGTGCAAGTCCATGGTGAGGACGCGGTCGGCACCCGCAGCCTGGAGCATGTCGGCGACAAGACGTGCGGAGATCGGCTCGCGCGGCCGGGACTTCTTGTCCTGGCGCGCGTAGAAGTACCAGGGGACGACGGCCGTGATCCTCTTCGCCGAGGCGAGGCGGGCGGCATTGATCATGATCAGGAGCTCGACGAGGTGGCGATCGACCGGATCGCAGGCCGTCTGGACAATGAAGGCGTCCGCCCCCCGGATCGACTCCTCGTACCGGCAGTAGGTCTCGCCGTTGGCGAAGTTCTCGAGCTTCACCTCGCCGAGCTCGATGTCCAGGTGCTCCGCGATCCGCTTTGCGAGCTCCGGGTTCGAGCGGCCGGAGAAGAGCATGAGCCGCTTCTGCGGCTGGAGCGCAAGCGCCCGTCCAACCTGGAGCTCGGTCTGCGGCGTCATCGTCTCCAGCCCCGGGAGCGTCTGCTCAATCGTTCCGCTTTCCACCTCGACCTTCCTTCGTCACTTGGCGCGCGCGCCCGATCGCGAGAGCGTTGGCGGGCACATCCTCGGTGATAACGGATCCTGCTGCAGTCCATGCATCGTCTCCGACTTCGACCGGTGCGACGAACACAGTGTTCACGCCGACCCTGACGTTCCGCCCGATCGTCGTCTTCCCCTTCTCGCGACCGGCCTCATGGGCGAAGTTCGCCGTGATCGATCCGGCACCGACGTTCGTGTCGTCTCCAATCTCCGCGTCTCCGACGTACGAGAGGTGTGGAACCTTTGCGCCCTGCCCGATCGTCGCGTTCTTGATCTCTACGAACACGCCTGCACGCGCTCCCGCCTGAAGAACCGTGCCAGGTCGAACGTAACAGAACGGCCCCGCCGAGACACCCTCGCCGACCTCGGCGTCGACGATGACCGCATGGGGCCCGATCTCGGCACTGCCCGCGATACGCGTGGCACCTCGAATGATGGTGAAGGGATGCACGACGACGTCGGGCGCGATCTCGACCTCGGCGTCGATCCACGTCGTCTGCGGGTCGACGATCGTCACACCCGCAAGCATGTGCGCCTCGTTGATTCGGTCTCGTAGGTGAGCCGCAGCATCCGCGAGCTCCGCCCGGGTATTCACTCCAATCGCCTCCTGTGGGTCGGGGGCCTTGTGGACGGCGACGGTGCCGCCGTCGGCGGTGAGCAGCCCGACGGAGTCCGTGAGGTACAGCTCCCCCTGTGCGTTGTGCGGCTCGAGCCGGTCGAGCACCGGCCAGAGCCGCTCCGCGCGGAAGACGTAGATCGAGGAGTTCACCTCGCGCACCGCCAGCTGGCCGTCCGTGGCGTCGGCAGCCTCGACGATCGCCTCGAGGCTGCCGTTCACCCCGCGCATGACACGCCCGTACGAGCCTGGATCCTCGAGCTCGAGGGACAGCACCGTTGCCCACGCCCCGCTCTTCCGGTGGGTCCTTACGAGCTCGCGCAGCAGCTCCGCGGTGACGAGCGGCGTATCGCCGGACAGGACGAGCACATCGTCCGCTCGACCGGCAAGCGCAGCGCGTGCGCTGCGCACGGCGTCGCCGGTGCCCAGCGGTTTCTCCTGGACTGCGACCTCCAGGCCGTCGAACTCGCCGGCGGTTGCCGGCGCCGAGACGACGACAATCGGGTCGACGTCCGCTGCGCGCGCCGTCGCGACGACCCAGTCCACCATCCTGCGGCCAAGCAGCGGGTGGAGGTGTTTGGGCACGCTCGAGCGCATGCGGGTCCCGAGACCGGCGGCCATGACGACTGCTGCGAGGTTCTTCTCGTCCATCGTTCGTTCGGTGGCTGGGGCGCCAGGATTCGAACCTGGGATCACGGGACCAAAACCCGTTGCCTTACCACTTGGCCACGCCCCAGTGGGAGGTCCAGTTTGCCATCCCGCGTCCAGACGCATCCGGGCACGTCACGCGATCGGCCGCGCGACCCACGTGCTCGCCGTAGTCGCGATGTCGATCAGCGCCTTCTCTGCGTCCGCGCGCCGTTCGAAGAGGCCGTAGACGGCAGGTCCCGCTCCGCTGACGTCGGCACGGAATGCTCCGTGTCGCTCGAGCTCCGTCGCAATGGGCGACGACGCGAGGTCGTTCTTCGGCAGCGCCGCGAGATCCGCCGCCCCACCGACTCGCTCGAGCGCCTCGAGCAGCCCCGTGCGTCGCGCTTCGAAGCCGTCACCTCCGCCCCGCTCGTCGAAGCGGTCGTACACGGCAGCGGTCGAGTCCTTTCGCTTGCCGGCCGGCACCACGAGCACGACCCAGTAGTCGAGCGGCAGCGAGACCGGGGTGAGCTCCGAGCCGTCTCCGGTTGCGAGTTGCGGACCCTGCTCGAGGAAGAACGGGACGTCCGCGCCGACCTTCGCTGCAATGGCGCGGAGCTCTTCCCGTGCGAGCGACCGTACCGCAAGCTCGTCTGCAAGGCGGAGCGCAGCCGCAGCGTCCGAGCTCCCGCCGCCGAGGCCGGCAGCGACCGGGATGCGCTTCTCGATCTGCACCTTCCAGCCTGGCGGGGCTCCGGAGGACTCTGCGTACGCAGCCAGTGCGTGCCGGACGATCGTGTCCGCGAAGCCCTCGACGACGATCCCCGCCCCCGGCTCGGGGTCGAAGGTCAGGGTGTCGCAGAGGTCGATCCTCTGCAACAAGGTGCAGACCTCATGCTTGCCGTCCGGGCGAAGGGGGCCGACCACCAGGCCGAGGTTGATCTTCGCGTAGGCCTGCGCCGTACTCAGGAGAGCGCCTCCGCAAGTCGGACGAAGTCGTCCGGCGTGAGCTCCTCGGCCCGGGCGCCTGCGGGCTTGCCGATCTCCGCCAGCGCCCGCTCGGCCTCCGCGCGCGCCGCGAAACCGGAAAGCGCGAGCGAGTTCGCGAGCGTCTTTCGACGATGCGCGAACGCCGCGTGGACGACCCCATGCACGAGCTCCACGCGCTGCCCGGGCACGCGGGCGAAGGCCACGATCGAGGACTCGACCTTGGGCCTCGGCCGAAAGGCTGCCGGCGAGACCCCGTGCTGGCCGACCTTCCGGGTCACGAGCTGGACGAGGACCGAGACGGCCCCGTAGGCCTTCGTTCGCGGCGAAGCGAAGAACCGATCCGCGACCTCGCGCTGCACCATGACGCACCACCGCTCGAGCGACGGGATCCCGTCGAGGCTCTCGACGACGATCGGAGTGGCGACGTTGTAGGGGAGGTTCGCGACGAGCTTCCCGGGCGCCGGCTCGAGGGACGCATACTCGAACGTCACTGCGTCTGCGAACGTCAGCGTGACGTTGTCGGTCCCTTCGAGCGCGACCCGGAGGCGTTCCTCGAGCGAGTGGTCGAGCTCGATCGCGTGAACCACGCGGACGCGCTCAGCGAGGTAGCAGGTGAGGATCCCGGTTCCCGGGCCGATCTCGAGGACGACGTCGTCGGGCTGGAGATCCGCAAGACGCCCGATGACGCCGAGCACGTTCTCGTCGACGAGGAAGTGCTGGCCGAGCGACCGCTTCGGCCTGGTCGTCACGGGAGCCGGAACGCGGCGGCGGCGTTCGCGTGCGTCTGGGTGCCGAGCGCCACGGGGTCGTCGCCTCGCACACCTGCGAGAGTCGCGATCGTATGCACGACGTGCGCCGGCTCGTTCGGGCTGCCGCGCACGGGCTGCGGGGCGAGGTACGGGCTGTCGGTCTCGACGAGAAGCCGGTCGGCGGGCACGGCTGTCGCTGCCGCCCGCAGGTCGGTCGCCTGCGGGTACGTCACGTTTCCGGCGAACGACACGTAGTACCCGCGCTCGAGCGCCGCGGGGAGGAGCCCGGGCGACGAGAAGCAGTGGAGGACGACGGTGCCGCCGAAGCTCGCCAGCGCTTCCGCGGTCTCATCCTCGGCCTCCCGGCTGTGGACGACCACCGGAAGGTCGAGCTCGGCCGCGAGCTCGAGCTGCGCGTCGAACAGCCTGCGCTGCTCGGTGGGCGACGCGAACCTCCGCACGGTGTCGAGCCCCGTCTCCCCGACGGCGACCGCCTTCGGATGCGCGAGCAACTCGCGCACCTCGTCGAGCCGCTTCGCCTCGGGCGACGCGGCCTGGTGCGGGTCGATCCCGAGGGCCGCGTAGACGCCATCGTGCTCCTCGGCGAGCACGAGCGCTGCGCGGGAGGACGCGATTCCCGTGCCGATCGTCACGATTTTCGTGACACCGGCGCTCCGCGCCCGCTCGATTGCCGCTTCCGGCGCCTCGCACCCGTCCAGGTGCGCATGCGAGTCCGTCACGCCGCAGCGGTGGGTGGGTCGATTCGCGGATAGAGCGGCGACGCGGCGGCGATCCCGGCGCGCGCAGGCGTGAGCCCGTACGCGACACGGTCCCAGCCGACTGCCTCCGCGTCCTCCCCGATCGCCTCGAGAATGCGCGGCGACGTCTCGGGAAGATAGGAGGCCAGCGCAACGGCGACCACGCGAAGCCCGTCGGCGAGGTCGTACAACGTTCGCTCGAGCTCGTCGCGCTTCGCGGCGTCATCCGCGAGCTGCCACGGCGACTGAGCCTCGACGAAGCGGTTCAGGCCCCGAACGACCTCCCAGATGCGCTCGAGCGCTCCGGTTATGTCGTAGCCGTCCAGATCCGCTGCAACCCCGTCGCCGAGGCCAGACACCAGCTTTCGAACCGCGGAGGTGTCGCTGGGTCGAGCAGGAAGCTCGCCGCCCAGGTAGCGGGCGATCATCGCCGTCGTACGCGAGAGGAGGTTGCCGAGATCGTTTGCGAGCTCTCGCTCGTAGCGCGCGTGCAGTCCCTCTATCGATGCGCTCCCGTCCTGCCCGAACGACACCGCCCGCGCGCACCAGAAGCGGACCGGATCGGCCCCGTAGACGTCGATGAGGTCGAGCGGATCGATGACGTTCCCGAGGGTCTTCGAGATCTTTCGATCGTCGAGGAGGAGATAGCCATGCACGAAGAGCTGCCGCGGCACGTCGTACCCGGCAGAGAGGAGCATCGCGGGCCAGAAGACGCAGTGGAAACGCAGGATGTCCTTCCCGAGGAGGTGCCTGACGCTAGGCCAATACCGGTCGGTGAGATCCTCGCCGGGCCGGGCGTAGGACAGCGCGCTCAGGTAGTTGACGAGCGCATCTGCCCACACGTACGCGACCTGCTCGGAGTCCCACGGGATGGGGATACCCCACGGCTGGTCGGCGCGACTGATCGAGAAGTCCTGTAGCCCACCCGCGATGAAGCTGCGCGCCTCGTTGAAGCGGAATGCGGGTAGGACGAAGTCCTCACGCTCGTCGTACAGCGCGAGCAGTCGATCCTGATACGCCGAGAGCCGGAAGAACCAGTTCTTCTCCTCGATCCACTCCGGCTGGGTCTCGTGAACCGGGCACTTACCACCCACCAGCTCGGCTTCCGTCTTGAACGCCTCACAGCTGACGCAGTACCAGCCCGCGTAGACGTCCTGGTACACGTCGCCGGCGTCGTACATCCGCTGGAGGAAGTCCTGCACAAACGCCTTGTGTCCCGGATCGGTGGTGCGGATGAAGAAGTCATTGACGGCGTTGAGCCGTCGAGGCAGCTCCTTCCAGACCACCGCGATGCGATCTGCGTACTGCTTCGGCTCTAGCCCCTGCTCCGCGGCGACCCGGGCGACGTTCAACGCGTGCTCGTCCACCCCCGTGAGGAAGTACACATCCTCCCCGCGTTGTCGGAAATGCCGCGCGAGGATATCCGCCGCGATCGTCGTGTACGCATGACCGATGTGCGGCGTCGAGTTCACGTAGTAGATGGGCGTCGTCACGTAGTAGGACATCGGCGCCAATCATAGGTAGAGCCTCGTCAGGCGCCCGGGTGCTGACCGTGCGGCGAGAGAGAAGCCGGAAACGCACGCCGGCACCCGCGAGCGCGCTCAGCACGCCGAGGAGACCCAGCGCAGCCACCGCCGCGGCCGACCACCACCAGGTCGAAGCACCGCCGGCCACACTCCGCGCGGCGCCCGTCCCCCCGCGGGGAGCCACGACTCGATCCGGCGAGGCAGGCACATCGGGTCGCACCGGGTTGCGATCGACAACGGGGTCGGGACTGGTCGGCGTTCCCGGGCGCCCACGTGAGGCGACCTCTGCCCACGCTCGCTCCGGCTCGCGAGAAGCATCCGACCGGGGGCTCTCAACCGGGAGCGCGCCCGCTGACGCCCGCGTGGCGGGTCTCGAGGCGACGCCGCCCTCGCTCGAGCCGGCCGTCGCGCGCGCAGCGTCGTTGCCACGGCTCGTGGAGTCGCGCTCCTCGGCTGTCCCACGCGTGTCCGCGGGAGGCGACTGAGCCTCCGCAGCGGCCGGCAGAGGATCGGCCACAGGTTGCGGCAAAGGCGCCGGCCCAGGCTGGGGCGCAGGCTGGGGCACCGGCTGCGGCTCGGCGGCGGGAGCCGGTGTTGGAGCCGGTGCGGGCGAGGGGGGCGGCGCAGCAGTGGGTGGCGGTGCCGGTGAAGGACTCGGTGCCGGGCTCGGAGCCGGTGCGGGTGCGGGTGCGGGTGCGGGTGCGGGCGGCGGGGGTACCGGAGCCTGTGAAGTGCGCGCCGGAAGAAGGGTGCGCGGATCCACGTACTTCTCGCTCTCCCCCACGCGAACCCCGAGGTGAACGTACGGGACGTCGTGCTCGGGCGTGCCGGACGGGCCCCGGCTCGCAACCGGGTCGCCCTCGTCGACGTGAGCGCCGCGTTTGACGAGGATCGGCCCGACATGGGTGAGCGACGCCTTGTAGCCGTCGGACGTCGCGATCGTCACGGTGAGGCCGTGCGTCGGCACCTGCCCGGCGAACGTCACCTCGCCCGACACGGGGGCGCGGATCGCCGACACGTCGCCGAGCGCGACGTCGATCCCTCGGTGCTGGCCGCCCGCATACGGGTTGTCGCCGAGCGAGAACTCCCGGAGAACCGGGCCGTCCGCAGGCCACGCCCAGGACCACGCAGCAGGGGCGCCAACCAGCGCCCAGAGGCTCGCCGCGAGGGCGGCACCGAGCAGCTTCGTTGCCCGACGAGCGAACATGGCTCGACGGTAGCGAGGCGGTTCCGCCGGTGTCAACGGCTGCTACGAAGTTGTCACAAAGAGGCGCGGTAGAGCGCGTTCCGGGGCGAGTCGCTCAGCCGCGCGACGAGGTCGACGGCCTGACGCCGGGCAACGCCCGCAGCAACGAGCTCCGCGACCGCGTCGAGCGCGTCCTGGGTCACGGCCACAGCGGTCTCGACAACCGACCCGCCCAGGACGACCGTGACCTCGCCACGCGGCGGCTCGGAGAAGCGGGCCGCGAGCTCCGCGACGGTCCCGCGCTCGATCTGCTCGTAGCGCTTCGTGAGCTCGCGGCAGACCGCCGCCCGGCGCTCGGGCATCACGCCCGCAAAGACCTCGAGCGACCGCGGGAGCCGCCGGGGCGACTCGAACGCCACGACCGGGTGCGCCCAGCGCGCGAGCTCGCGCGCGAGCGCGAGGCGCTCCGCGTCGCGGCGCGGCAGGTACCCCACGAACTGGTACCGCTCGCCCACGAGGCCGCTGGCGACGAGCGCGGTCTCGACGGACGACGCGCCGGGTAGCACGGTCACCGGGATCGCCGCGCCGAGCGCCGCAGAGATCAGCCGCGCACCCGGGTCGTTGACACCCGGAAGACCGGCGTCGGACACGAGCGCGACGCGCTCGCCCCGCTCGAGACGGGAGATCACGGCCGGCGTCCGGGCGGACTCGTTGTGCCGGTGGTAGCTCTCGACGCGCGCGCCGATCCCGTGCCGCTCGAGCAGGATCCGGGTGCGCCGCGTGTCCTCGCACAGGACGAGATCCGCCTCTCCGAGCTCACGCAACACGCGCAGCGTCACGTCGTCGAGGTTCCCGATCGGAGTGGCACAGACCGCGAGCGGCATCGCGGCCCGCTACCAGGTCCCGTCGAGCGCCTCGAACGCGACGAGCGCCGCGCCCACGAGGCCCGCGTCTCCGCCCAGCTCCGCCGGCACGACGCGGAGCGTCTCGTCGAGCGGCGTGATCGCCTCCCGCCGCGCAGCCTCCTGGGCCGGTGCGAGGAGGAGGTCGCCTGCGGCTTCCCCGAATCCCCCTCCGACCACGACGACCTCGGGGTCGAAGACGTTCGCGAGCGAGCCGATGAAGGCGCCGAGCAGCCCGCCGATCTCGTTCAGCTTGGCGCGCGCCGCATCGTCGCCGGCATGCGCTCGAGCGACGAGCTCGTGGGCGTCCGCGCCCTCGCCGTAGAGCTCCACGGCTGCGCTGTCCGCCGCCGACCCGGAAACGAACGCCTCCACGTGGCCCCGACCATGGCAGTTCCCTTGACACGGCGGCCCACCGGCCTGAAGGACGACGTGCCCGAGCTCCACCCACGAGCGGTACAACCGGCCGTCGAGCACGAGACCTCCTCCGACGCCCGTCCCGAGGGTGAGCATGACGAGCGTCGACGCTCCTCTCCCCGCTCCCAGCCTCCACTCGGCGAGGGCGGCAGCGTTCCCGTCGTTCTCGATCCCGACCGGAAGGCCGAACCTCGTACGCGCGTGCGCCACGAGGTCGACGTCGTAGAGAGGGAGGTTGCACGATCGCAGGATCCTCCGGGTCTGCCGCTCGAGGTTCGAGGGGACCCCGTACCCGAGCGCGGAGATGCGGTCGTCGAGGAGGCCCTCGACAGCCGAGTCGAGGGCGGCGAGCACCTCATGCTCCGAAGTCGTAGGGCTGTGGGTCTCGGTCCGCGCGTGCACGCGACCTTCGCGATCGACGACGCCCGCGAGAATCTTCGTCCCGCCCACGTCGACGCCGATGACGAGCTCCGGTGGGACGTTCACGGCGGGCTACCATAGCGCCGCCGATGGCCGTGGGAGAGAAGCCCTACCGACGGTACCGCGGCGGCCGGGCCAAGGGCAGAGTCCCGCTGGAGAGGACCGTACCCCCGTCGAAGCGCCCAGTCGACCCGAGCGCCCCCAGGCGCAGGCGGCGCTGGGGCCTGTGGGCGCTGCTTGCAGTCGTCGGGCTGATCGTCCTCGCTCTCGTCTGGGGCCTCCTCGGCTACCTCTCCTTCTCGAGCGGCGTGGACGAGGCCAACGACCGGCTCCCGCGCCGTGCGGTCGGCCAGCTCGCCGAGCGGAGCGGGTCGATCCTCTCCACTCCGACGACGACGCTCGTCATCGGCACCGACGGCGGGAGCGCCCCCGGCCGGGGCGATGCCCGCCGCTCGGACTCGCTCCTCCTCATCCGCACGGACCCGAGCAAGCACCGGCTGACCTACCTCTCGATTCCCCGTGACCTGCGGGTCGACATCCCCGGCTTCGGCGCGGGGAAGATCAACTCGGCGAACCAGTTCGGCGGCCCGGCGCTCACGCTCGCGACCGTGCGCAACCTCACGGGCCTTCCGATCCACCACGTCGTGGTCGTCGACTTCGACGGCTTCAAGGACCTCATAGACGCCCTCGGCGGCATCGAGGTGAACGTCCCGAAGCCGATCCTCTCGAACAGGTTCGACTGCCCCTACCCCCCGAAGCGGTGCGCGAGCTGGGAGGGCTGGCGGTTCGGGAAGGGGAAGCAGCACATGGACGGCCGCCGTGCTCTCGTCTACTCGCGGATCCGGACGAACCAGCTCGACCCGTCCGACTCCGACATCAGCCG
>Ga0209640_10003386_pt1 | contig 13937 bp, 11 predicted proteins | sample RifCSP10_1_FD_184018 | JGI IMG/M metagenome (GOLD analysis project Ga0209640, IMG submission 184018) | Soil microbial communities from Rifle, Colorado - Rifle CSP2_sed 10_1 (SPAdes) (version 2) | ecosystem: Environmental > Terrestrial > Deep subsurface > Rock core/Sediment | place: Rifle...
CCGAGCGCATGGCGGGCGCGGACCTGCCGATCCTGGCCGCCGCCATCGAGCACTTCGAGCGCGCGCAACGCACGGCGGCACAGCCCGGAGGAGCGTCCCACCGGCGGCGGTGGCGCGAGGCGGCGCGCAGCTCGGCGCTCCGGGGCGCGCCATGGAGCTGATCGCGCGCGTCGGCGAGCGCGTCGAGCGCGTCACCATCGAGCGCGAGGCGGCGCGCTACCGGATCCGCGTCGGCGGGCGCGAGCGGCTGGTCGAGCCGCGGTCGCTGGGCCTGTTCGTGCGCAGCCTGCTCGTCGACGGCGAGAGCCACGAGGCCGCCGTCTTCCGCGTCGGCGTCGGCACCTGGCGCGTGGGCTGGCGCGGGCGCACGACGACGGTGGAAATCGTCGACCCGCTGACCCACCTGGCGGAGGCGGCGCACGGCGAGAGCGCGCGCTCGGGACGAACGGTCGTCACCGCCTACATGCCGGGCCGGGTGGTGGCGGTGCACGTCACGGAAGGCGAGGCGGTGCAGCCGGGCTCGCCGCTGATCGTGCTCGAGGCGATGAAGATGCAGAACGAGATCCAATCCGATCGCGCCGCGCGGGTGCGCAAGGTGCACGTCGATGCCGGCGAAGCGGTCGAGGGCGGCGACCCGCTGGTCGAGCTGGAGTAAGAGCTTGAAGGCGCAGCCCATCGTCGGCGGCTCACGCTGGCGGCGTCCGCGCCCGTTCGAGCTCGCCGCGTTCGCCTCCGCGGCCGGCGCGCTCGCCTTCCTGCGTTGGCAGGGGCTCCACTTCGGCTGGAACACTCTCGCTTACTCCTTCCGGGGCTGGCTGGGGGCGATCCCCGGCCTCTTCGTCGCCGGCGTCGGCATGCAGCTGCTGCTCACCTGGCTCGGCCGCCGTCCGTTGCGTGCGTACGTGGCGGCGGTGTGGCGCTGGTCGTGGATCGGGCTCTGGCTGCGGGCGTGGCTCGTCTCGGCGCTCGTCGCCTACGCCTACGTCTGGCTCAAGGTCTCGATTCCGCTGGTGCGCCCAGAGCTCTACGACGCCGAGCTCTGGCGGCTCGACCGTTGGCTGCACTTCGGGATCTCGCCGACGGTGCTCGCCATCGAGCTCGTCGCCGGCACGCCGGTGGCGGGCCTCATGGACCGGCTCTACGCGCTCTGGGTGCCGACGATTCCGTTCGCCTTCGCCTTCGTCTTCGCCGCGACGCGCGACGACCTGCGGCGCAACTTCATGCTCGCCAACGTCGTCGCATGGTCGCTCGGGGCCTGGGCCTACCTCGCGGTGCCGGCGCTCGGGCCCTGCTACTTCACGCCCGACGTGCTGGAGCCGGTCCGCGACGCGATTCCCCAGGCCGTCGAGGCGCAGCGTGCGTTGTGGGACAACTATCTATGGATGGTGAAGCACCGCGGGGGGATGCTGAAGAGCTTTTCGCCGGTGCTCGGCGTGGCTGCCATGCCCAGCATGCACGTCGCCGCTTTCGCGCTCTTCGCGCTGTGGGCGAGGCGCTACGATCGCCGCTTCTTCCTGCCCTTCGTCGCCGCCACGGCGCTCATCTTCTTCGGCTCGCTGGCGACCGCCTGGCACTACGCGATCGACGGCTACGCCGGCGTGCTGCTGGCCTGGGTCGCGGTACGGATCGCGGACCGCTTCGAGCCCGTGACCCCGGAAACGGACGCGCGCGAGGCGGGCGCGGGCGGGAGCGCCGGCGGGCCGCCGGAGGCGCCGCGCGCGGCGGCGGCATGAGCGCCGCGCACAGGTGGGCGCCGGCGCCGTTCGAGCTCTTCACCTGGACGGTGACCGCGGCGACGGTCGTCTTCCTGCGCGCGCAAGGACTGCGCATCGACTGGCAGACGGTGGAGTTCATGGCCGGGCCGATGTTCGCCCGCCTGCCGAGCCTGCTGCTCTGGGGTCTCGCCCTGCAGGGGCTGGCGCTCGTCGCGCGGCGCCGTTCGCCGCGCGCCTGGCTGCGCGAGGTCGCGACGCCGGGCTCTGCGGCGCTCTGGCTGCGTGTCTGGCTGGCCGCCATGGCGATGACCTACGGCTACACCTGGCTCAAGGTCTGCATTCCGCTGCTGCGCCACGAAGTGCTGGACGCGCAGCTCTGGCGGCTCGACCGCTGGCTGCACTTCGGGATTTCGCCCTCGGTGTTCGCGGCGGAGCTGGTGCGCGACACCGTGCTGGCCGGGCTGCTCGACCGCTGGTACGCCCTGTGGGTGACCTCCGTGCTGGCGACACTGGCCTTCGTCTTCCTCTCGCCGCGCCTCGAGGAGCGCCGCAACTTCGCGCTCGCTTGCGCCGTGCTCTGGCTCGTCGGGGTTTGGATCTACCTGGCGCTGCCCGCGGTCGGGCCCTGCTACGCGAGCCCCGAGGTCTTCGCCGGGCTGCGCGCCCAGACGCCGGGAGCCGTCGAGGCGCAGAACGAGCTCTGGCGCAACTACGCGCGCATCCTGGCGGGCCGGGACGGCAGCCTGCGGCAGTTCAAGCCGTACCTGGGCGTGGCGGCGATGCCGTCGCTCCACGTCGGCGCGCACTGGCTGTTCGCGCTCTGGTCGCGCCGCCACGCGCCACGCCTCTTCGTCCCCTTCGCGGCCGCGACGGCGCTCACCTTCCTCGCCTCGGTGGCCACGGGCTGGCACTACGCGATCGACGGTTACGCCGGTCTCGCGCTCGCCTGGGCCGCGATACGGATCGCGGAGCGCTTCGAGCCGGTGCCGCCCGAAGTTGGAGCGATCCCGGTCGGCGCACCGCCACCGGCGCCCGCCGACGCCGCGGCGCGCGGCGATGCCGCACCCTCCGGCGCCGAGGGGCGGCGGTGAGCCGGTTCCGGCTGCCGCGCCCGCTGGCGGTCGAAGTCGTGGTCTGGGCCTCGGCGTGCGTCGGTGTGGGCTTTCTCCTGGCGCGCGGCTTGGACATGAACCTCGGCACGGTGCGCTACACGTGGCAGGCGTTCTGGCACCGGCTGCCGAGCGTGCTCGCTCTCGGTCTCGCGCTGCAGCTCGCGGCCCACCTCGTGCGCTGGCGCTCGCCCGCCGGCTGGGCGCGCGCCGTGCTCGCGCCGGGCGCGCTCGTCGAGCTCGCGCGGTTGTGGCTGGCGCTCTTCGTCATGACCTACACCTATTCCTGGCTCAAGGTCTGCGTACCGCTCGTCCACCACGGGCTCTACGACGCCGCGCTCTGGAAGCTCGACCGCTGGCTGCACCTCGGCGTCTCGCCGACGCTGTTCCTCGCCGAGCTGCTGGCGGGCGGCCGGGCGCTGCCCTGGATCGACGCCTGGTACTCGCTCTGGCTGACCTCGGTGGTGGCCACCCAGGCCTACTTCCTCTTCTCGCCGGAACGGCGCCGACGCGCCAACTTCGCGCTCGCCTGCGCGGCGCTCTGGCTCGCTGCGGTCTGGATCTACGTCGCGGTGCCGGCGGTCGGTCCCTGCTTCTTCGTGCCGGAGGCGTTCTCCGCCGAGCTGCGCGCGGCGATGCCGCAGGCGTCGGCCCTGCAGCAGAAGCTGTGGGCCAACTACCTCCAGATCGTGGGCGGCCGCAGCGGCTCGCTGGCACAGTTCAAGCCCTTTTTCGCGGTGGCGGCGATGCCCTCGGTGCACGTCGGGGCGCACTGGCTCTTCGCCCTCTGGGCGCGCCGCCACGCGCGCCCGCTCTTCCCCTGGTTCGCCGCCGCGACCGGCCTCACGCTGCTGGGCTCGGTCGCCACCGGCTGGCATTACGCCGTCGACGGCTACGCCGGCATGTTGCTCGCGTGGGGCGCGGCGAGGGTCGCCGACCGCTTCGAGCCCGTCGCCGCGAGTTCGTAGACTGCCGCGCATGGAACGGCCGCATCCCTTCGCCGAGCTCTCGGAGGCGCTCGCTGCGAGCGCGCCGTTCGCGGCTCTGCGCGCGGCGCTCGACGCCGGCCGGGCGACGGTCACCCGGCTGCCTGCAGCAGCGGCGGCCTGGGTCGGCGACCTCCTGCGAGAGAGCGACCGGCGGCCGCTGCTGGTCGTCGTGGCGCACGAAGCGGAGGCGCGCGCCTGGCTCGACGGGCTGCGGCTCGTGAGCGGCCGCGACGCCGGCGTCCATTTTCCGGCACCCTCCCTCTCGCCGTACCAGGAAGTCGACGACTCGCTGCTCGTGCACGCCGAGAAGGTGGTGGCCCTCGACCGCGCCCGCGAGGGGTCGGCGTCGGCGGTGGTGACCACGCCGCGCGCGCTCTTCCGGCGCCTGCCCGATCCCGCCGCGCTGGCGCGCCTGGTGCTCGCGCCCGGCGCGGAGGCCTCGCCCGACCGTCTCGCCGAGACCCTCGCGGCGCTCGGCTTCCGGCGCACCGACCTGGTCACCGAGGTCGGCGACTTCGCGGTGCGGGGGGGCGTGGTCGACCTCTGGCCGGCGGGCGAGGAGGAACCGGTGCGCGTCGACCTGCTGGGCACCGAGATCGAGAGCCTGCGCGCCTTCGACGCCGAGAGCCAGCGCTCGGGCCGCGAGCTCGCGCGGCTCGTGGTGCGTCCGCTGACGCTCTTCGCGGCCGGTCCCGACGCGGCGCGGAGGCTCGCCGGCGTGCTCGCGGCGCTGATCGGCGAGGCATCGGATCTCGAGACGGCGGAGCACCTGGGCGCCCTCGCCGAGGGGCGCGGATTTCCGGGTTGGGAGAACTTCCTGCCGCTCGCCGACGGGGCAGGGCGCACGCTGGCGGACACGCTGCCGCACCCCCGCGTGGTGCTCTTCGACCCGGCGGCGATCGCGCTCGAGATCGACCACCACGAGCAGCGCCTCGCCGGCGAGTTCGCGGCGCGCCGCGAGCACCGGCGATTCGCCCTGGCACCGGAGCTCCTGGAGCATCCGGCGGCCGAGGTGCGGCGCCTGATCGCCGGCGCGGCCTGGACGGTCGAGCCCCTGGCGGGAGCGGGCGCGATCGATTTCGGCGCGCGCGCGACCGAGATCTACCACGGCCAGCTCGCCCGCTTCCCGCGCGAGGTCGAAAGCGCTCGCGCCCGCGGCGAGCGCGCGCTCGTGGTGGCGGCGCGCGAGCGCTTCGCGGCGCTCGGCGAGCTGCTCGAGGGGCGCGGGCTGGCGCTCGGCCGCGACGGCGTGGAGCTCGTGGAAGGCGACCTCGAGCGCGGCTTCCGGCTCCCCGCGGCGCGCGTCTCGATCTTCGCCGAGGCTCAGCTGCTGTCGCGACCGCGCGCTGCGGGCGCGCGCCGGAGCCGGTTCGGTCCGTTCTTCTCGGGGCTGCGCGACCTGCGGCTCGGCGACTACGTGGTGCACGCCGATCACGGTATCGGCCAGTTCGTGGGCCTGACCGCGGTCGCCGCCGCGAGCGTCGCCGACCCGGTGCCGCGGACGTTGCGCGCCGCGGCGCCGGTGACGGCGAGCGAGAGCGAGGCGCTGGAGATCGCCTACGCTTCCGGCAGGCGTCTCTTCGTGCCCATCGACCGGCTGCACCTGGTGCAGAAGTACGGCGGCATCGAGGGCATCGCGCCGCGCCTCGACCAGCTCGGCGGCAGCTCGTGGAACCGCGCCAAGGCGCGCGTCGAGAAGGCGTTGCGCGTCATGGCGGGAGAGCTCGTCAGGCTCTACGCCGAGCGCCAGCTCGCGCGCGCGCCGATCCTCGCCGGGGACACCGACCTCGAGCGTCAGTTCGCGGCGGCGTTTCCGTTCGAGGAGACGCCGGACCAGCAGGAGGCGATCACCACGATCCTCGCCGACCTCGAGCAGCCCAAGCCGATGGACCGCCTGCTGGTCGGCGACGTCGGCTTCGGCAAGACCGAAGTGGCGATGCGCGCCGCCTTCCGCGCCGTCGACTCGGGCTTCCAGGTGGCGGTCCTGGCGCCGACCACGATCCTCGCCGATCAGCACCTCGAGCGCTTCCAGGAGCGCTTCGCGGGCTTCGGCGTCACCGTCGAGCGCATCTCGCGGCTGCGCACCGGACGCGATCTGGCCGAGCTCCGCCAGCGCGTCGCCGAAGGGCGAGTCGACGTGCTGGTGGGCACCCACCGCGTGCTCTCTCAGGACGTGCAGTTCCGGCGCCTCGGCCTGCTCGTGGTCGACGAGGAGCAGCGCTTCGGGGTGGCGCAGAAGGAGCGCCTGAAGCAGCTCAAGCGCGACGTGCACGTGCTGGCGATGTCGGCGACGCCGCTGCCGCGCACGCTTCAGCTCTCGCTCGCCGGAGTGCGCGACATCTCGGTGATCGAGACCCCGCCCAAGGACCGCATGTCGGTCGAGACCGCGGTCGTGCCCTACTCCGACGAGCTGGTGCGCGAGGCGATCGAGTTCGAGCTCTCGCGCGGCGGGCAGGTCTACTACGTCGACAATCGGGTCGAGGCGATCGAGGAGCGCGCGGCGAAGCTGCGCGAGCTGGTGCCCGGACTGCGCATCACGATCGGGCACGGCCAGATGGACGAGCGCGAGCTCTACCGCCGCATGCACGCCTTCACGGCGCGCCAGCACGATCTCCTGCTGGCGACCACGATCATCGAGAACGGCATCGACATTCCCTCGGTCAACACCATGATCGTCCACCGCGCCGACCGCTTCGGCCTGGCGCAGCTCTACCAGTTGCGCGGCCGCGTCGGGCGCAGCCACGAGCTCGGCTACTGCTACCTGATGGTCCCGTCCGATCGCGTGCTGACGCCCGACGCGCGCAAGCGACTCGAGGCGTTGCGCGAGTTCACCGAGCTCGGCGCCGGCTTCCGCATCGCGGCGCGCGATCTCGAGATCCGCGGCGCCGGAAACCTCCTCGGCGCCGAGCAGAGCGGGCACATCGCGGAGCTCGGCATCGAAACCTACTTGCGCATGCTCGAGGAAACGGTGCGCGAGCTCAAGGGCGAGGCGGTCGACGAGGGGCCGTCGACGGCGCTCGACCTCCCGGTGCCGGTGTCGATCCCGCGCAGCTACATCTCGGACGAGAACCTCAGGCTCGAGATCTACCGCAAGCTCGCCGCCGCCGAGGCGACGCGCGAGGAGCTGCTGGCCGAGCTCAGCGACCGCTTCGGGCGGCCTCCGGCGGCGGTGGAGATGCTGCTCGACCTGGCCTCGCTCAAGCGCGAGGCCGAGGCGCTGCGCATCCAGGCCATCTCGGCGGCGGGCGGGGCGCTCACCTTTCGTCTGCGCCGCGACTCGCGGGTCGACGTCGATCGCCTCATCCGCCTGGTCTCGGAGCGCCCGGGCGCCAGCTTCAGCCCTTCCGGCGTACTGCGCGTGCCGCTGCGCGGCGGCGAGAGCGTCCTCGGCGCGGCGCGCGCCACCTTGAGCGAGGTGGTGGCGTGAGGCGTGCGCTGGCCACCCTCGTCGTCGTGCTCGGCTGCACGGGGCGCGAGCCGCTGCCGGGTCCGGACGTCGTGGCGCGCGTCGCCGGGCACGACCTGCCCCACGCGCGCTTCGTGGCCTACCTCGAGGAGAACCTCGGCGAGAGCGAAGGAGCGCTGGAGAGCGAAGCGCTCTCGGCGCTCTTCGACCAATTCCTCGACGAGACGCTGCTCGCGCGCTGGGCGAAGGAGCGCGGCCTGGTGGCGGGGAGCCCGGGCTCGGGCGCCGCGGTGGCGGCGTTGCTGGCGGCGGATCCGGCGCCGCCACTCACCGAGTCGGCGATCATGGCCTACTACGCCGAGCACCGCGGGGAGTTCCGCCTGCCGGAGAGGCTCGAGCTGCGCGTCATCCGCTGCGACGAGCGCACGACGGCGGAGCGCGCCCGTCGCGAGCTGCGCGGCGGCGCCGAGTTCACCGCGGTGGCTCGCCGGCACTCGAACGACCCGACGGCGGAGATCGGCGGCGACCAGGGTGAGCTGACGCGCGACGAGCTGCCGCCGGCCTTCGCGGACGCGATCCTGCGGCTGGAGCCCGGCGCGGTCTCGGAGGTGCTCGCCGGCGACGAGGGCTTCTACCTGTTCTCGGTCGGGCGACGGATCCCCGAGCACGCGCTGGCGCTCGACGAGGTGCGCGAAGAGATCCTGCGCCGGCTCGGCGGCGCGCGGGCCGACCGCGCTTACGCGCGCTTCATCGCCGAGGCGCGGAGCCGGTATGCTGTGCAGGTGTTCGACCGCAATCTCCCCTTCGTCTACGGCGGGAAGTTCCCGGTCTCGAGGCCCTATGAGAGCCGTTAGCCGCGTCCTGCTCGCCGCCGCCGCGGTCACGGCCTCGGCCGCGGCCGAAGATGTCAACCGCATCGTCTTGCGCGTCAACGACGAGATCGCCACGCAGGCGGAGTACACGCAGCGGCGCGACGCCCGCATCGAGGCGATCTCGCGCGCGCCCGAGCTCTCGGTCGAGGACAAGCGGCGCCTGGTCGCCGAGAGCGGGCGCGCCGCGATGCGCGAGATCTTCGACGAGCTCTTGATGCTCGCGCGGGCCGAGCAGCTGCGGGTCGAAGTCTCGCCCGCGGCCGTGGACCGCGGAGTGGAGGCGGCGAAGCGGCGGTTCGGCATCGAGTCCGACGAGGAGTTCCGCTTCGCCCTCGAGCAGTCGGCGATGACGCTCGAGCAGTTCCGCGAGAACGTGGCCCGCAACGTCGCGATCTCCGAGGTCATAGGCCGCGAGGTGAATCCGAAGATCGAGGTCGAGGACGAGGAGATCGCGCGCTACTGGCGCGAGCACGGCTCCGAGTTCGGCATTCCGGCCTCGCGGCGAGTGGAGGAAGCGGTGGTGGTCAACGGAGCCGCGACGGACGCGGCGGCCGCCGGGGCGCTGGCCGAGCGCATCCGCGAGGCGGTCGCCGCGGGCAAGGGCGTCGCTGCGGCGGTCGAGGAGCTGGGTGCCGGAGACCGGGCGCTGGTTCTCGATCACGAGTGGGTGGAGCGCGGCACGCTCGACCCGGCGCTCGACGGCCCGGTCTGGGATGCGGCGCCGGGCGCCGTCCTCGGTCCGATCGCGGCGCGCGGCGGACTCCACGTCCTGCGCATGGTCGAGGCTCGCGAGGCCAAGGTGCGGCCGCTCGAAGAGGTGCGCGCCGAGGTGCGCAACGCGCTGCGCAACCGTGAGTACGACCGGCTGAGCCGCGAGCTCGTCGAGCAGCTCGCCGCCAACGCGCTCGTCGTCGAGCACCTCCCGGAGGAGGCCGCGGGCTACCGCGCGGCGCTCTCCGGAGACTCCGACCCGGTGCGCGCGCTGATGCGCGACGCGGTGCGCCGCGGCGACGGTGCGCCGGCGACGGAGAGCGCGCCGCCGGCGGCCGAGGCACCGCCGGCGGGCGAAGCTCCGCCGGCGTAATCGCGGCGCAAAGTTCTCCCGCACCACCTCCGTCCCCCGTCGAGCCTCCGAGGCCCGAAGCGAGCTCGTTTCGCTGCCGGTCGGGCGGTGTGTCGAAACGGTGGAAAAAAATGGACAAAAGTGGAACTTCGCTCTACACTCGCGCCGTTCCTGGCACCTTCGCTCGGAGTCGACGATGTTTCGTGGAAGCACGGTCGCCACCATTGACGGAAAGGGGCGCCTCAAGGTGCCGACGGAGTTCCGCCGGCACCTCGAAGAGCTCTACGGTCCCGAGTTCTTCGCCACCTCGGTGCGCGGCGACAAGGCTCTGCTCTACCCGCTGCCGGTCTGGGAAGAGATCGAGGCCCGGCTCGCCGGCCTGGCCGCCACCGATCCGACGCGCCAGCGCTTCCTCGAGCGCGTCAATTTCTTCGGCGCTCAGCTCCGTCTCGATGCCCAGGGGCGGCTGTTGTTGCCCACCATCTTGCGCGAGCGCGCGGCGATGGGCGGCGAGGTGATCGTCACCGCACAGATCGATCACCTCGAGCTGTGGAATCGCGAGCGCTTCGAGCGGCGGCTCGAGGAGAACCCGTTCACCGACGACGACTTCCGCGCCCTCGCCGAGCGCGGAATCTGACGCCGGAGGGGGGCGTTGGATGCCGAGCACGTACCGGTTCTCCGCGACGAGGTGGTGCGTTGGCTCGACCCTGGTCGCGGAGGACTGTACGTGGACGCGACCCTCGGCCTCGGCGGCCACGCCGAGGCGATCCTCGACGCCGCGCCCGCGGCGCGGCTGCTCGGCGTCGATCGCGATCCCGCGGCGAGGGCGATCGCGGCGCGGCGCCTGGCGCGCTTCGGAGAGCGGGTGGAGATCCGCGCCGGGAACTTCCGCGAGCTCGGCGCGCTCGCCGGCGGACGCCGGGCGGCAGGCATCCTCGCCGACCTCGGCGTCTCCTCGTTGCAGCTCGATCGGCCGGAACGCGGCTTCTCGTTTCGTGGCGAGGGACCGCTCGACATGCGCATGGGACCGGACGGCCCCACCGCGGCGGAGCTGGTCAACCGAATGACGGAGGCGGATTTGGAGACGATCTTCCGCAGCTACGGTGAAGAGCCCGAGGCGCGTCGCGTGGCGCGCGCGCTGGTCGCGGCGCGAGCTCTGCGGCCGCTCGAGACCACGCGGGAGCTGGCCGAGGTCGTGCGGCGCGCCAAGCGCTCGCGACGCGGCGGCGAACGGATCGACCCGGCGACGCGCGTCTTCCAGGCCTTGCGCATCGCCGTCAACGAAGAGCTCGACGCGCTCGGCGAGTTCCTCGATCGGGCGCTCGAGCTCCTCGACCGCGAGGGTCGGCTGGTGGTGATCTCCTACCATTCGCTCGAGGACCGCATCGTCAAGCACCGTTACCGCGACCTGGCACGGGGCGAGGTGGATCCGATCACCGGCCGCACGTCGTCGGAATCGCGCGTGCTCGAGGTGTTGACCAAGCGGCCGGTCTTTCCCACCGCCGAGGAAGTGGAGCGCAACCCGCGGGCGCGTTCGGCCCGCCTGCGCGCCGCAAGGAGGCTCTGAGACCTTGCCGGGCGCGTACGCGGTCCGCCGCCCCGTCGTCAATGCCTACCTGGTCCGGCAGCGTGACCGGAAGCGGCTGCGCGAGCTGGCGGCGGTCGTCGCGACGGTGGTGCCGCTGGGCGCGGCGCTGATCGGCTACACCTGGCTGCAGCTCGAGACGCTGCGCGTCAGCTATCGCATCGAGAAACTCGAGCGGCGCGCGCACGAGCTGACACAGGTCGAGCGCCAGCTGCGGCTCGAAGCGGCGCACCTCGCGCACCCGGAGCGCCTGGCGCGGCGCGCCCAGGAGGAGCTCGGGCTCGCGCCGCCGGAGGTCGGGCAAGTGATCTTCCTCGAGGAGACGCGGTGAAGGGACGCCTGCTCGTCCTCGCCGGCTTCCTGGCGCTGTGGGCAGGCGCGATCGGCGCCCGGCTGTGGAGCCTCCAGGTGGCGCGACACGACGAGTTCGTGCGGCGCGCCGAGCGCCAACAGCAGCGGGTGATCGAGCTCGACCCGCCGCGCGGAACGATCTACGACGCCGCCGGCCGCGAGCTCGCGGTGTCGGTGGAGGTCGAGTCGGCTTTCGCCGTGCCGCGCGAGGTCGGCGACGCGCGCGCAGCGGCGGCGAAGCTGGCGCGCGTGCTGGGCGTCGATCGCACGCGGCTCGAGCGCTTGCTCGCGCAGGACCGCGAGTTCGTTTGGGTGGCGCGCAAGCTCGACCCTCCCGATGCGCGAGCGGTGCGTGACCTGAAGCTCGACGGCGTCTACTTCCTCGAGGAGAGCAAGCGCTACTACCCCATGCGCCAGCTCGCGGCGCAGGTGCTCGGCTACGTCGGCACCGACAATCACGGGCTGGCCGGTTTGGAGGCGATCTACGAGCGCGTCGTCGCCGGCAAGCCCGGGCGCCGCACCGTGCTGCGCGACGCGCGCCGCGGACTTGCCGTGCCCCCGGACCTGCCGTCGGCGGCCCCGGTGCCGGGCGCCGACCTCCGGCTGACGCTCGACGCGGCGCTGCAGCAGATCGTCGAGGAGGAGCTCGAGCTCGCGGTCAGCTCCCGGCGCGCTCAGAACGGCAGCGCGGTGCTGCTCGATCCCGCGACCGGCGCCGTGCTCGCCATGGCGTCGCGCCCGACCTTCGACCCCAACGAGTTCCGCAGCGCCTCGGCGGCGGCGCAGCGCAACCGGCCGGTACAAGACGCCTACGAGCCCGGCTCGACGTTCAAGATGATCACCGCCGCGGCGGCGCTCGAGCAGGGCGTGGTCTCGCCGGCGGACCGCTTCGACTGCGAGATGGGCGCGATCGTGCTCGCCGGCGTGCGCATCTCGGATCACAAGGCGTTCGGCAACCTCTCCTTCCGCGAGATCATCGCCAAGTCCTCGAACGTGGGCACGATCAAGACCGCCCTGCGGGTGCCGACCAAGGACTTCTACACCACCATCCGCGCCTTCGGCTTCGGCCGCACGTCGGGCATCGACCTGCCGGGCGAGAGCGCCGGGCTCCTGATGCCGGTCGAGCGCTGGCCGGCGCTCGCCAAGGCCTACATCGCGTTCGGCCAGGGGATCTCGATCACGCCGCTGCAGCTCGCGGCGGCCTTCGCGGTGGTGGCCAACGGTGGCCGGCTGCTCGAGCCCTACGTGGTCGAGGAGATCCGCAACCCCGGCGAGGTCCGGCGGCCGCACCCGGCGCCGGTGGTGCGCGGCGAGCCGGTGTCGCCGCGCACCGTCGCCACGCTGCGCGAGCTGCTCGCCGGAGTGACGATCGAGGGCGGGACCGGGCGCGCGGCGGCGACGCCGGGCTACGCCGTGGCCGGCAAGACGGGAACCGCGCAGAAGGCCGAGCCCGGGCGGGGCTACCTGCCCGACGAGTTCATCGCCAGCTTCGTCGGTTGGGCGCCGCTCGACCGGCCGCTGTTCGTCGGCGCGGTGGTGATCGACGACCCCCAGGGGGGCTATCACGGCGGCGACGTGGCGGCTCCGGTGTTCGGCGCCATCGCGCGCCGCGCCCTGCTCACGCGCGACGTCAAACCGCAGCGCGAGCGCCCCGAGCTGTGGCCGTTCGAGCGCGCGCCGGAGGAGCGGGAGAAGGCGGCGCAGTCCGAGCTCCTGGCCGCCGCCGGCGAACCGGCGGCGGCGCCGGCGCCGGAGGCACCGCTGGGCGGGTTCCCGGACCTCGGCGGGCGCACGGCGCGCGAGGCGGTGGCGGCTGCGGCGGAGCTCGACCTCGTGCCCGTGCTGCGCGGCAAGGGCGTGGTGGTGCACCAGAGCCCGGCCGCCGGGAGCGCCGTGCCGGCGCGCGGCACGCGGGTGCTCTTCGAGCTCGACACCGGAGCCGGCGGATGAGGCTCTCCGAGCTCGCGCGCGGTCTGCCGCTCACTGGAGACCTCGGGGCCGATCCCGAGGTCTTCGGCGTTCGTCACGACTCGCGGCGCGTCCTGCCGGGAGAGTTGTTCGTGGGCTGGAAGGGCGCTCGCCACGACGGCGCGCGCTTCGCGGGCGAGGCCGCGGCGCGCGGCGCGGCGGCGATCGTGACCGACGGCGAGCGGCCGCCCGAGCTCGCCTCCGGACCGCCGTGGCTCGTCGCCGAGAGCCCGCGCGCGCTCCTCGGCGCGCTCTCGGGGCGCGTTTACGGCCACCCCGACCGCGCGCTGCGCCTGGTCGGGGTGACGGGCACCAACGGCAAGTCGACCACCGTGGAGCTCGTCGCCGCGATGCTCGACGCCTCGGGCTCGCCGTGCGGCCGCATCGGGACGCTGGGGTATCGCTTCCGCGAGCTCGAAGCCGACACCGGCGGGCGCACGACGCCCGAGGCCTCGGACCTCTTCCGGCTGCTCGCCGAGATGCGCGCGCGCGGTGCGCGCGCGGTGGCGATGGAGGCCTCGTCGCACGCGCTCGCGCAGGGCAGGATCGGCGACGCCGAGTTCGACGCCGCGGTCTTCACCAACCTCTCGCGAGATCACTACGACTTCCACCGCGACGCCGAGGAGTACTTCGCGGCCAAGGCCGAGCTGTTCGCGAAGCTGCGCCCCGGCGGCCGAGCGGTGGTGAACCTCGACGATCCCTATGGGCGCCGGCTCGCCGAGCTCCACCCCGGCGCCCTCGGCTTCGGACGCACCGCCGCCGTGGCTCCGGCGCGGGTGACGCTCGACGGGCACGGCATGCGCGGCGAGCTCACGACCCCGCGCGGCGCTTTCGCCTTCGCTTCGCCGCTCCTCGGCCGCTACAACCTCGAGAACCTGC
>Ga0209640_10003387_pt1 | contig 13935 bp, 16 predicted proteins | sample RifCSP10_1_FD_184018 | JGI IMG/M metagenome (GOLD analysis project Ga0209640, IMG submission 184018) | Soil microbial communities from Rifle, Colorado - Rifle CSP2_sed 10_1 (SPAdes) (version 2) | ecosystem: Environmental > Terrestrial > Deep subsurface > Rock core/Sediment | place: Rifle...
TCCCGCTCCTTGATTTTCGATGCGCCGAAAGGGTGTATTGAGCGTCTGGCTGCGGCATGTAGAGTGAGACAGGTGACCGTAAACGATGCGTTCATGGCTGCTCTGTGCAGAGCGATCGCAGAGATCACATTCACCCGTCGGGGCCAGAGTCGCCGGCGTGGGCTGGCACTGGCTGCGCCTGTCGACGTGCGTGACGAGGCCCGCGAGGACCTTTCGAATTGCTTTGGGCTTTTCCTGGGACAAGTGTTAATGATTACCAGCGAGCCAGATGTGGGGGACGTCGAGCAACTCCTCATCCGGACCGCAGGGCAGATGGCTCGGGAGAAGACGAAGAAGCACTTTATCGGTCCGCAAGGGACCTTTGTGATCCTTGCCTTCCTCCGGAGGTGGTTTTCGCTCAGGGTCACGCGCGCTCGGTACCTCAAGGCTTATCCGGTCTCGGCGGGGCTGACCAATGTCAGGTTGGACGCCTCGTGGTTTAAGGGGGCCGCCGACTTTGTGCTCAATTACATCCGAATCCCGCCTACTGGTCCTATGCTACCCATCGTATTAGCGCCAACCACGTATTCTAACAGGTTGAGTCTCGGCGTTACCTATCGGGACTCCTCTTTTACTGAGGCGGAAACACGCAAGCTGATTGATGTGTTCTTTGCAACGCTCGAACTCCTTGCGGCGGATGGGAACACAGCTTCGAGCCGTATCTGGCCTCCAAATTGACCGAAGACATACAGTCCCCAAAATGCACTCACACATGAGAAGGATTCAATGGTATGTGCATGCAGTCTTACTGACAGCGATTGTCGGAAGTGCATGTACGGCTTCCCAGAATTACTCCCGCGGGGTCAATTACGATGCAAAGGTGGAGAGGGGGACGGTTTTGCGAAGTATGTCGCTGGATCGGTCAACGGAAGATGCGATTCTCGCCCTTGCCCCTCAACATCTTTCAGACGGAGACATCGTGGACGTGTTATCTCACGGCCCTGCACCGCGAATAATCAATCTAGACGGGAGCTTACCTATTGTCACGATGAAGTCTTTTTCGGAGTTCCTCATCGCCATGGGATATCCGGAAGAGAAAATCCGCAAACCAAAAGGTGGAGGCTATTCCTACAGCAGTCACACAGACAGCAAACAACTCGCCGGAACGTTGGCATGGTATTACGAAAAAGAGGGCATGATGCCAATCCTGATCGGCCACAGCCAAGGTGGAATGCTCGCGATAAAGGTCCTCCACGAGTTGGCGGGCGCCTTCCATGACAACATACCGGTGTGGAACCCTTTGACGAATGAGGCAGAGGAGCGGGGTACGATTGTCGATCCCATCACAGGTCAGAAGCGGGCGGTGATCGGGCTTCAGGTCAGATATGCGACAGCAATCACAACGGGGAAGGTTATGAGGATAGTGCTGGGTCAGTGGGATATGTTGCCCAGACTGCGGGAGATCCCGGATACCGTTGAAGAATTTACTGGATTCTCTCTCGCATGGGACCTGATCGCGGGCAACTTCGGAGCGGCAGCACAATACCGCCCGCTGGGGTCCGCGAGAGTGCGCAATGTTACCCTCCCCGGTGAGTACACCCACATCACAATTCCTTTGACAAAGCACCTCGCAGCCAATGCGGTGACTCGTGGGTGGATCAACCGATACGTTCCGACAAGTGAAATACCTGAGTTGCCTGTCAACGTGGACGTCGATAAGAGGAATATCTTGCATGCAGCCGACATCTGGTACCACGTCAAGAAATACTGGTGTCTCGAAGCGCAGCGGCTTATCCGTGCCAGACGTAGCATGATGGGTGGGAGAGACTTCAGCTCCTAGAGCACGGGTGCACTAACCAGAACCGAAAGCCCCTCGCGTAGAACCCATGCGGTATCGTTTCTATACTGCTGATGTCTTCACGGATCGCGCCTTCGGCGGCAATCCACTCGCGGTCTTCCCAGATGGGCAGGGTCTGAGTAGCGAGCAGATGCGGCGGGTCGCACGAGAGCTCAACCTGTCGGAAACGGTATTCGTGTTCCCTGCGGAACGGCCACGACACACGCGGCGGCTGCGTATCTTTACACCGAGTGCCGAACTCCCATTTGCCGGCCATCCAACGATCGGGACTGCGCACGTCTTGGCGTCGATCGGTGAGATCGCCCTCGAACGAGACGTGACCAGCATTGTGTTTGAGGAAGGCGTGGGTCCGGTCCCGGTGAGGATTCACACGCAGGATGGGCGGCCGGTCTTCGCTCAACTGGCGGCGCCGAGACTGCCGGAGTTTGGCCCGCCGCCTCCTTCCCTGGAGAAGATCGCCGCGACCCTGTCTCTTTACCCCTCTGACCTGCTCAGGGCTGAGGCCGGACCCCAAGCGGTTTCCTGTGGGGTGCCGTTTCTGTTCGTCCCGGTGCGCGACAAGGAAACCATGCGACGGGTCCGAGTGAATCGGGAACAGTGGGAACGATCCTTCTCCTCGTATTGGGCACCACATCTGTATGTCTTCGCCTATGACGCAGAGTTAAACGGCTCCAGTCTCCGGGCCCGCATGTTCGCTCCCGCCCTGGGAATCGAGGAGGACCCTGCCACGGGCGCCGCGGCCACGGCCCTGGCGGGGTACCTCGGGGTGCGAGATGGGCGGTCAGATGCGACGCTCCGATGGAGGATCGAGCAGGGATTCGAAATGGGCCGCCCCAGCATCTTGCATGTCGAGGCCGACAAGCGGGACGGCGCGATTATCTCGATTCGGGTCGGCGGCGCCTCGGTGCTCGTCAGCCAGGGGACGATGGAGGTTCCCGATCTCGCCTGAGATGGCGGCACCGGTGTACCGGTTCACCGGCTGCCTGGTGAGCCCCGCGGGGCATTGCGGTAGCATGGTATTTGGCTGGCCTATTTCCGGTGCTGACCGGTTACCGGACTCAACAGAGGGAGGTCTCACATGAAGTTCAAGAGAGGCGGAGCCCAGTTGCGGAACCTGCTCGGCCTGCGAGTCGACCCTGTGGCGGTGGCTTTCAGGACGGAGCCGCCACCTGATGTCCCTCACGTCGGTACTCCGGCACCAGCTGGCTGCGAGTACTGGCGCCTGGCCGCGGAAGGGCAGGTCTTCTTCACGCGGGCGGCGGATCACCACAACTGTCCGATCGGCGCCCACACTCACGGTGTTACCCTACCTGCCGATGCGGCCCGGGAGCTCGGCGGGCTGCTCGAGACGATGGCCCGCATCCAGTACATTCGCATGGACGAGGTGCCGACGATTCCGCGGCGGGGCACGGCGTTCGGCGTTGCGATCTACGCGCCGCTGACGGCTACGCCGGTCGACCCGGATGTGGTCATCGTGCAGGGCAACCCCAAGCAGGTGATGCTGCTGATCGAGGCGGTGCATGCTGCAGGGCTGCCCTACGACCCCGCGGCCCAGCTTCGACCCACCTGTGCCATCGTGCCCACCGCGACCGAGGCGGGGCGGGCCAGTCTGAGTCTGGGGTGCATCGGCAACCGTGTCTACACGGGGCTCGCCGATAGCGAGCTCTATATCGCGATCCCGGGCGCGCAGCTCAACGCCATTCTGGAAAAGCTCGAGGCCATCGTCGCGGCGAACCGCACGCTGGAAGAGTTCCACCAGCAGCGGAAGGGCCAAACCACATCCCCACGGTGAGACCCGAGTCGTCAATCCCGGCCCGCTCAACAGGGGGGGCTACGTCTACGCTCGGGTCGGCCGGAGGGTGGAAGCACTCAAGATTCGTGGTGAGAGGCGATCGGGGTGATGGAGAGTCGGAGAGGAGGGGAGCTATGTGGGAGGGGCGCCGTGTCGTTACGATCTTTGGCAGCTCGCGTCCACGTCGCGGCGACTCCGCCTACGTTCGGGCTGAGCGCCTCGGCCTGGCCATCGCAGAGCGCGGGTGGGTGGTCTGTAATGGCGGCTACGGGGGGACAATGGCCGCGTCAGCACAGGGTGCGCGGCGGGGCGGCGGCGCAACGATCGGCGTCACCTGCGCCTTGTATGGCACACCCCCGAATCCCTTTATTACGCACCATGAAGAGGCCGTGGATCTCTTCGCGCGCCTCGGCCGATTGTTGGAACTGGGTGACGCCTACGTGATCCTGCCGGGAGGGTCTGGCACGCTTCTTGAACTCGCTCTCGTGCTGGAATACATGCACAAGCGGTTGATGCCGCCGAAACCGGTGCTGCTGATGGCGCGACAGTGGCGCCCGGTAGTTGCCACTGCGCAGCGCGAAACGGGGAGCCACACAGCCAGCCTGCAAGAGGTCAGGACCCCCGAGGCAGCGGTACGGGCATTGGTCGGGACATGGGGCAGAGAATGAATACGACATTGACCGCTGACGTGGGCTACCGTACCCGAAGGGGAATCGTGGTGCGCAGACCAATCCCACATGGACCCCACCAAGAGGTTGGGCCGGCTCCTTTGCGTCCGAGGGAAAGAGGATTTCGGGTAGGTATAGGACTGATGGTCGCGAGTTTTGGCAACTTCGCGCTCTTTGGGATCATCCCCTTCTTACCGGTGTCATCGGAAATGAAGGCAGGTATCGCGGTCATCGGGTGGGCCATGAGCTGGCTCCTGTTCGTCATCGGGTCCCTTCTCGCGGGAAATGAGGGGTATTCTTACCTGAAACAGCTCTTCCGAAGATGGTTTCCAAAGGCCTGACGCCGTCTCGACGACGGAAAGATCCCCGACGATTCCGGAGCCTCCTGGAGGGCGAATAGTACGGGCGTTGCCCCGTCAAAGATGTTGAGAGACGAGTGGCCGAGCGGCACTTGATCACGGGTGATGAATATGCTACTGTCCCGTCGCCACTCGGATCTGCAGCACCCATGGGGACGCTGTAGCGCGTGATCTCGAGCATGACAAGGATCCTGGGAATAGCCCTTGTGCCGGTGCTCCTGTTGGTGGCCTGTGCCACCGCGCCGTACACCCAGCGCTCTCAGCTCATGCTCATCTCGCCAGGAGAAGAGAACCAGCTGGGTGCTCAAGCCTTTCAGCAGGTCCTTTCCAAGGAGAAGGTATTACGCGATCCCGTCCTTCAGGCGGTGGTGGACCGGATCGGGTGGCGCATTGCGAACGCGGCCAACCGTCCCGACTTTCAGTGGCAATTCGTGGTCATCGACAATCCCAAAATGGCGAACGCGTTTGCCCTTCCCGGGGGGAAGGTGGCGGTCTATACCGGCATGTTCCCCGTAGCAAGGACCGAGGGGGGGTTGGCGGCCGTCATGGCCCACGAGGTTGCGCACGTGCTGGCCCGACATGGGGGAGAGCGGCTCAGTCAAGGGCTGTTGGCCCAGATGGGGGCGGTAGCCGTCCAGGTCGGCATGGCGGGAAGGGATGCTGGGGTGGTGCAGGGGGTCATGGTCGCTTATGGCCTGGGAGCGAACGTCGGCGTTCTCCTTCCCTACGGTCGGCTTCAGGAGTCGGAGGCGGACCGGATCGGCCTCATCCTCATGGCCCAGGCGGGCTACGATCCCGCAGAGGCGGTGGAACTGTGGCAGCGGATGGCGCAGCAAGACCGCCAGGCGCCGCCTGAATTTCTCTCGACCCACCCGAGCGCCGGGACTCGCATCCAAGATCTGCAGCGCTTGATGCCCAACGCCCTGACCTACTACCGTCCGGCTCCAGACCAGGTCGCAGAGAGTACGCGTCTCCTCCCCGGAGTCAGTGTCAGATAGCCCATGGTATTTTTCCGCGAGAAGGGCACGGTCTTTTTTCCCGATCCCACCCTGATCGGAACCCCCGCCGACCTGGGGCTCACCTATGAGGAGGTGTTCTTTACGACCGACGATGGCATTCGCCTTCACGGCTGGTACGTCCCTTTTCAGAAGAGTCCCATCACGCTCCTCTGGTTTCACGGCAATGCCGGGAACATCAGCCACCGCCTCGAGAACATCGCCCTCCTACACGAGCACGTGCGGGTGAACATCTTTATCTTCGACTATCGGGAGTACGGCAAGAGCGAAGGGGAGATCTCGAAGGCCGGCACGTTTCGGGATGCCTTTGCAGCCTTCGGATATCTGTGCTCCCGCTCCGACGTTGACCCGAGCCGCGTCGTCCTCTTTGGGCGGTCGCTGGGAACCGCCCTGGCGACCGCCGTCGCGGTCGAGCGCCCCTGTCTTGGTATCATTCTGGAGTCGGCCTTTACCTCGACAGACGATGTGATGCGCCTCTATTTTCGTTTCCTCCCCCCGTTGCCGCCGGGCACGATCAAATACGACTCCCTCGCACTCATCGGGAAGGTGACGGTCCCCAAGCTGGTCATCCACGGCGAGCATGACGAGATTATCCCGCTGTGGATGGGGAAACGTCTGTACGAGGCGGCCTCGCCGCCCAAGGAGTTCTATCTGATCCGCGGGGCCACCCACAACGATACATACCTTGCCGGAGGCGAAGATTACTTTAACAAGTTAAAGCAATTTATGAACACCTTGAACCCTCGACTTGCCACGTCATAGCCTCTTCGGTCTCCCGATGGATCGAACAACCATTAGGCGAGCAGGGGTGATCCATGAAGCGAAGAGCCCTGATTTTTCAGGGTGAGCTTCGCTCCAGGCATCCTCACTTCATTTCCCCCTTCCTGCCTCCTTGCCGCGAACCGAGCAGAAAGCGAGAGGCCTACAACTTCACCTGGACGCGGAACCGAAAAGCTAGGAAGCCAAAATGGAGTTGGCAGCGGGAGCGGCTTTCGGCTAGGATGAGCGTGTCCTTTTCCCCGTCTAGCGCAAGGCGGAATCCACGTGGGGGGGTACGCGGGTCTTGGATCGGGAAGGAGAGTCCGAAACCATCTATACGATTGGTTCGAGTACCCGACCGCTTCCCGAATTTCTTGCCGTCCTCCACGGGTACCAGATTTCAGCACTTGTTGATGTCAGAGTTTTCCCGTATAGCAGGAGGTTTCCTCACTTTTCGAAACGAATCCTCGAGGAAACGATTCCCGCGGCAGGCCTCCGCTATGTATTTCTCGGCAAGGAGCTCGGCGGCTACCGGCGTGAAGGGTACGAGGCGTACATGAGTAGCCCGGCGTTTGCCAAAGGGGTCGAAGTCCTGTCAGCGATTGGCCGCGAGGAAAGGGTTGCCTTCATGTGTGCGGAACGCTTTCCGTGGAAGTGTCACCGCCGGTTTATCGCTGCCGAGCTCGAGCGGCGGGGATGGCGGGTCATCCATATCATCGATAAGGACCGGACCTGGCCATCCCAACGAAGTTCAGAGTTCATGGTTCGTAGTTCAGAGTAGCCCTCGGCGCGGTGGGAGAAACCGGAGCTCTGGGGTTGTCATCCGTGAACCCTGAACCATCAACCAACTATGAAGCGAGTCATCATCGATACGGATCCGGGGATTGACGATGCCCTGGCCCTCTTCCTGGCTTTGCAGTCACCGGAACTCACGGTTGAGGCGATCACCACGGTGGCCGGTAACGCTCGGGTGGAAGACTGCACCAGAAATGTCTTCCTGATCCTGGAGCTCCTCAAGCCAGAGCCTCGCCCTGTCGTCGCGCAGGGCGCGGCCCGCCCCCTCGAGTCCGAACTCCGGCCGGCCCTGGACGTCCACGGAGAGGACGGACTTGGAGAACTCTTCCGTCATCGGAATCCGGACGACCTCCCCCGATATCCCCGACCGCGGCAGAGCCCGGCGGCGGTGGAAGCGGCAGATCTGATCCTCGAACTCGTTCGTCGGTATCCCGGTGAGATCACGCTGATCACGCTTGGGCCCCTCACCAATATTGCTCAGGCGCTCCGCCGGGACCGCAAGACCATGGAGAAGGTTTCCCGGATTATCAGCATGGGGGGAGCTGTCCTCGTCCCGGGGAACACCTCGGCGACGGCAGAGTTCAACATTGCCACGGATCCCGAGGCGGCCCGGATTGTCTTGGGCTCGGGGTTGCCACTCACCCTCATCCCTCTCGATGTGACGGGGCGGGTCCGGCTTTCGGGGGATGCGCTGCGCACCTGGGTGGAGCCTCTTGCCGATCTCCCTGCCCAGTTCCTGCTGGACTGTACCGCTCATCTCATCGCCCTCTCCGAGAAATGGGAAGGCTTTGCCGGGATCACCCTGCACGACCCGCTCACGGTGGGCGTCGCGATCGACCCGAATCTGGTGAAGACTCGGCCGCTCTATGTCCAGGTAGAGACGCGTGGCGAGATCACTACGGGGATGACAGTAGCGGACCGCCGTCCCTTTCGGGCCGAAGGGCAGCCCAACGTCGATGTCGCCCTTGATGTGGACGTGGACCGGTTCCTCAGCCTCTTTGTGGAACGTCTATGTCGGCGGTCGTAGTCGTCGGATCGGCCAACCTCGACTTCACCATCCAGGTGGATCGACCACCTCAGCAGGGCGAGACGATCTTCGGTCGAGATCTGCTGGTCTCCTTCGGGGGCAAAGGTGCAAACCAGGCTATGGCCGCCCGACGCGCTGGGGCGAACGTCACCTTCATCGGCAAGGTAGGACAAGACCGGCATGGCGAGGAAATCCGCAGGAACCTGGAAACGATAGGGATCGATGGGGCCGGGTTGATCTCAGATGCCACCTGTGGCACGGGCGTGGCCTTTATCCTGGTTGACCCGTCAGGGGGGAATCAGATCGTGGTTGTTTCCGGGTGCAATTACCGTCTGACTCCGGAGGAGCTTGAGAGCCGGGATCAGCTCCTTGCGGGGAGGATCCTGCTCCTGCAGTTGGAAACCCCGCGCGAAACAGTCCGCTGGGCCCTTCGACGAGCGAAAGAGAAAGGGATGCGGACCATCCTGAACCCCGCGCCCGCCGCCCCTCTTCCTCGTGAGCACTTCTCCCTGGTGGATCTCTTGACGCCCAATGAAACGGAGGCCTCCACCCTGACCGGCGTGCTGGTGAGGGACCGAGAGGGAGCCGAGAAGGCGGGCGAGCGGCTCCTGGAGATGGGCTGTGGGGATGTGATCATTACCCTCGGAGCCCGGGGCGCTCTCTGGGTAGGGAAGGGCGGAGCACGGCACTTCCCGGCCTTCTCCGTCCGCCCGGTCGATTCCACCGCCGCGGGCGACGCCTTTAACGGAGCACTGGCCGCAGCATTGGCCGAGGGCAAGGCGCTCGACAAGGCCATTCCCTTTGCCAACGCCGCGGGGGCGCTGGCGACGACGCGTCGAGGGGCCCAGGAGTCGCTTCCCGGCCGTACCGCCATTGATGCGTTCCTCTCCTCAGGACAGTGACATGGTTCCGGCCTTCGAGCGGTACCGCGACATCATTCCCGACTTTTCCGCGTTTCTCAAGGCCGTGGAGATTCGTCCGCCGACCCACATTCGGGTCAATACGTTGCGCGTCGAGGCGGAAAAATTCCGACAGGCGATGGCAGAGAAAGGCTATCCTCTCGCACCAGTCGCGGAGATTCCGGAAGCATTCCGGTGGGAAAGTGCAGAGAACCCCGGGAGCACCCTCGAGTACTTCCGGGGATGGTACCAGGTTCAGGGACTGACATCGATGCTTCCAGCGCTCATCCTCGATGCGCAGGCGGGGGAGCACCTCCTGGATCTCTGTGCCGCGCCAGGGGGGAAGGCCACGTACCTGGCTCAGCTCACGCGGAACCAGGCCCTCATCGTGGCCAACGACGTCAGCCATCGGCGGATCGGTATTCTCCGGTCGCACAGCGACCGCCTCGGGATCACCAGCATTATCGTGACACGGTATCGGGGGCAGAGCTTTCCGATGCGGATGCCCTTCGGTCGGATTCTTCTCGATCCCCCGTGCTCGGCGGAGGGGACGTATCGGGTCGGGGCCCGGCCGCCGCTGACCGGGGATCCGGAGGTCAGTCGCCGGCTGCAGCGGCTGCAGCAGATGCTGGTGACTCACGCCCTCAAGCTGCTCCGGCCGGGCGGGACGGTCGTCTACTCGACCTGCACCTACGCCCCGGAGGAGAACGAAGCGGTGCTCCATCCGGCCGTCGAGGAGGGACGAGCCGAGCTTGTTCCGATCGCGACCCGCTTTCCTCATGCGCCCGGCCTCGAGTCGTGGAAGGGGCACCGGTTTCACCCTTCGCTCAAACTGGCGGCTCGGTTCTATCCACACCTCGTCAACTCGTGGGGGTTCTTCATTGCTCGTCTCCGTAAGCCCGAGTGAAGCGCAGGAGATCCTCGAATACTGGACCAGGCGGTTCGGCGTGCCCGGGACCATGCTGGAAGGGTTACGGTTTCTCGCCCGAGGAAAGACCGTGTGGGCGATGGCGGACCTCGGCGGCGTTCAAGAGATCCTCGCCTCGTTCAAGGTCGAAGCAGCGGGGTTCCCGCTGCTTCGGAAGCGGGGAGGCCAATGGAAACCCACGACGGCCGCCTTGCTCTTCTTTGAAGGCGCCATCGTCACAAATGTCGTGGAGCTGAGCGCGGGGCGACTTGACAGCTTCTTGCGTGGTCAGGTCCTCCCGGGGCCTTTCCCGGCGGACAGGGGGTATGTGGCGGTGCGCTATGAGGGAACAGTACTCGGTTGCGCCCTCCACGGGGAGGCCGGCCTGAGATCGCAGCTCCCCCGCGCCTGGGTGGACGCCCTCCTGAGTGGCCGCCCCGAGAGGGGAGAGGATGAGTGATGGAAGAGCGGCCCGCGCGCGACTTAAGCCCGTGTCCGACATGCGGTGGGACCGAGGTGGAGCGGACCGAGGTGACCCGGGGCTACTATTCGGCCCATGCCAAGTACGATCCCGAGGTCCTGATCCGCTTCTCCGACCGCTGCGCCACGTGTGGAACCCTCATCTACGAGCACGTAGAGGAGGGGTAGGAGGAGGCGACTGATGAGCGCTCGTGCGCCGACACACCGCTTGCGTGGGGGACTAGGGGATGAGGAGCACTTTACCCGTGGTCTTTCGTCCCTCGAGCTGGCGGTGGGCCTCGGCGGCCTGCACGAGGGGCAGTGTCGCGCCGATCCGGAGCCTGAGCGTGCCAGTCGAAACTGCCTGCAGGACATCGGTGGCGCGCGCGATCAGTTCCTGGCGCGTGCGGGTGTAGTGGGTGAGGGTCGGACGGGTCAGGAAGAGGGAACCTTTCTGACTCAGTACGTTCACGTCAACGGGAGGGACCGGCCCGCTCGACTGTCCGAACAGGACCAGGGTCCCCCGGGGCGTTAGACAGTTCAAGCTTCTTTCGAACGTCGTCTGGCCGACCGAGTCGTAGACTACATGCACGCCCTCGCCGTTCGTGAGCCGCTTTACCTCTGCCTGGAAATCCTGATCGGTGTAGCGGATCGCCACCTCGGCACCCGCCTCGAGCGCGAGACGAGCCTTCTCTTCGGTCGATACGGTCCCGAACACCCGCGCCCCGGCTTGCCTGGCCATCTGGCAGAGAAGGAGTCCGACTCCCCCCGCCGCCGCATGGACCAGGCAACGATCTCCGTGCTTGAGGGGATACGTGGACCGCGTGAGGTAGTGCGCGGTCATGCCCTGTAGCATAGCGGCCGCGGCCGCTCGCGCGTCCACACCGGCGGGAAGGGTGACGAGGTGCTTCGAGGCGACGAGGGCGTATTCCGCGTATGTGCCGGGTGATCCGGTGTGGGCATACGCAACGCGATCCCCGATCTTGACCTCGGTGACGTCCGCTCCCACGGCCTCGACCACGCCGGCCCCCTCGACGCCCATGAGACGCGGCAAGGGGGCGGGGTAGAGACCGGTCCGGTGATAGACGTCGATGTAGTTCACGCCGATGGCCTCGATCTTCACGAGCGCCTGGCCCTGCCCCGGCTGCGGGATCGGCAGCTCTTCGAGCTTCAAGGCCTCCGGTCCCCCATACGCATGCACCCGTATCGCCTTCATGCCGTAACGTCTCCCAGGGACATGCTTCGTCCAGGCGCCGCCCGCCACTGTCGGAGTCGCCCGCGATGGTAGTCCTCCCCCGATCAAGGTGTCAAGCGCACTCGTCACGGAAAGGGTAGGAGCCGGTACGAGGGAGTGTGAGATCACTGCCTCGGAGAGGAGGCGGCGGTCAGTGTGGGCGCGGACGGGATTGGAAAAGAAAAAGGGGAGGGGGATCGACCCCCTCCCCTTTTGTTATGGGTACTTAGTACGTCACCTTGGGCAGGGCAAGAAGCTCGCGGGCCTCCGTCACCTTCTTTAGGGCGTCAGCATGCTTCCCCGCGTCATGATCCTTCTGAGCCTCGGCAAGGAGCGCATTGGCCTTGTCGGTCTTGGCCTTGTCATACTTCCCCTTGGCCATCGCCTCCTTGACCTCCTTGATCGCCTTGGGGCAGGTCCCGGCCCACACCGGGCCGACCACGAGCCCTAGGCTGAGGAGAGCCAGCACCACTGCAAAGAGAGCTTTCCGCATCTGGATTCACCCCCTTTCTCTCTCAGAGATCGGTTTTACAGGGTCCCCCTATATGGCCTCGACCGGAGACCATACCAAATTGTTCCTGAGAAGCAACATGATTCTTGGACGCCTACATCCGGTCGTACCCCTTCAGTTCCAGATAGACCCGGTCGATCCACTCCCGCAGGACCTCGGAGACGTAGCCCGCCTCCGGATTCGAAGTCTCCAAGACCTCCGGTGACAGGAGAAAGGGACCCTTTCCCTCGATCTCTACCTCGAAAAGGCCGAGTCGATTCTGCGGGCCCGGTCGTCACCACCCTCGGGTCCTTCACGTTGATGTTGCACAGGGTGTCCGAGCTCACCACGAAATACCGATGGGTGTCAAAGGGCTTGCCGGGACCGATCACGGCATCCCAGTAGCCAGGGATCTCCTCGATCTCGTTGTAGCGTCCCGCGGCGTGGGACGTCCCGGAGAAGTGATGACAGATTAGGATGGCGTTGTCCTTGCTCGGCGAAAGGGTTCCATAGGTCTCGTAGCCAACCCGGACCTGTCTCAGCGTTGCCCCGCAGAAGAGGTTCAGGCCATCCAACTCAAAGACCTGCTTTTGGACGATCATCGAGGACTCCGGCGCGGTCGGGTCCCAGGAATGCCCCTTTAGTTTACTGATGGGCAGAGGATTGTCAACGAGGGTGGACGGAGCGGTGACGATGGGGGGGGACCGGGGGAAGGCTACGGAATCACTTCGATCTGGCCGCCATCCGCGACGATCTCGCCGACCCGGGCGGCGGCGGGCGTCTTGCTGGCTTGTAGACGCTTGACGAGGCGCGCACTCTTGTCTTTGGGCACCGCGATCAAAAGTCCGCCGGAGGTCTGGGCGTCGCAGAGGACCAGTTGGGCCTCTTCGCTGATCTCCGGCGCCCACCTGACCTGCCCCTCGACCGCCTGCCGGTTCCGCTTGGTCCCGCCGGGGCAGATCCCTTCCTTGACGAGTCTCCACGCCTCGGGGAGGACCGGGACGGCCTTGAGCGAGATGCGGGCGCCGACACCGCTGCCAGAGGTCATTTCATGAAGGTGCCCGAGGAGGCCAAAGCCCGTGACATCGGTGCACGCGTTCACTCCCACCTCAACCATTGCCTCGGCGGCCGTCCTGTTCAACGTCGTCATGACCTGGACGGTCTGATCCACCGTCTCTCGGCCCACCTGCTCTCGCTTGATTCCGGTGGTGATGATGCCGATCCCGAGCGGCTTGGTGAGGATGAGGTCATCCCCGACCCGGGCGCGGGCGTTCGTGACAATCTTCTTCGGATGCACGAGGCCGGTGACGACGAGCCCGTACTTCGGCTCTGGATCATCGATGCTGTGCCCCCCGACGATGGATGCGCCGGCCTCTCTCACCTTGTCGGCCCCACCCTGCAGGATGAGACTGAGGACCTTCAGTGGAAGCTTGCCGACCGGAAAGCCGACGAGGTTCAGCGCAAAGATCGGCCGTGCTCCCATGGCGTAGATGTCGCTCAAGGAGTTGGCCGCGGCCACCGCACCGCAGGTATAGGGATCGTCCACGACGGGGGTGATGAAGTCCACCGACTGGACGACGGCCAGATCCTCGGTCAGCTGGTAGACCGCGGCATCATCACAGGTCTCCGGCCCCACGAGGATGCGGGGATCGGTGAAGGTTGGTAGCTGACTCAGCACCTGAGCCAGGTCCAC
>Ga0209640_10003388_pt1 | contig 13934 bp, 23 predicted proteins | sample RifCSP10_1_FD_184018 | JGI IMG/M metagenome (GOLD analysis project Ga0209640, IMG submission 184018) | Soil microbial communities from Rifle, Colorado - Rifle CSP2_sed 10_1 (SPAdes) (version 2) | ecosystem: Environmental > Terrestrial > Deep subsurface > Rock core/Sediment | place: Rifle...
GCTCCGATCGCTTCTTCGTTGCGCCATGTTTCTCCGGGCGCAACGCTGGCTTTCCCAATCGCAACCGTTGTGCGTCGTGACCTGAGCGAACCTGCTTCTTCGGTGAGCGAAGGCACCTGGGTCTACGTTGTTGTCGCCGAAGGCGTCCTTATCCCGCGGGTTTGTGGAGTGAGTGGTGAGGAGTGAAGGGTGATTGGTGGGTTTCGATGGGGTTTATGGTGGCAATCCGTTGGGGGGCTGATGGGCTGGTTTGTTTTGGCGTGGTGGGTGGTGAGTCGTGAGTGGTGAGTGGTGAGTGGTAGAGTGGGGTCTGTCGTCGTGGGGGCTTATCTGAGGGGGTTGATGTGGCACTGCGCAACCGATCGCTTTCGATTGCGGATTTGAGATTGCGGATTTCGGATTAACGGTTGTCAGCTTTTAGCTCTTGGGGATTGGGGGTCGCAGGGGGAAAGGGGTTTGTGGGTGTGGTGTGGCGTTTGACTTTCCACCCCTTTCCACCCGATCTGACTCTTACCGTCGGCGAAGCCGTTCCTTATTGCGGATTGCGGATTGATGATTTCGGATTGCGGAGTGATTGGTGATTAGGGGTTTATTCGCTGATTCGCTCCATTCGCAATTTCGCTCATTCGCTGGTTTACTCTGGCGGCTTGATGCCGCTGGGTATGCTTGCATCAACTTCGGTGTACGTCTCTGACTGGATAACGATCTTTCCCTGCTGTTTTGCCTTCTTCACGGTGTCGTAAGTTCCGCCTCCGACACGCTCATCCCAGTTGGTTGTCATGATCTTAGACTGATCGATGATGCGTTGGTTTCGCTCAAAGTATCCGCGTACATCATAGGTGAGTCGTTCGACCGTGACCTCTTTAGAGTGGATGATAATCCGTTGGAGCCGGTCTTTGTCCGTTTGATTCCATCCTTGCGTGGTCACGTCAAACGGAAATGGAAGGTGCGTGTGGATTTCGACGTGGCTATCTATAGCGGCTTCTGCGGAAATCAGGTCTGCGCCTTGCGCGCCTCCGTGATGGAATTCGACTCCGCCCTTTTTCTTCTTTGCGGCTTCAAAGATGTTGGTCATCCGCTTGTATAGATTCTTATTGTTCTTGCTTTCTCGGTGTCCCGTGAAACCGATGTGGTAGGATTCGCCTGATTGCTTGATGACGTTGTGATAGGTGGAGTTCCGTAGGCTTCCGAATGAGACACGGGCGAACCATAGATCTTTGTCTGCGCCGACTTCATTCGCGGCAATCTGCATCCCTTCTTTCGTGGTGAGTGCGTCAGAGAAGCTGTATCTCATGAACGGTAGGGCAAGCCGTCCAGCGATGGATAGAATGGTGATGGGTGCGCTATAGAGTATGGGGGCAAGTGTGCTGGTCACGATTTGCTGTACGGCGAAGGTGGTGATCTCCGTTCCAACGTCCTTAACGGCTGCGATCACCGCTTGTTCGGCGTCCTCTGCTATATCCTCTGGGTTGCTTTCGGTTGCCCATCCCATGAACATCTGGGTGATGGCCTCTATCCGTTTCTCAGGTGGTAGCTTCATAATGGCTTCGATGTCCTTCTCCTCCATGTGCATCGTGTACTGCATGATGTCTGCTGCCATGTCAGGCCATCGGAGTGTTAGCTGTTCAACTGTCCAGCGTGCGGCCCGCTGTCGCACGAGTGGCCATAGCTCGTCTATCCATGAGAGTCCAGGTAAGCCCATTGTGAATCTGCGAATTGGCGAATATGCGAATTCACAGCCTCTTAGATGAATTTGATGATGATGCCGATGATCAGTCCGCTGATGATGCCTGTGGCTGCGCTGTAGGTGGCCATCTTTGTTTCGAGTTTAGCGACCGCTATTTCTATGGCTCGGAGTCGATTGCGTGTTTCGTCGAGGCGATCTATGATGTGATGGATTTCAGGTGTGCTGTTCATATTCTTGGGTTACATCCTTGTGATAATGGCGATTGCTGTGAGTGTGACGATTACAGTCCAAGTGATGATTGTAATTACAATGTGTGGTGGTTTATCTCGGTCGATGGCGTCGATAAAGTCGCGGTGTTTGCGGTGCATGATGTTCTCCTTTGTTGTCTGGCGCGGTGTATCAAATATCAGTTCTTCTATCGGCGAAGCCGTTCCTCTTAAACTCCTAAGAAGCATTTGCATCTTTTTTCGCCTGAAAACACGCCTCAATCGCTTTCACTGTCTGGGTTTGAGGGGTGTTGATTATTTTCCGAGTATTCGGAAACTGCAAGGATATTGCCATTGTTGAAATAATCCCAGAGCATTTGGGGAATTGCGGCACCGTTCCAACAGTATTGTGGGTTGACTGTCCAGAAGGAATGGGGCCTGATTTCGATGTGTGCTAGGTATTGTTGGTTTAGGCATTCTTCCATGAACTCATAAGCTGTTGATTCGCTTGCTTCGATCAGTCGTGCGAATTGCTTTACGTTTGTGACGCGGTCCACGTTTCCATGTTTGCTTCGGATGCAAACGATCCCGGTGTTCATTTCAAGGCAGTAGGTTATCTCGAACCAATAGCCTTTGTACGTCTGTTTCGTGAATGTTGGCTTTGTGAGCTGATAGACCTTCGTGAATTTTCTTTTATCTGCCTCGACGTGCCATGTTCCAAACTCAGGGTGATCCGTTTGGATGGCTTGCGGTGTGTCGTGTTCCTCGTAGACGCCAACGCTTTCCTCGCTAAACGCTTTCCCTCGCTTCATGACTCGCATCCTTAGACGTGATTCATCAACGATTGGGCCGTGCCAAGCGATCTCCCAGTTGGTGACGGCTTCACCTGTGTCGCGGTTGACGCAGACGATTGGCTTGTGACGTTTGGGCTTGTTGCTCATGTGTATACTCCTTTAGCTTCCGGTGCTGGAAGCTGTTGTGAGATTCTCAGTAGAAATGAAGTGCAAGTAACGTACCAGAGAAGATCTGGGCTGTGGCGGAAATCATGGCGGGACTGGAAATCGTGAGGCTGTGGCTGGCGGGGAAATAATTGCTGTGTGGAAATTGCGAACTTGATGCTTTAAACAAAACACATCTGGGTGATGGGTTATCTCTCGGACGTGTAGATGTTTTTGATTTCTGGTGCGGTCAGTGTGCGGTTGAAGATGCGGATATTTTTAATGCTACATTTAGGGTTGCCCACCCCAGCCGCTCGGGCGGCGTAAAGAGTAAACTGTCCAGTGGTCAGCAATCCAGTCAAAACGGTTGTAGCATCTAAAACCCCATTAATATAAATCTGGTTCGCGGTTGGTGACACAACCTGTGTGATATGCGACCACCCTGCTTGAGGTATTGCGGTGAGCGCTACAACGTCTTTTATGACTGTTGCATCGCGGTAGAGCGCTGTGAGTTTAAGGGTAGTCGTATTAAAATACAATCCATATCCTTCGTATGGCGACGATAATCTATGCCCTACTATAAGATTACTGCTTGCGGCTTCGTTTGGATAGAGCCATAGTATAACGGTGAACGCGCTTGCCGATAGGTTCAGGCTTGCACCCGCGCCGAAATTAACGCTGTCATCTATTCCATCGAAAGTGAGTCCTTGTCTTGTGGGTGTTAGATTCCATGTTGCGCCGGTGATGGTGCCATGATTGCCGTTTGGTGAAAAATCTCTGATAGTGGGTCCTCCGCCTTCCAGCATGGGCCAGAATCCCACAAGTCCTTGTCCGTCTGAGGGTGTCCATATTCTGCTTCTTCTCATAGTTGACTCCTTCTTATGACGTGGCACGGTCTGGGGGGCTGTTCATCGTGATAGCACTCATGTATTTCCACAAATGTTTTGAATTCTTGGCTTGATGGGGAAAGGTAGGTGGTTAGGGTATTATACAGTTCGTCTGCGGTCGCTGATTCTTTCTCATCGAAGCGGAGGATGGCGGTTATCGTGCTGTCTGGGTCAGATGTGACGTAGCTATCGTCGGATTCAAACTGCTTGATATTGAGGGCGTCCAGTTGGGCTTTTAGAGTCTCTTGGATAAGGGTTTCTTCTTTCGTGAAGTTGATGTGGGTTTGGATGGCGTATTTCATGATTTTAGGACGGCGGTGATGGTGAAGGTAAAGGATGGGGTGGTCCCTGCGATTGTCCAGAGGGCGTCGATGGTTCTATCGGCTAAGATGGCAAGTACGATTCGTTCAGTGCCCGTTGTGACCTTTTGTATGAATGTAGCGATGGTGTAGTAGTCTGCGCCAATCGGGTCATACCCTCTGATGGTGACGTCTAGTGTGGGCGTGGTGCCACTTGCGGCGGTGACGTCTAGGTAGAACACAGCACTGGTCCACGCGGACACGTCAATGTCTGCGGAGTTGCCGGTGGCGGTGCGTGCGGCGGAATTGGCGAGGATAAGGGTTGTTGTGAGTGGTATCACGTGCTGTGCCATAGTGGGTTTTTCCTTAGATAGTCTGTATGTTAACGTTGTCAATGAACATTTCAGCGGCGTTGGTGCCGGCGGTGATGAGTTCAAGGGTGAGTTGGAACAGGTCGCCGGTATCGGCAACGTTAGACTGTTGAAACGTGGTTGGAAATCCGCTAGTGATTTCTGTGTCGTTTATGTTTACAAAGGTGTAGGTGCGATTGGTTAGGTTTATCTGCATCCGTATCTTGTGCCAGCTATTATCTCTTATGATGTATGCCCCGGTGCCGATGTTTTGGAAGCTGTCGTCTGTGTCTGTTACCTGCCATCGGGTTGTAGCTACGTTGTATTGGAGTCTTGTTACGCGTTGCTGGGTGCGTGTTCGCCATGTTAGCGATGTGGCGAAGGAAGATGCGTTTGCGATGGTTGTTATCAGGAATGTCCATTCGATTGTGATGATTTTGTTGATTGGTGTTGGTAGGTTTTTGGATATGTTAACCCCTAAATCTGCGCCAATTCCTTGACTGCCTGTGTTGAGTCGTGCGGATGCTCCCCCCTGTAGACACGTGATTGGACTAATCGCAGTGATTCTATCTGCTAAATCTCCGGCGGTATCCCATGATAGTCCATTGGTGAAATCATCGGTAAACAGAATCCGTCCTGATGATGGCAACTGCCCAATCTGTAGGCTTTCCTGGAGATATTCCTGTGGCATGGGCTTTTACTCCGTATTGATTCGTGCGATTGTGATTGTAGCGTCGATGGTATGCTCTACGCCGTCGGTGTTATTGGCGTGGACTTTGACATACATTCCGCGTTCAGGGAAATCTATCTCGTGGTGGATTTCCCGTCGCTCATCGTTACCGACAAGGTATGTGATGTTGCCTCTGGCGGTAAGGACGTTGAACTCGTCGGTAATCTCGGTTGTAGGTGCGCCTGAATCGCTTGACACATAGAAAGAGAGTTGGTTGAGTCGGTTTGTTCCTTGCGGAAAGTAACAGTCAATTCGCTTTAGGCGGAATGGGAACAGAATCCGACTGGATACCAGGGTCACGCGGGATAGGGCTGATACTGTTCCCGCAAATGGGTATGTGAGGACTTGGGCTTCGTCGTCTCGTGGGTACATGATGCCTCATTCGATGTAGTTGAGTCGCCGTAATCTGTCCAGAACGGCTGGCTCGGCTTGGGTGTCTGTGTACTGGGGCGGTGCTATCAGTACGTTTTTTACGAGATAACAGGTTGGGCACTTAAATTGTAGAATCGTGTCCTTTATCGGGTTATAGTCGATGTACTTGGTGGGTTGCATCGGCTGATTATGTAATGGGCATGATGGCGCGGGTGTCTTTGTGAAGGCTCTGCCTGCGGCTTCATAGTCGGTACTCATTACATATTGTGCCATGCCTGCGTGGTGATCGGCTGGTACGCCAAAGGTGAATGTTGCCTTACACATCACGCAGAATAGAAATAGGTCTGCGTGGAGATAGGGATAGATGTCGATTTTTATCTCGTGGAATGCTAGATTGACGTTGCATTTGGGACACATCAGGTCTTTGACGGTCACGGGATAACTTCTATCCCTAGTTTCGCTTGGAAATCTCTCCACGTTAGACTCCTATGAGTTGAACGGGTATAAATCGGATGGCGTTGGTATCGCCAGCGTCGAATCTTAGCTGAACGCGGCTTGCGGCTTTGGTATCGGCGATGTACTTGTCGTCACCGAGTGGGTCAAAGTCCACGTAGGCATAGTTGCTGATGTCGCTGTCGTCCTGTTCTTCTGTGGCGGTATCGGCGTTTGCCGTGTAAGCGGTTGCGGTATTCTCACGGTGAAACTTCTCTGCCCATGCGTTAGCGGGTGATAGGCGGTTGATCAGTTCACCGTGTAAGCTTTCCCAGTTGGTTTGGCGGTAATACCATTCTCTGCCGTCTTTGAGAATCGTGAGTCGCTCGATTGTGTTTGTCCATGCGGTGCCGGTGTAGATGGTGGTGGCAAACAACAGAATCCCCAGATATTTGTCACCGATGGTTAAGTCAGCGTCGCTGTCTCCAGTGGCGCTGGGTGTGTGGGTGCTTGTGACGGCTCTGATGAAGTTTTTAGGCGTCGCGCCCATGAGCTCACAGGTTTCGACTTGAAGGATTAAGCCGTCATAGCCTGTGTCTGCGATGTCGAATTGGGTGTGAAGTGTCAACTCCCCTTTTGGCGTTGCGGGTAAACATTCCATTGGGTCAAACAGTCGTCGTCCGAATGGGACGATTAAGCTGACTGCTCGGACGGCGTTATCGAGGTTGATAACATTTTCCTGCCAGGGCTCTCGTTTGAGTAACACGCAATTAAGGGCGTGAAGGTCCGCGGCTCGCATGTCGAAGATGGTCTGTGATTTGCGAATCACCTGAATTTGCTCTAGCGCTCCTAGTAATTGTGCAAGTGTGGCTTTGGTGTTCGCTCCATTGTTGAGCGCCTTGATGGTAAAAATCAGGTGGCTCATGGGGTTGACGGGTAGCTCGTCGTCTCGGGTCCCGTCAGCCGCGGGTGTGACGTCTTGTAAGAGTGTGCTTCTGTAAAATTCCATGATGGGTCTCCTTTACTGGATAGATTTACTCTATTTCTCAGCTTCTTGGAAAGGTAAATCTATGGTTGTGGGCTTATAGGTTGCCCATCTTGGCTTCGTGAAGTGCGTTTCCTAACACTTGCACTCGGTTATAGTTCTGTGGTGAGCCCTTCGGTCCCTTCGGTGGTAGTTCGACGCGGCTAATGACTTCACGGTATGGGCTAAATCCTCGCTCGTAGCTTTCTTTGGCGACGGTAACGCCCTGTCCCCATCGCTGGAGTCCCTTTTCAAGTGAGCCCTTGCGCCATGTTTCGGTTCCTGCTTCAGTAACGCCTTTCTCGAATCGCTTGTTTGTGATTCCAGTTTGTACGCCTTGTGCGTAGTTCGTCGCGCCCTGGGTTGTTGCGTCTTCCCAGTCCCGGCGGGGGGCTCGGATACCCTGCTCGTAGTCTGCTTGACGCTGTGGAGTGACGGTCGTCCACTTCTTGCTGATGTCGTTCAACGACTTAATCTGTGCCATGATGGTTGTGTCCTTCTGTTGAGAAGAATTGCGGATTTGGGATTTCGGATTTCGGAATGGAAGAAGAATCTCTTCTAATCGGCAATCTGCAATCCGCAATCCGAAGTTGTGATTGTGGATAGCTTGTGGATAACATAATAATAGCAGATTTCGTGCTGATTGTCAAGTGGGGCTTTCGTCATTGTGCTTTATGCCCCTACCGGGCATAGCCCTGTGATCTGACTGAAATCTATCCTTTGGCGGTTAATGCCGGGTTCAGATCACTGGGGCTTTAAAGAAATTTTTTTTCTGGACAAGCACCGCGACTTTCGTGTACACTATGTGTGTAATTGTCGGTCTGATAGTACATGCGTAAGGGGGGTGGTGATTTTGTGGCGACTGAAATTCGTAAGGTTCGGTCGGAAGGGGATGAGTGGGTAATCTCTATCCCTAAGATGTTTTTTAAGCGGATTGGCGTGGTGAAAGGTGGCTCGGTTTGCATTCATCAGCATCGGGATGGGCTGGTTATAACGCCGGTCAATCCGTATCTGACGAGCGATCTTGATAGGTACGTTGAGGCATTGTATCAGAGGAGGTTAGAACATGAATCAAGCAACGAACGTCCCGCTGGTGCCGGTCAATCTAATTGATGATCCGTTAGCGCCGATGCGGACGGGTATTGATGAAGATAAGCTGATTGAGTTGCGGGAGAGCATTCGGGAGCACGGCGTCTTGGAGCCGATTCTGGTCGCGCCTGATGGTAGCGGACGCTTTGAAGTGATTGCGGGTCATCGGCGGCTGATGTGTGTTCGGTCTCTGGGTTCGTCGTTTATCCCTGCCATTATTCGCGAATCGGATGAGATGGATAAGGTGATTGTGCGGGCTCATGAGAATCTGTATCGGGAAGATGTGGGTGCGGTTGACGAGGGCAATTTCTTTCGGTCGCTATTGGATAGCGGTCGCTACGATGTTGTGAAAATTGGTGAGCTAATTGGCAAGGGTGAAAGCTATGTACGGCAACGGCTGGCGTCTATCGGCTGGCGGGATGACGTGAAAACCGCGTTGGTGACAGGTGAAATTTCTTTCTCGGTCGCTAGAGAATTGGCGTCGGTCGAGGACGATAATTTACGGAGTCGGATGCTTATTGATGCGGTGCATCAGGGCGCAACGGTGCGAAAGATTGCTGACTGGAAGCGCGCCGTTGATGACGTTCAGCACGCGATTCAACCTGAACTTCGTGAGCCGTCGGTGCCGGGTCCAGCGATGCCACAGCTTCCTAGTTTTATATGGTGCGACGTTCATGATGGGCTGATGCCGTCCGATGACGTGGTATACATTCGGATTTGTCGGTCGTGTGGTGGTTCGGATGCGCTGGCAAGTTGGCGGTATTCGCTAACGCTTGGAGGTGATAGTCATGGCGAAGAAACAGAACGCAATGAAGCGGGCTCGGCGGTATCTGGCGAAGTGTAACCGTGAGCGATGGATAGCACGGGGTGAAAGCCCCAATCGCTTACGTGAGTTAGAGAGGGCGTATCGGCGTTATAATAAGGAGGTTGGCAGTGGTAAGTCAGGGAAGGTTTCCAGCGGAGAAGCTGGTAAAGTATCCGCACATGACGATTGAAGATATACCGGTCTGGGAAAGATACCTTGATGCCCATGCCAGTGAGTGGGGTTCATTCGATTATGATGTCCGCGTTGGGACGGGATTGCGTGATACCTCGGGTTTGGACCCTCGCTTCGCGGACATGGCGCAATCACTGAGCAAACTTCGCATTGATGCGGTTGGCTATCGTGCGAATGAGATTTGCGTCTTTGAAGTCAAGCCTCGGGCTGGACTATCGGCATTCGGTCAAATCGTGGGGTATCGCTCAAAGTACGTTGAGACGTTTGCACCGTCCGTCGCGGTCACGGCGTGTGTGGTCGCGGAGGCGGTCTTAGATGATGTTGCTGACTTGCTGGCAACCTTTGACGTGCGGTTGGTGTTGGTGTGATTGGGACGTTATTTACTTTATCCTGGACGCTCGCAGCGGAGTAGATCTACTTGGGAGCGTCTCGAAGCTGTGAAGTAAATCTGGGCAAAAAAAAAGCCCCAGTACAGAGAGTTCATTTTCTCTGTACTGGGGCTTTTTTGTTTCAGTCGTTGAGTTGGTGTATAATCTTCCGCAGCCGTTCGTTAAGCTTCTCTACTGCGTAAACCTCGTCGCATAGCCGATCGGTTGCGAGTTTTATGTGGTTGTGATGCTTGTGCGCCTCTGCCGATTCTATTGTGGTGAATCGGTGATGACATGCCACGCACTGCCTCACGCGTTCGGTGTCGTGGTCGTGGCTTTTGGTGTCGCGGACTTGGGTTTGGGCGCTACAGTTTGGGCACTGCATAACAAACTCACCCTCCTTTCGAGTTGCTCGAGTCGTTCAGCAATCTTTCCCAATTCTTTGATGCACACCGCATTCTCGGTTTTCATGGTCTTGAATGCTTCGCCTGCCTTGTCCAGTCGTTGGTTGAGGGTGTCTATCTGGGCAAAGGCCGCCTTCTCGGATATGGGTTGTGGACCTTTGTGGGTTGTGCTGTCGGCTTTGGCTAGGTTGTCGAAGCCGATGGCGATCATGTCTGCAAGCCTAAATAGATCGTTGTGGAGCGTGTTGAATTGTTCGTTGGTCATGGGTTATATGTTCTCCTGTAGTAACATCATCCGCACTGCGTTTCGGAAGCTGTCTAGCTCCGCGAAACGCTTGGCTTTGGGGTGATTTTTCCAACTGGACGCTCCTGCGCGGGACTGCTTGCCTAAGCTAACTATCGTTATTGCGTGATAGGTCGCGGTCTCGTCTGTCCAGTCGCGTCGTGATGCCTCAGAAATAACCCTCTCGACGATGAGCATCTGGTGTTTCTCACACTCTGCGACTGCCCCGGCGAACGTGATGCTTTCGATGGGGTGCTTTGGGTCGAAGAAGTGTGGAAGGTCGGTGATGGTGTAGCCAAGATCGTATAGAATCATTGCCGTTTCGTTCCAGGCGCGACACTCATCAAAGTATCGCGTGCCCGCTTTACCTTTCAGGCTGTACGGCTTGATGGGTAGGGACAGGAAATCTTGAGAGGGTCTGCCTTTAAGCTGTGGGGTATCGTTAGAATGGGACATCGTGTGACTCTCCTTTCGTGTTGGTGAAGTTGAGGGTGTCGCTCGGGTCCCGTTCGGGAGCCTCAACTGGTGGCAACGGCACATCATTGGGTGTGATTCTCCAACCGATGTAGGGGCTGTCGAACGTTCCGACGCCTTCGGGCAATGCCATCCTGATTTCCGCGTACTGGCGTTTGAACTTCTGCCAGTACTGCATCCTGCCGTTGAAGTCTACGAGCGCATTGTAGCATTCCCGCGTGATCTTTACATCATCAAGGCAGTAGTCGATTACGGCCCCGTACAGGTGCTTTGCGCCGGCGGCATTGGACGCTTCCCGTTCTGTTGGTCCAAGTACGTCGTGGAACGCTACGGGGTGTGGAGGTGTTTCGATGAGCATGTTCGCTGCTTGCCATAACTGTACCGTGTTCTCTCCGCTTCCCGTCTTTTCCATAACGCCTAACGCTTTCGCGAAGTCCTTTAGGCTGATGCGGTGCTTGGTGGCGTCCACAAACTTCGCCATCAGGTCATAGCTGACCTCGCGGGCGTGGCTCATGTCAAAGCCTGCACCTTCCAACACAGCGAAATCGAAGTGTTCACCGTTGAAGGTTAGCACGATGTCTGCGGCGTTGAGGTACGTCTGGACGGTTCCAAAGTCGAGTACTGAAATTGAGTCATCGACTTCAGCGGCAAAGTCTGGTACGTAAATCATTGCCCCTCCTGTGAGTGTGTCGGTAACGTTCATTCCGAGTACCGCAAGGGGCATTCCTTCAGGGTGTTCCCAGCGCGGATCTTTTTTGGGATATGTGATTGCTGTTTCGCAATCGAGTGTCAAAATCTTCATCATGGGTGATTCTCCTTCTGCCTTCTTCTTTCAGAAAGACGGCGGGTGGTTTGCCCCGGCGGTGGTGCCCGGGGCGTTGGTGGGTTAATCAGTATCTTCTACCTTGTGATAGAGGTTTCTGAATTGTTCGGTTAGCCAGGTCAGACGTAGCCAGTGATTTTGCGGGTCGTTTTCGCCGTCTAGGCGATCTTCCGCTCCACAGATCACGTTTATGATTTGATCGATATGACCGTAAATCTTATCTTTCTCGTTGCTCTTGAGTGCTGACATGTCAATCTCCTTCGATGATATAGCCGTTCGCGAGGATTTGTATTGCCTCTGACTCCCTGCGAACCGGCTTGGGTTGGGGAAATAAACGACTTAACAAACGTGGGTTGGTGTGTAACTTCACTGCTATGATGTGCTTGCAGTGAAACGAAGCAATCCGCGTGCTCCCGCCGGCGTCGGGCTTGTGCGCCTTATTCCAGTCGGGGCATGAGCAAAGGCACACCGACTGCTCTGCTGACATTTGCAGGGTGTACGTCTTAGCTTTCTCGGACTGGCTGGCAACCGTCGCTAACGTCCAGCCGTCCTCCTGCGGATACGTCTTGATGTCGTTATGCGCCTTGATGTCGATTGCCTTGATGATTCTGTCCAGGACGCTTGCGCCTGCTGGAAGTTTCATTGCAAGTGCAATATGGGTTGCTATTGAGTCGAGGTATGGGTCGCGTGTGGGTTTAGCCATTTGGATTCCTTTCATGATGGTTGTTCGGAGGGTCGCACACCCTCCGTCGTCCAGTGCTAGGGGTTCGCCTTTCGCGTCCCGCTGGACTTGCACTTGATGACTACTCCTATATAGTGCAAAAGCCATGCCACATCTACCTGTCCAGCAACGTTGCTAATGTGTAGATATGGCATGGCTTCTGATTCTGTCGGTCGGTGAAATGACACGCTACTGTGCAAGGTGTTGCACGGTACAACTGTTAAAATCAGATTAACAAGTGCTAGAACCTGCACTACTACTGTGTTCCGCCACTGTGCAACACCCTGCACACTCAAGTACGACTGTTTGCACAGTGTTGCGCTATACCGTGTAGATGTTCCGCGTCAGCAGAATTACCTTTTTGTCCTGCTCGGCGGCTTCGATGTCGATTTTGCCTACCATGTCGCGTACATCCTCTGCCAGTCTCTCAACTGCCTCGCACATGATCGACGCTTCTGATCGCTTGCATACCTTCGCAAGCCAGTTTAGCTCGGTTGATGCGCTGTCCGTCAGCGTCAAGTTTGCTCGCTTACTCATGGCTTTTCTCCTCCTTTCGCTTCGTGATTCTGATTTCGTTTCTCCAAAATTCATAGTGTAGGTCGGTATCGGCGCCGAACACAGCATCGAGGTAGGGCTGGAGATCCGACATCTTAATCGGCCCAGCGTCTTGCTTAATCCGTATCATCGGCTGTCCGTCTTTCTCGTGCAACCGACCGCGCGTCAAAGGCGTGATATTGAGCCAGGCTGGTTGATTCAGTCGCTGTCGTTGTCTGATACCTTCAATCTCTCGCTTGACCGCCTCCTGTTTGGCGACCCCATTCGGTTCGTGCCGGTTCTGGGGCTTTGAATCGCAGATGGTGGGTGACAGCGTTATCCCTTCAAATATCAATTGCTCGTCCATGATATTCTCCTTTCGTTGTGCGCAAGATGAGCGCCCGCACAGTGTCAATTCCTGAGTGTGCGCTTCTACGTGTTAACGGTTTTCAGGGTGTGGTTCTGGATGGATGGTGCAATCTCTGTGCCACGATGAACCCAGAACGTGATTCATGGGTCTTTCATGGATTTGGGGTGGGGTGTTATAGAACCCGACAGGGTAAAACCAGAATATATATGGTCCTCCCGTTGGCTAGCGTTAGGGCTTTCTGGAAACCCGTTGGTCTGGGGTGGGGGTTATCAGGTGTCTGTCATAGGCATGGTGAACCGTTCCCAATCATACTCTGGATAAGATCTTTTATGTGGATCGCTGGTACAGTAATCCCCAGAAAAGATCTTCCTCGACTTTCCCGGTGGTGAACCGTTGATGGGTTAGGCGGAATGACGGATCGAGTTTCGTGTGTTTATGCGCAAGTTATCAGTGGGTGGGTGTAACGCTGGACTCGTGAAGCTACGCCGTTATTTCGCCGTCAAATCTTTCGATGCCACGCAATGCTAGGTGAGGGACTTAGGCAACCGTTCAGGTTTTTTTTTCGATCCGTGTGTACTGCTTAAACGCGCAAGCCCTTTTTTCTGCGGACGGCGTGGTGTGGTGTTGTTGCCCTTTCGGTGGGGATGGCGGCTTCCGATTTGGGATTGACGATTGCGGATTTCGGATTGTGTTGGGTCTTTCGCAACCCGCCAGGGTCCGGGTCTATCATATTGCCTGGCATCGTATCTATTATCACCGCTAGCTCGCCGTCTGCGGGTTGGGTGGGTGGAGGACGGCGAGCGGATCTGTAGGGCGAAATGGGCTTCTGGCTTAATGATGGGTCATGGCTCCGATCGCTTCTTCGTTGCGCCATGTTTCTCCGGGCGCAACGCTGGCTTTCCCAATCGCAACCGTTGTGCGTCGTGACCTGAGCGAACCTGCTTCT
>Ga0209640_10003389_pt1 | contig 13933 bp, 22 predicted proteins | sample RifCSP10_1_FD_184018 | JGI IMG/M metagenome (GOLD analysis project Ga0209640, IMG submission 184018) | Soil microbial communities from Rifle, Colorado - Rifle CSP2_sed 10_1 (SPAdes) (version 2) | ecosystem: Environmental > Terrestrial > Deep subsurface > Rock core/Sediment | place: Rifle...
ATCCGAAGAAAAATATTCGTCGGTTGGGTGGGGTTGTTCCGTTCAGAAAACCTGAACGCGAGGGGAAGGAAAAAGAGGAAAAGAAAATCGGGATTCTAGTTCTGCAAAAGTCCAAAAATTTCGTCAAAGGTGATTTCCCTAATCCCGTGAATCTCGGCGAAACGACGAGCATTGGAGGCTTCTACGAATGTGGCATGTAGGGGGCCAGGAATAGATTCCTCACCGTAGAAATCTTCTAGGGCTTCTTGCAGGTTCTTGAGTGAAAGGAAGAGGTTGGTGGCTATGTCGCGTCGAATCATTTCCATACGTTGGGGGACCACAAATGCCACATGGTAAGACGGAAGGGCACTTGCCGCTGTAAGGATGGCTAATTCCCACAGTCCGTTTCCCCTTTCGGGGTTGCATCTAGGCGCCACTTGAGCCTCTCGCGCCACTTGAGCCTCTCATGGCGTCCGTTCCATTTTTGCCTGTGTTCTGCCGCACAACTTACCATTGGCTTTGCGGCACTTGTGGTCTATCCCCGTAGGATTTCGGTTTCTGGTGGGAGTTCACGTTTCCCGGCAACCGCAGGGGCAATACGCCACGGTTGCGTTCTCGGAGGCCCAAACGGTTGCGTTCCCGCTGGCTTGAACGGTTGCGTTCCCGCGGGCCTGAACGGTTGCGTTCTCGGAGGCCCGAACGGTTGCGTTCTCGCGGGCCTGAACGGTTGCGTTCTCGCGGGCCTGAACGGTTGCGTTCTCGGAGGCCCGAACGGTTGCGTTCTCGCGGGCCTGAACGGTTGCGTTCCTGTAGGCCCAAACGGTTGCGTTCTCGCGGGCCTGAACGGTTGCGTTCCCGTAGGCCTGAACGGTTGCGTTCTCGGAGGCATGAACGGTTGCGTTCCCGTAGGCCCAAACGGTTGCGTTCTCGCGGGCCTGAACGGTTGCGTTCCCGGAGGCCCGAACGGTTGCGTTCCCGTAGGCCCGAACGGTTGCGTTCTCGCGGGCCTGAACGGTTGCGTTCCTGTAGGCCCAAACGGTTGCGTTCTCGGAGGCCCAAACGGTTGCGTTCCCGTAGGCCTGAACGGTTGCGTTCTCGGAGGCATGAACGGTTGCGTTCTCGGAGGCCCGAACGGTTGCGTTCCCGTAGGCATGAACGGTTGCGTTCCCGTAGGCCCAAACGGTGCCTTCGGTCGCAACGTGGGTTCTTTCAGTCCATCGCGTTTCGTATGTCTTTCCGTCTTGTGTTGGCATTTCTTTCATGGGTTCACCGTGCCCTTACCCGAATTGAACGGGTTGTTGGTAGGGCCAAAAGGTTGCGCGTTAATTTGTCTGTGGGAGTCGCGCCCCTCCAATGGCACCTTTGAGGCCCCGTCCCGGTCGGGAGTGGGTACATATCAGGCACCTAATTAGTTCGGGCTTACTCAAGCGATTCTGTGCCGCTTGTGCCGCCAACGCTTGCGTTGGTTTCCTATGCTCGGGCCGGTGTGCCGTCTGGGTTGGCGATGGGCACAATGCTCACTTGCTTGAGCATTTTGCCGTCGCTCACCTGGACGGTGCATCCCATCCACTTGTCGGGGGTGCCGAACGCGAAACTCAGGCGTTCGAAATCCGGCGACTTCTGGGACAACGGGAGGATGAACCGCTGATTGTCAATCAGTAGCGGTACATCCAGTTTGCCGAAGTTCCCAACGCGGGGGGGCTCCGACACCTTGACGGCACACGGTGAGGCCAAGAGGCCCCACTTCAAGATTCGTGCGCCACGGGTGGCGTTGTCCGGTTGCGTTTCCTGTGTGCTTGCTTCCGTGGTTTGCGGTGGCTGTTTGGTTGCCATGTGCTTTCACGCTTCCCGACACTTTGGCCGGGTTGTGGTCCAAGAAATGCGCGGCGAGTGGGGGTCGCACTTCTAGGATTTCCACCCGGCTGAAGGTGGCGTTGGGGGTAAAGGTGGGAAAGGTGGCGGGGCGTGGGCCTAGAGCTTGGTTAGGTCCACGCGGGCGACTCGGCCCACATCGTCCGACTTCTGCGCTTCAGCGTAGCGTTCCCGCCCATCAGCGACGGCTGCTTCCATCGCGGCGAAGCCCGCTTCCACGACCTTTGGGTCCACGGACCTGGCTCGGATGGCTCGGGTCGTGTAGCTCCGGGATGTGTCGCCGATGCGGTCGCACACATCGGCGAGGGTGTCGTTCAGCAGAGCTACACGGTTGGCGTGGGCTTTGCTTGCTTCCGTTTCGGCTTGCTTTGTGGTTGTCGTTTTCTTGTTTGCCATGGGGCACTTCCAGGGAACCAAGTTGTACCTTGGATTCCCCGATATGGGGGCACAGGGATGAAAGGGAAAGAATCTGTTAGAATAGCCAAATACGTTCATCAAACGGGGCCTTGCGCCACCGTATAGCCGTCAAGCCAAGCCAAGACCACGGCTCACGAAACAAGCTCACACGCAACGCTTCATGCGCCCGCAATTCCGGCGGCTTAGTCGGTTTTGTCGCGACGATTCGAGCCACCACTTGTTTGACGCGCATACTACCACTTACACCACTTGCACGGACGGAATCCACGCATACGCGCAATGCGCCGCTCCTGGAGTCTGGGTCGGGCTATTAGTTTCGCGTGGACACATGGAGCCTGTGCGTTGTGGTAGGCTAGTCGGGAAGTGGATTTCCCTTTCTTGCGACCTACAAGTACCGCCTCCATGAATCACCTGACAAGTGGCGTGGCTTGGTCTAGGATTTCTCGGGTGAGTGTATCCGACAACTGCAAGACGATTTCTTCAGTATCACGGTCGTACACCAAACAAACCAATATCCCACCCTCCAGCGCGACTCTAATTCCGTGATGCAGGTTGCCTAGGACTCGGGGCAATTAGATTCCCCCATTACGCAGAACCCGAAGGGCGCCTTTCACATCTTGAAGGTGTTTTTCACAGTCGCTAATGCGGCTACGAATCGCCGCTAACTCTTGCGGGGAACAGGCCTCCCAACCACCTTGCGGCAGTAGAAGTTTGATGGATTCAAGTTCGCACATTGCACACCACAGGGAGCGGCTGGTTTGGCTCCTAGCGGTGTGATTCACTAAATCAAGTTCGTTCATGTTTACAGTCTCATGCCCTTGCCAGGATTCTAACCTGGCGGTGGGCGGATGGATAGGAGAAAATGGAAGAGGATTCTAGTCGTTCAGTATCCGCTAGAATCCAGTCGGTCCCATACCATCGCAACCAAGCTCTAGGCTTGGCCTACGCTTTGGGCACCCGTTCTCCGCACTCGGCCCTGGGCCGTTTGGAGCAAACCAGGGTACACATTAGGGGTATATTAACCCCCTTCAAGCGCCTTCTTTTCCTACCCCTTGCAGGGCTTGGCTATTCATCCATTCTCCCCGTAGGACCATACGCTGAATCTGTCGTGCCGAGAAATCGGAATCCCACTTACGTTTCAACTCCCATCCGATATTGTTTGCCACGGTCTTATCCCGAATCACGGAAACGTCCCGCCAATCTTTCGCAGTTCTTACACTCACACGGCCACGGCGGTTGTGCTGTTGTGCCCACAAATCCACTTTCTGTCTAACCGCAATTTCATCCTCCGATTCAGGATTCAGTTTCCGCTTACTGAACCCACGACCCTTCACAACATCCCCGATAGCATACTGCCCCGACTTCAGGATAATCAATTCCGTTGCCTCTTTCTCTAAACTCCAATCCCCCAATTTCTCACCTACTACTAGGCGACCATTCGTGGCAAGCAATGAGTCGGTGTGTGTCGCCACCGATTTCTCTTCTTTGGCCTCTATCGCCGCGTCCAGTACCCGCACTCTAACCATACTCGTTAGGGTACTGGAATAAACGGGGGCGTAGAATTGCCCCGCCTCAAACGACTTGGGACCTTTCTCTAACGCCAACAATCCGGCGAAATCTACGGGGTTCACGGCCTCTTCTATGGGAACCCATTTCCCACCTTTCAGTATCAACTGAATCAGGATTCCATACAAGCTGTTTACCCCGACTTTCGCTCCTAAGCCAAGTGGTTGATTCTTGTGTTTCTGCTTTTTGTCAAATAGTGGATACACTAATTTCCGCCACCCATCTGTGGCGGTTTCGTCGAATACTTCTAGGCCCCGGTGTATTGTGTAGTCGTGCCCACGCTTCTGCAACCATTCCAATTCAGGCCGACAAATCCACCCCCGTTTCTCGGCTTTACTGTAAACGCGGGTGTTGCCACGCCACCCCGGCATAACCCCCATGTATTCATCCGACTTGAAGCTGATTTCGTAAGCCCCGTAAAGCGCGTTGTCGCTCAATCGTCGGGTGAAATTGTGTGTCGCGTTTTCTGTTAGCATTGGGCAATTAGACAAGGCCCATGGGTAAGCGGAAATCAAATCATATTGCCTAGCTTCCGGGAAAACTCCACGCTTCAATATCTCGAAACGCCCCCCGCAGTAGCACTCTAGGAATGGGCGGTGTGTGGTCCAAATCACTTTAGGGAACGGTGGCATATCGCGCAAGAACCGCCGCGCCGTACTCCCAGGAGTGCCACCAATATCCACCGCCAAATCTTGGAAGCCACGTTCTAGGAAAGCCATAAGGCGGTAAGCAATTCTCGCGTCTTTCGCACAGTATTTGTCCACGAGTCGCCGGTAAGTTTGGTCCCGCTCATAGCGACTCAAACTCATTTTTGATGCATCCACAGGGTCTTTTGTGGGACAAGTCAAATCATCGCTTCCACAATGCTGAAACTGTTTAGGCTCCTTACGGTGCCTCAAACACGGTTCACATTTGCAAACACATAGCGTCTTAGCGGCTTCCTTCAATCCTATCCGATTGAAGAAACTACTTGCCTCCAGAAAAATCAATCGCTCCCCGTCGCGTTTCCACTCAAACCGCTTGTCCTTGTAGTAAACGCATTTCGCTCCCGCTAACTCGAATGGCGACCCATCCTCCTTCATCGCCCAACCCTCTTCAAGCCCCAGGTCCCGTACCATTCCCTCCAAGTCGTATCCCACGTTCCAAACCCAGTAAACCCCCGCCCTCAAATCCTGGAACGACTTGAACGGCAAAGACTCCCGGTTATTGTCTATCCAACCACAAACGAAATCCCCTAGTCGTTTCCCCGATTCCGTATTTCTTTCCGTATCCAATCCCCACCAGGGCTTAGGCAACGCCCGACCCTTACCACCACGGCCCCAATTACGGGGTTGGTATATGGGAACCTTGAGTGCATCGCGGGTCTTACTCACGGGGAATCCCAACGCACATAGAAGCCACGGTGTCCCTCATTGTAGAGTCGCCTCAATCGTGCGAATAGGTCTATCCAATCTGAGGCGTATCCGCTCCACTCCAAGTCGTCGCCGCTTGCCTCAATGTACCACGGCACGGGGCTCCACCCCGTGAAATGGGCAATCCCGTTGCACACCATTCAAGCAGACGCAGAAGTATCCGCCATGGTACATTTTCTCAAGTAGCTGCATTTCCCGCCGCACTTTCCCCCGTGCGGAATCCAGCGTTGGATTAACACCCTGCGGTATCGAGTTGGCGGATAGGAGTGTGAAACACTCCATCCAAGATAGCTGCACGACTATCCCAACTTGAGTTTCCCCTTCTGGAACGTGGCCCCCTTGAAGGCGTAATACCCCGATGCCACGGCTAGGGCCGAGTTCACGGCCACATCGGCCAGATTCCCGTCCCTGTACCAGGAGGCGACCGCCTGGGCGACACAAGCCCCCGCGTACAACAGTAGTGGCACCGCTATCACTTTCACCGTTAGCGTTGGTAGGGCCACTAGGCGGACTCCCCTGTTTAGGGTGGCAGTTTTGAGTTCTTCGGGCGTCATTGCGTCTTTACTAGGTTTAGTTTCGTTCATGCGTTTTGCCTCCATTGGCGGTTGTTGCCACGCTTCTTTATCAGGATTCTTCGCCGGTCGCCTACCCTCTGGAATACTTGGTACTTGTATTCCCATCGGCGGTACACGTTGCGGAAATCCGCCACACGACCGTTTCTCTTCTTCAGCCCTAGGGCTACATCCAACATTCGACGCAAAACGTCAAACGGGATTCGTCCGGGGAAGTTCACTTGCCCCAAGAAAAGCCCCTCTTGGCTACTCCAAACGCCCGGACTGTTTGGATACCCAGGAGGCGCTTCCGATTGGAGTTCAAAGTACCGATTGGATGCCCGTTCACGTTCCACCAATCCACCAGGGCTCCTACGGAATCGTCCTTCCACACTTCCCCGTGCCTGGAAACTCGTTATCAAAATCTCGCGTGGGGGTAATGGCTTTCTCCCCGGTTTTCGCCGCCGTGGCGGAGTAGGAGGCTTGACAACCCGAATCCTAGCAGACTTGATTTGCCCCCGACTAATCTTCAACGGTTCCCTTATCACCGCCACCCTAGTTTTCCCGGCTGCGCGTCGAATCCTTGCAACGCGCTTCCTATCATTGGCGCTTGGATTTCGTCGCAACACCACAACGACATTCAAGTTCCCCCCGCGTGGTCGCGTGGTGGGGGCACCCTGACGCGCATGGGCCACGGGTTTCCCACGCGCTCGGCGGGCACGACGGCGGGGAATGGAATTGGGCTTGCGTTTGTGAATCATGGGGGGCCTAGTTTTTGTTGCTTTGTGCGATGGGATTGCAAATCTCGGAGGCGTTGCTTGTCATCGGCTAACTGGCGTTCCCAGAAACCTTGCATCGCGGGGGATGCCATACGCAGGGCATTGCGCGAGAATTGGATTTGCGTAATGAGGTTGCTTTCTTGCACTAAGCAAGCGATGTGTGCCTCTTCATCCACGCTAATACGCCTCCGAGAAACAAGCATAGCAACGAGAATCCATGGGTAAGCCGTGGATGCAGATAGCTTCCAGCGTGTAGTGTGGGTCTAATTCTTTGGCGACGGATTCTAACAAGTCTGATACACGGTCGCTAGAGGTTTGTTGGTCATTCCAAGAGTGAATGTCAGCGTTTTGACGCCGGAGTTTTTGGTTTACGACGTCGTAAGCGGTAAAGCGGATTTTTGTAGCATAGGGTTTGGAGGTTTCTCGAATTGCGCCCATCAGGCAAACACGCCCGGAATCGTCGCGCAATGCCCCGATGCACCAACCCCGGAGGCGAATTAATTGTGCGGCACGGCCAATCACACAAGCGACTTTGTTGCGGGTTCTTGGGGATATGTCGCGGCGCGTAGGGTTCACCTTCCGGCGAAGAGTTTTGCAAGATTGTAGTAGAAATTTCGGGAGGATATGTCTTGCCGGACTTGCATTTGCAGCCCCATGTAGCGGCAAGCGATTCGGACTTTTTCGGAGGTTTCGTCGCCTAGGATTTCTCGGAGGTTTGGGTCGTCCATGCGTGGGTCTAGAGTGTCGCCATGGCGGGCCGGTCCACCGATGGGTGGTAAAGAAAGTGTAGTGCCCGCCTCCTGTTGGGGGGGTAGCATGGCTTATAAACGCCCCATGGTCTATATAGACCTTCCTGCGTGAAACCCTCTAGGGATGGCACCCGCCAGACACACCCTGGGGGGTGAATCACTATCGCATCCAACGCCCGCAGTTTCGTAGAGAACGCAAAGGCCGTCGCCATTGGGTTGCTCCTGGCAATCCTGGTGTCCAGTCTTGCCGCCGCCGTCGCGCTTGAAGCCAACTTCACCGGCTTCGCCCTGACGGCCATCACCCTGCTGCCTGGTATCTTTGTCTTCGGCATTGTCCTGAAGGCAATGGACATCTTCTAGGCGCACGGCTCCCGCGATGCACTCTTATCCGGTATTCTCGTAAGAGAAATCCGCCCTCTTCCCAAACAAATTGGATGGAACGGAAATGAAGAACCAACTCACGCTTACAACCACGATTCTCCTGATTCTCACATTGGCGGGACTCATGCCAAACGCCAACGCGCAAGACGCCGGGGGATGGACCGTGGAAGCGGTAGGAGGATTGTCTAGTGCCCCAACACAAGCAAGCGTTTCCGGGATTGGGGAAAAAATTGGGGTAGCCTACCGGGACGCGGCACTAGACAACATTGGTTTTTCGTGGCGGGATGAAGCGGGGGCATGGACGGACGCAAGCCTAGATTTGGGCTTCGCCGCTGGAGCCGTGGACCCACACTTATTGGGCCTCGAAGGCGACTCCTGGATTGTAGCTGTAGAAATCGCCACAACCGCTGTATGGAGTGCATACACCACGGACGACGGGGCCACCTGGAGTACGCCATTCCAACACCTAATCGCCACTTTCGACGAATCTCTAGTGCTGGACTTGATTTCACAAGGCGGCAACGATGTAGCTATCCTATTCGGCGTCGGCCCTGGCGCCACGATGGGGTGTGGATTCCAATTATCCCTAGACGGTGGCGCAACTTGGTCCGTAGGGCAGAGTATCCTGGACAACAAAGGCGCTAGTGGAACCGTAGCAACCGCCACCGCACAAGTTGATTGCGACGGGGGTGGAGCCTTCATTACACACACCGATAACTCCCTAGGCGTTTTCGGTTCTGAATCCGGTGGAACAACCAAAGCCCTCTATTTCGCGGCCCAGAGTGCTTTCAATAATCCATTCTGGAACGTCCCTTTCTTTGAATCCGGGTTTTGCGCGGATGGACAAACACTTGCCGCAGGAGCCCCTTGCCCCCTAGCGAGAAAAGATAGTGAAACGGGGAAGCTAATTCTTTTGACTGACGCGCTAGGACAAAATGACCCCATGAATGGACTGGCCGTAAGCAAGGGCTTGACGGCTTTTGTCGCGTTCAGCGTTCCATCGGATAGCATTTACACAATCCCAATCCAAGACTTCAATTTTGATGTGTACCCACCCGACGAATACCCCGACATTGCCTCACAAGCAGACGGCACTTGCACCACCCCAACCATGATTTCTGCGGGGGCTGGAATCCATTACGCGATAGCCGATAACTCCGGGGGTACTGCCATTCTAGCGTTCCCGTGCACTACCCCCGAAAGTTTCCGGGTTATGCTTTGGACTAGCGATGAACCCGCTTGGGCTCTAACGTACACGAACAACGCCTTACCCGCCATTGATTCTGTTTCAACGTATATGACTCCCACGAAAACGTTTGTGTCGTACCAAGACACCCAATCCGGGAATCAGTTGAAACTCGTTTGGGCAATCACGCCAGTTAGTATTGCCACAAGTGCCCGCGTGAACGTGGATAATTTGGTGGGCTTCGCCATAGACCCCACGGGAACCGCCATTATCACACGGGAAGCCGTTGGCGCTTGCATTGATGGAACCCACCCAAACGCAATTCACGCTTACCAAGGATTGAATCTCGCAGAAGTTGGGACTTGCCTTGGAAACGAGTGCAACCGAGTTGATGGGGTAGCCGCATTGAAGTATTACCTAACTTATGCGGACTGCGATGGAGATTCCAACGGCTTGGGAACAGATAATCTCTACATCAAATCAAACACTCTAGGCGACCCAAACTGTCAATCGGCTGGCCCCGAATGTGAATCCGGTATCACCGCAACCGTAGAAATCCCCGACAACCTCCGGCAGTTGGGGCGGTTGCAAGCGGCACGGTGGGACTTCAACACCGACAGGCCCCCCGTAAACGAGGGCGCTTTCCTTGATTCGGGAGTGGTAGAAGTTTGTTGGACCTATTCCACGATTGATGGCCGGGTCGGGGTGTTGTGTGTGCAAAACAATTCATGCGACCTTTGCCCCGACCAGGCAGAAGCCGTTGATACAGAGTTCAGCGAAAGCGTAGAACAGATTTGTTCCTGGCGCAACGACAACGGGAAAGACTTGGTGGGAGCCGCCCATGAAGGCGTCCCGTTCAAGGTATTCATCGCCACGGCGGGGCCTTCGGTGAATGTTGGTTCCGACCCTGAACCTACGTTTGGGGACTACTTTTCCAGTAGTGGATTCGGGGGCGCTAAAGGTGTGGGGTGTGGAGGCAACCGAGTAATGGTGGCAACCGCTTCCGGGCGTCTTGGAGTAATGTATGCGGAACAGGAAGGCAACCACACGCGGGGGGAAACGTTTTGGAACGTTTCAATTGAACCAAGTGTTTCTCGAAGCGTAGCCATGAGCGACGACGGACTATGGGCCGCCCATTACCAAGAGGGCACAATCACGATTTACTGTGTGGATGAACAAACAGACTATGGGTGCAGCCCTGGGGATGTACGGGATACGCTGACAATGCCAACCGATGCCGATGTGGGGGATTATTTGGAAATGGCGTTGGACTCCAAAGGCCAAAACTTGTGGGTTGCCTCCAGTAAATCTATTATGCGATTCGAGATTATCGCCGCAACAACCCTAGTGCCCGTGCAACAGGATAACACCGTTGGGGGAAACAGTTGTCCCAACTGTGTCCCAGGGGATGCAGATGGGGATGGCATAGCTGACGAAGATGAAGATTCCGTTTTCACCAATTCTAAGGGACAATTCGTTGGGGGCGTTGGATTGTGTGTGGCTGTATTTGTTGCCTTTGATGGAGCAACGTGCCCATACGTCGCTTGGTTTGTGGATTTAATCCTAGTAATGGGATTGGCTTTCGCCATTGGCCGAAAAACTAAGTACGATAGCCCGCTGATGTATGGAATCGCGTTCACGTCCGCAACCGCACTCACCACGGGGCTTTGGGGTTTGCATTGGGTTTACTTGGCCCTTATCGCAATCGTCGCCCTAGCAATCGTGGTAATGCAAGTCCGGGGTTCTGGGAGCGGAGCCACTTGAATCCGATTCCGTGGATTATCCTAGTCGTCGCGTCCAGAATCCTGATAGCGATTCTCAGCGGGGTCGCCGCGACGGAAACAGCCCCAGACCCGTGCGACGATTTCTTGGACATTATCACGGGTTGCGACGGCTTCCTGGGATACATTGGCTCCCTTCTACTAGGAACCTTGCCGGGGTTGCCGGATGAAATCAACGTGTTTCTAGCTATCATTGGCCTAGCTATTGACATTTGGATTATCGCGGCTTTCGTGCGGGGAGTGTCAAGTTGAAACCCTGGAACATCCCCACCAAATACTCGGAGAATCTCCGTAATTTCTGGATTCACTTTGGCGGGGTCGCTTGTGTTTTGATAATGGGAATCCACTACCAAGACACAGGAAACCCCTTGTGGCTCATGGGAGCCCTGGGAGTGGCTTTCATGGTTGCCCCATACCACCGACGCAACGACATACTAAGTGAACCTGACAATGAGCCGTCGGTGTGGAAACTGATTCAAAACGATTCCAGGAGATATCAGACATGAAAACCCCACTCACACTAACGCTAATCGCATCGCTGTTTTTGCCCACGGTTGCCGCATTAACGGAATCCCAGCAAATTGATGTGATAGCGTCCGGTCAGGACCTAATAATCAATTACTCTTACCCAGAGTTTGCCAAAGTTGGCGACACTTTTGATACCACCATCAACGCTTTCAGTTCTGCAACGGGCTTGACTATCACAATCAACGCGGGGGCAGATTGGACTTACACGGGTTGCAGTTTCGTAGAAGAATCTACGGCGGGAAGCCTGACGGGTATCAAGTCCGCCAGAGTGCGTATCCTCATGGACACAAACACCTGTAGCGCCATGGCGACGGTTGAAGCTACAATCACCATCGGGGGAGCCTTACAATCTCAAGCTTTCGTGGGTATGAATGTGTTTCAGGCTACAACTGAAATCACGGCTTGGCCCACGTTGAACGCGATAGTCAAAAATTGCCACTCCCAAGACTCACTCCCGGATTGTACGACCCCGGAACCGGATTGGGAACAACTCTTCCTAGACTGGATGCCACTCCTGATAGGGCTACTGCTGATGTGTGTGGGTGAATACCGTGGGGACTTCATTTACCGAGCCTTTGCAGGATTGTTCCTACTTTTCGCGGCAGTATTCTCCCCCCTGGGGGCCTTGTGGCCGTTGCCTAGCTTCCCACGCTTGGCCCTGTTCTGCTTTGGGTTCTACCTACTATTACTATACGCGATTCAATCCTGGGAAATCGGTGGAAAAATTAGGAACAGGTGAATACCAATGAAAGACAACACACAGAGATTCGTCGTGGAGAAAGACGGCACCGCCGTTCCATTGAAGGGCGATGGGGAAACGCAAACTGGAATGTATCTTCCAGCGGAAGCGGCTGAAATCATTACCATTCCGGCAACCTTTGGTTTCCGAAGAAAAATGCGCGTGGCCTTGTACCCCAAAGATTCCCCACGACCATTCCCCCTGACGGCGAATCAGATTCAGCCGGGGGCACTCAAGACGGGGGACTTGAAAAACCTGAAGGGAAAGTTTCTCCCAGACTTGATTCGTAGAGCCTTGGAGCTTCCCAACAAACTCCGGGTATCGGAGATTATCGTTTTCGTCTTGCTGGGAGTGTCCCTTCTGTTAGGGATTGTGTCAGCTTACATGGCCTACAAAGTCGCTCACTACCTAGGTTTGGTGTAGCCGTGGCAACCAAGAAGGCGAAGGTAAAGGTGGAAGATTTGTCAGAAACCGAAGTCTCTGACCTTCCATCAGAGCGGGCTTACCACGACCAGGAATCTGAATGGGAATCAGAAATCAAAACCATGGTTCAACAGGAAAGCGATGTTCGCCATGTAATGCGAGATTTCACTAGCAAGGAAGAAGTTGAAGGGCAATCCGATTTGACTGAGGCCCAAGTCAATCTTCTAACAGTTCTCAAGTGCTACGAAATCGACTATCCCGGTCTTGGATTGGAAAACTTTGCCAAGTGGTTCAACGTTCACCGCTTATCCCTAAATCGTGGAAGTCGTAAGGAGAAAGTGGAAATCCTACGCGGTCAAGTCTCACTCACGCCCCCACCTGGCGACCTGCAACGGGCTCCTAATCGCGGCTTCTAGGAGTATGCCATGATAACGGGTTTCGTAGGCCCACGGGGCAACGGGAAAACCTTGCTGATGGTAGTCCGCCTGTTGCGGCGCTATCGGAACGGGTACAAGTTGTTTACCAATTTCGGCATTAGGGTAAAGCACGAAAAACTCGACGCCAAACGTCTAGCGGCTATGGGAACCGACCTAAGAAACTGTGCTATCGGGGTGGACGAAATACACGTTCTCCTAGACTCCCGCAACAGTATGAAGGAACGCAACCGGATTTTGACGTACTTTATCCTACAGACTCGTAAGCGAAATGTCGTGCTTTTCTATACTACTCAGGATGAAGGTCAGGTTGATATTCGATTGCGCCGGAACACGGATTACTGGGTTTACTGCCGCAGACTTGGAAAGACCCCATACTTCTCCTACAAGATTTACGACGGCTTGACCGGAGATTTCCTGGGACAATTCATCCTAGATGGGCGGAAATACTACGGGGAATACGACACAGAAGAAACGATAACTGACTTTGAGGGAAACCTATGAAAGAAACAATGTCTATGGGCCTAATTCTGGTGGGATTTTTCCTTGGGAGCATCGCCATTGCGGGTTTGTTATGGTGGTTGAATTACCGTGCTTTCTGACCGCTACTGCCCCGTAGGAAACGGGTACTGCCCATTCCCTAACTTGTGGTTGGTGCCCTTAGCCGTACTAATCACCGTCGTTTACTTCTACGCTATCCTCTGGATTTCATGCCGCTTCTATTACGGAAACTGGCAATTCCCCACTAGGAAAGGAGGTGAAAAATGAATACGGATGCAGAAACACTTCAGGAAATTGGGATGGCCGTCGCGTTTGTAATGGGAATGTTCTTGGGATGGGTACTGGCAAGTATTACCCTCACCCCGAGTCGGAGTCGAAAGCACGTTCTTCGCAACGCGATTTCTGAGCGGAAAGCCAAAGTTGTAGCCGACAGCCCGGAGGCTAAGATTTTGGACGACATTGCCCACGACTTGCGCAACTAGTTCCGCGTTTCTTTTCCTCTTTTCCTTCCCCTCGCGTTCAGGTTTTCTGAACGGAATAACCCCACCCAACCGACGAATATTTTTCTTCGGATTGAGCGACCCTACTTGAAGAAATTGTTTGTGAAATCCGTGCGCGATTTCACCTCAGAGAGA
>Ga0209640_10003390_pt1 | contig 13931 bp, 16 predicted proteins | sample RifCSP10_1_FD_184018 | JGI IMG/M metagenome (GOLD analysis project Ga0209640, IMG submission 184018) | Soil microbial communities from Rifle, Colorado - Rifle CSP2_sed 10_1 (SPAdes) (version 2) | ecosystem: Environmental > Terrestrial > Deep subsurface > Rock core/Sediment | place: Rifle...
CGGGACGCGCGGGTACACGATCGTCGTGTGGTACGGCGGCGGATACGGCAGCGGCGAGGATCCGGGCGGGGCCGTAATCACCAATTCGATCCCCATGGGTCTCAGCCCCTGAGGATTTCGAGCGCGTAGCGGGCGGCGCCGTAGAGCGCGGCTTTGTCGTTGAGGATGACGCGCACGGGTATGGCTTCGAGCAAGGGCGCCAGGCGGGCCTTGTCGCGGAAGGCGGAGAGGAAAGTTCCGTCGGACAACTTGGGAAGGATCTTGGGGGCGATGCCGCCGCCGAGATAGACCCCGAAGGTGGCGAGCGCCTTCAGCGCCAGGTTTCCGGCCTCGGCCCCGAACGAAGCCGCCCAGAGGTCGAGCGCGCGCACGCAGAGCTCGCTGCGGCCTTCCAGCGCCACGCGCGAGATGACGGCGGCAGCGTCACCCGCCTTCGACATCTCCTCGCGCAGCCACAGCGGCTCCGCCGAGCCGGAGTCGCGCAGATAGTGGTAGATGTTCACCAACCCTTTGCCGCTGACAATGCGGTCGTAGCTGACGTGGTTGTACTTGCGCAGCAGGTAGCGCAGCAGGCCGATTTCGATTTCGTTGCGCGGCGCAAACGAGCAGTGGCCGCCCTCGGAGGCCGACGGGCGGTGCATCTGTCCGTCCCAGAAGAGAATGCACTCCCCGAGGCCGGTGCCGGGCGCGATGAGCGCGGCGTTGCCGCCAGACTGTCCCTTACCTTCGCTCAGGCAATGCAGCTCGTCGTCCCGAAGTGTGGCGATGCCGTAGCCCTTGGCTTCCAGGTCATTGAGCAGCGTCACCTCGGCGCCGACCACGGTAGAAAGCTCTTCTGCGTCAACGATCGGCCAAGGCAGGTTGGGTGTGCTGCTGCGGCGCCCCACCACCGGCCCGGGCACAGCCAGGCATGCGCGCGTGGCCTTCCCCTTGGCGGTTTTCAGAAAATCCTTGAGAAGGTCGGGCAGGCCGGCATAGTTCCGGCTGGGCAGGTTGCGCTTTTCGGACGGCGCGCGCGGGTCGCCGCCCGCCGCGGCGGGCTCGTAGAACGCCAGAAGCGCTTTGGTGCCGCCAATGTCGCCGGCGAGGATCATCCAACCGTCTCCGCCGCCGCGTGCTGCACGCGGACGCCCTTGAGCTTGCTCGCCGCCGCCGTGTCGGCCAGCCACAGTAGCTCGCCTTTCGGCGCCACCAGGTGGGCGGGAAGCTGCCCCGTCCCCTCGACCACGGTGCGCAGCGCGGTCGCCTTGCTGTCGCCGGAAACCAGGAAGAAGACGCGCTTGGCGGCGTTGAGCACCGGCAGCGTCAGCGTCACCCGCGCGGGCTCGGTGCCCGGCATGCGGTGCGTGGTCGCCAGCTTCTGCTTCTCCTGCAGCGCCGGCGAGCGCGGAAAGAGCGAGGCCGTGTGGCCGTCGTCGCCCAGGCCGAGCAGCACCAGATCGAACGAGGGGAAGCCCCAGCGGCCGCCGACCTTGGCGCGCAGCTCCCGCTCGTAGGCTGCCGCGGCCTGCTCCAGCGGCAGGTTGACCTGCACTGGATGAATGTTCTTCGGCGGGATGCGCACCTGCTTGAGCAGGGAATCGCGCGCCAGCTTGTAGTTGCTCTTCGGGTGGTCGAGCGGGACCATGCGCTCGTCGCCCCAGAAGAGGTGCACCCGCTCCCAGGGAATCTTCCTCTCGAACTCGCTCGTGGCCAGCAACTCGTAAAGCCGCCGCGGGGTGCCGCCGCCGGCCAGCGCAACGTTGAACGCGTGGCGCCCGCTCTCTTCCGCCGCGGCCACGAACCGGCGCGCCGCTTCGCGGCTGAGGCTTTCGTAGTCGGCGCAGATGATGAGCGTTCCGCGCATGGATCAGGGCAGGTGCCAGCGGCGACCGTCACGCTGGAGCAGGTCGTCGGCGGCCTTCGGGCCCCAGGAGCCGGCGGCGTAGTTGGGGAAGTCGGCCGGCGGCGCGGCGGCCCAGGCCTCAAGCAGCGGGTCGACGATGCCCCAGGCGGCTTCGACCCAGTCGGCGGTAGCGAAAAGCATGGAGTCGCCTTCGAGCACGTCGAGCAGCAGCGTCTCGTAGGCGCCGGGCGACTCCCGCTCGAGGTCGACGCCGTAGGCGAAGTCGAGCTCCACGGGGCGGCCGATGACTTCGAGCCCAGGCGTCTTGGTTAACACGCGGAGGCTGATGCCCTCGTCGGGCTGGATGCGCAGGCGCAGCAGGTTGGGCGCGCAGGGCTGCATGGCGGTGCAGGCAAAGAGGTGCAGGGGCGCGTCGCGGAATTGGATGGAGACTTCGCTCACCTTGCGCGGCAGGCGCTTGCCGGTGCGCAGGTAGAAGGGGACGCCGGCCCAGCGCCAGCTTTCGAGCTCGAGCTTCATCGCCGCGAAGGTCTCCGTTTTCGATTTCGGGTCCACGCCCGGCTCCTGCCGGTAGCCGGGAACGTTCTGGCCGATCCCGTACTGCCCGCGCACGGCGTTGCCGGGCTGAAGCAGCCGCAGCGCTTCCAGTATCTGCAACTTCTCGGCGTGGACGAAGCGCGCCTGGAACGACGCCGGCGGCTCCATCGCCACCAGGCAGAGCACCTGCAGGAGGTGGTTCTGGATCATGTCGCGCACCGCGCCCGCCTTTTCGTAGAAGCCGGCGCGGTGCTCGATGCCCAGGTCTTCGGCCACAGTAATCTGAACGTGGTCGATGTAGTTGCGGTTCCACAGCGGCTCGAAGATGCCGTTGGCGAAGCGCAGCACCGCCAGGTTCTGCACGGTTTCTTTGCCGAGGAAGTGGTCGATGCGGTAGACCTGCTCTTCGGCGAAAGCGGCGCGCAGTTGCGCGTTCAGCTTGCGGGCACTTTCGCGGTCGTGGCCGAAGGGCTTTTCGATCACCAGCCGCGTCCATCCCGGACCGCCAGCGCCGGAAGCCGCCAGCCCTGCCTCGCCGAGGTGGGTGACGATGGGTGAATACAATGACGGCGGGACGGCAAGGTAGAAGACGTGGTTCCCCTGTGTGGCGTGCTTCTTGTCAAGCGCGTGGAGGTGCTGCTTCAGCCGGTCGTACGCTTCAGGGTCGGAGCCATCGAGCGAAAAGTAGTCGAGGCGTGCGGCGAACTCCTTCCACGTGGCTTCGTCTTCGGGCCGGAAGCGTCCGCTCTGCTTCACCGCCTCCTGCATTTGTTTGCGAAAGCCGTCGGCGCCCAGCTCGCGGCGGGCAACGCCCGCCAAGTAGAACTGTTCGGGCAGCCGACCGAGGTGAAAAAGGTCGTAGAGGGCGGGCAGGAGCTTGCGGCCGGTGAGATCGCCGGAGGCGCCGAAGATGACAATGCCGCAGGGGTCGAGCCGCCGTCCCGGCGCCGACTTCTCGGCCCGCGCTGCTGTTTCGGGCGTGGCGGCAATGGTCACTTCTTCTGCACCGCGTGGCCGCCGAACTCGTGCCGCAGCGCAGCGATGAGCTTGGCGCCGAAGGAATCCTTGCGGCGCGACTGGAAGCGGGCGAAGAGCGAGAGGGCGATGGCGGGCACGGGCACGCCGCGGATGAGGGCCTCGCGCATGGTGCCGCGGCCGTAGCCGGAGTCCTCGACGTAGCCGCGGATGCCCCGTAGTCGCGCGTTCTTCGACAGCGCCGCCTCCGCCAGCTCCAGCAACCAGGAGCGCACCACGCTGCCGCGGTTCCAGAGCCGGGCGAGTTGGTGCAGATCGAGCTTGTAGTCGGACTCGGCCAGCAGCTCGAAGCCTTCGCCGTAGCTTTGCAGCAGCGCGTACTCAATGCCGTTGTGGATCATCTTGACGAAGTGGCCGGCGCCGCTGCGGCCGACGTGGGCGTAGCCGCCGCGCGGCGCGAGAGATCGAAAGAGCGGCTCGGCGCGCTTGAAGGCTGCCGGGTCGCCGCCCACCATCAGGCAGTAGCCCTTTTCGAGGCCCCAGACGCCGCCGCTGGTGCCGACGTCGAGGAAGTGGATGCCGTCCTCGCCCAGCGCCTTGGCTCGGGCCACCGAGTCACGGCAGTCGGAGTTTCCGCCGTCGATGACGATGTCGCCGGCTTTCAGGTGGTGCTCCAGCCCGCGCAGCACCGACGCCACCGGCGCGCCCGCCGGAACCATCAGCCAGACGATGCGGGGCGACTTGAGCTGCTCGAGCACGGCGCCGAGTGTGCGCGCCGCGCGCGCTCCTTTGCGGGTCAGGGCTTCGGCGCGCTCCACCTCCTGGTCATAGGCGATAACCTTGTGGCGGGCACGCAGGAGGCGCTCCACCATGGCGCTGCCCATCCGCCCCAGCCCCACGAATCCGACTTGCATGAGTCACCCCTCGGTTGATTGGATGATGGCTGCCCGGTGCTGCCTCAACCGCCTGCTTTGCGGTTGAGCGATTCCTTAAGCGCGCGCAACTCGTCGGCCAGCCGCTTTTGCCGGAACGACAGGTTGAGCAGATAGCCGGCGTGCAGCAGCCAGAAGAGCGCAAAAGCCCAGAACAGGTGCTTGAGCCCGATGTCCATTCAGTCGCTCCTCAGGCGCGCAACGCGCGGTAAAGTTCGTTCACTTCCGTTCGCATCCGTTCCAGCCGGTAGCGCTGCATGAAAAGCAACAGCCCCAGCGCATGCAGCGCCGCCAGCGACCACAGCAGCGCGACTACCATCTCCGGGGCGAGCCCGCTGCCTTCGCCGCCGCCCAGCACCGGCGCCGGGTGCTGGCCGCGGAAGCGGTTGGCCAGGTAGACGATGGGCACGTTGACAAAGCCGATGATGCCCACCACCGCCGAGAGCCGCGCGCGCCGGTGCGGCTCGGGCTGGTAGAGGCGCAGCATCAGGTAGCCGACGAAGATGAGAAACAAAACCAGCGTGGTGGTCAGCCGCGGGTCGAACGTCCACCAGATGCCCCACACCGCTTTGCCCCACAGCGGGCCGGTGATGAGCACGGCGGCGCAGAAGATAGTGCCGACTTCCGCGGCGGAGACAGCGGCGCGGTCCCAGCTCAAGCGGCGCGTCTTCAGGTAGCCGATGCTGGCGATGCAGACAACGAAGAACAAGTTGAAGCTGACCACCGCCGAGGGCATGTGGATGTAGAAGATGCGCTGCACGATGCCCATCTTGGCCTCGGTGGGTACGATGAAGAACACCTGATAGAAGGCGTAGAGCAAGAGCACGAGCGCAGTCGCGGAGACAGCCAGCGAGACGCGGTGGTAGGTGGAATCGCTCACGAGCCTCTATTCTTCCAGCACGTAGCCGAACAGCAGCCAGCACAGCAGAGTGAAGATGATATCAAACCCGGCCAGCAACCTGAACTGCATCGAGCCCTCACTCATCGGCCGGTTGAACAGGAGCAGAGTGGTGAGGTCGACGGCGGCCACCAGCACCGGCACCGTGAGCGGCAGCAGCAGCAGCGGAAGCATCAGCTCCTGCATGCGGGTGTTGGCGCTGACGGCGGAAAACAGCGTGCCCAGCGCCGCCACACCCCACGTCCCCAGCAGCAAGATGAGCAGCAGCCAGCCCGGCCGCGACCACAGCGCCAGGTTGAAGAAGAGGCCGAAGACGGGCAGCAGCACCAGCTCGGCCACGAGCAGCAGCAGCACGTTGCTCAGCAGCTTGCCGAGGTAGAGCGAGCCCGGGTCGGCAGGCGCAAGGCGCAGCGCCTCAAGGCAGTTGTTGGCCGTCTCCCGCGCGAAGCCGCGGTTCAAGCCCAGCACGGCCGAGAAAAGAAACCCCAGCCAGAGCAGGCCGCCGGCGATGACGCGCGCCTCGTCGGGCGTGGGCTCGAAGGCGAAGGAGAAACTGACGGCAATGGTGAAGCCGAAAAGCAGGATGGCGGTGGAGACGTCTTTGGTGCGCCACTCGGCCAGCAGGTCTTTGCGCAGCAGGGCGGTGGCGACGCGCCAGGCGCTCATCGCGCACCTTCCCGAGCCGCCGCCACGAGCTTCGCGCGCAGCTCCTCGGCCAGGCCGGGGGCGTTGGGGCCGTCGAAGAGGGCGCGGCCGTTTTCCAGCAGCAGCACGCGAGTGGCCGGGCGCAAGCTTTCCGCCAGGTCGTGCGAACTGGCGATGACGGTGCGGCCGCTCTGGTGGCAGCGCGCCAGCCACTCGTGCATGCGCTCGCGCGTGGGCGCGTCAAGCCCGGTGGCCGGCTCGTCCAGCAACAGCACATCGGGTTGGTGCAGCCAGGCGCGCGCCAGCGCCAGCCGCTGCTTGAGCCCGCGGGAGAGGTTTCGCACGCGGCTGGTGGCCCGATCGGCGAGGTCCATCTCGGCCAGGACTTCGGCGGCGCGGCGCACGCCGTCGTTGATGCCGTAAAGCCGGGCAAAGAAGTGCAGGTTTTCTTCTGCGGTCAGGTCATCGTAGAGGGCAATCTCGTGGCCGACGAACCCGAGCCGCTGCTTGAAGGAGTGTGGCAGCCGGCTCACTGGCTGGTTGTCAAACTGCAACTCGCCTTCCGACGGCTGCAGCAGCAACGCCAGCGTGCGCAGCAGCGTCGTTTTCCCGGCGCCGTTGCGTCCCAACACCACGACGAACTCGCCCGGCTCGAAGGTCAGCGAGAGACGGTCAAGGGCGACGAAGCGGCCAAAAAACTTGCTGAGCTGCTGAAGAACGATTCTAGGGCTACGATCGGCCGGGGTGTGGGGCGGCGGCATCCGTGGCGTGTTCCGCTTGCCCCGATGCAGTCGGGGCAGGGGCTAGCGAATACAAATAGTACAGACCAAACAAGAGCACGACGAGCGTTAGGCCGACAATATACCACTGGGCGCGGTTGGTGGGGTGGGGAACGATGGTGACGGTGGCCTGCGGCGCTTCGGGCGCGTCCGCCGGGGCTTGAGCCGCAGCCGCCTCAAGCGCGGCGGGGTTGATCTTGAGCGTGAGCGCCAGCTCGGCCGGCGGCTTGACGTCGGCGCTGTAGATGCGCGCCTGCGGCACCTGTTCTTGCGTCACTTCCTTCAACTGCGCGCTTTCGACTTCGACGCCGGTGCGCGGCACCGCCACGTGGCGGCGTCCGGCCGCCACGCTCACCGGCAGGCGCAGTGAAACCGTCTCGCCGCTCAGCGGCAGCACGTAGCTGATCTGGACGTCCGACTCGCCGGGATAGAAGGGGAACTGCAGGACGAAGCTGTTTTCGTCTCCCGTGGATTGCGGCTGCTGGCGGAGCGGCATGCCGCCGCTGCGCTGCGCGCTCACCTGGAGGTCGCCGATGGAGGCGGGGAGCTTGAAGCGGAAGCTGCCCTCGTCCGGCGCATAGGTTTGCTGCGGGCTCGAAGTGTTGCTCACGGTGTAAAACTCGTCCACCCGCAGGTGGCCGCGCTGTGGTTGCAGCAGGATGCTGTGGGCTTCGACCTTGATGTCGGACGCGGCGGCGCCGATTTCGTAGACCTCGACGAAGACGGTGATCTGGTCGCCTTCCGACAGCATCGCCGGCTTGTTGTAGTTCACCCCGCGGAAGGGCACTTGCACCATAAAGCGTTCGCTGGGGTTGGCGGCGACCACGAAGCGGAAGTTGCCCTCGGCGTCGGTCACCGTGTCGCGCACCGGCACCATCTGCCCGCGCAACGCCAGCAGGTTGACGCTGACGTCGCCGGCGGGTTTGCCGGTGGTCGCGTTCATCACCCGGCCGACAATCTCCACCGCCTCGGCCGCCGGCGCCAGCGCAGCCAGCGCCAGCAGAACGACCGCGGCAACGGCAAGGCGCTTCACTGTGTTCCCTCCGTACGCGCCAGCTCGGCGCCGCAGGCGCCGCAGAAGCGGTTGTCGGCGGGGTTGTCCTTCCCGCAGCGCGGACACCGCCCGGGCACAATGGCGGCCACCTTCTCGGGCGCGTCCACGGTTTCGAGCTGGTGCAGGAGCAGCGCCAGCTCTTCCTGGTAGCGGGCTTTGGTTTGCTGGTAGTCCGGCTCCGACAGCTTGCCCATGCGGAATTCGAGGTGGAGGTCGCGCAGGTTGTCGTAGAGCACTTCACGCTTCTCCTGCAGGTACTCGCGCTCGCGGTCGGAGGCCGACTTGACGCGCAGGGGCTCGGGCGTAAGCCAGAAGACGTAGAGCAGCGCGGCCAGCGTAAGCGCGGCGCAGGCGAGGATGATCATCGCGCTATTCCTCCAGCCTCTTCATCTCGCGCTCCAGGTTGGTTCGGTAGCGCTCGAGCAGATAGGGGTCGGGGGCGGCGGCGCGGCGGCGGGCGTGCCAGCGGCAGATGACCACGATCGCCAGCCACAGACCGAGAGCCAGAGCCACGAACGGCATGACCCACGCCGTGAGGTTGAAGCCTTCGGCGGGCGGCGCCGCCAGCACCGCGGGGCCGAAGTCGGCCACCATGGCCTGCAGCACCTGCTCTTCGCTCTTTCCCGCGGCGAGCTGCTGCCGGATGGCGGCCCGCAGCACGGGCGCGGACGGGCACTCCAGGTGCGGGCAGTGACTCAGGCCGTAGTTGCAGCCGCACTGGCAGATGAGCTTGTCGGAGACGCGCTGGAAGGCGTCTTTGGCCGCCTGCTCCGCGGGTTGTTGCGCAACCAGTGGCGCGGCGAGCAGTAGGCACGCGAGAAGGGCCAATGCCGCGTGCTTCTTCGCCCCGGGGTCGAAACTCACGGGAGGGCACGGCTTCAGCCGTGCCGCATGCTTGCCGCAATTGAAGTGGGCTTTAGCCCCTGAGGCCAAGATTCTTTTGAGACTGCCCTCAGCGGCTAAAGCCGTACGAACATGTTGCGCCGTTTCGGCACGACTAAAGTCGTGCCCTCCCAGCGAACTCAAACGCGAGATTGGTTTACGCGGCGACTTCATCGCGCTCCTTGGTGGGCTTGCGTTTGCGCGTCGGCCGGCCGGGCTGCGGCGGGCGGCTGGGAACCAGCGCGATGCCGGTGCCGAACACCATCACCGCGCCGCCGACCCACACCCAAAGCACCAGCGGGTTGATGTAAATCTGCAGCACGGCGCGCTGGTTGTCCTCGGCCATGCCGGCGAAGACCAGGTAGATGTCGGCGTGGGGGTGCTGGAGGATTTCGAGCGGCTTCGACAAGTGCGGCCAGATGGCCACCTCGGTGGTGGGCTGGCCGCTGGCTTTGTAGAAGCGCCGCTCGGGGGTCAGCGTGGCCAGGAACTTGTCGTTGCGGAAGACATCGATGCGGGCCTGGCTGGCGATGTGGTTGTCGGTCTCCTGCTGGTCGAGCGATTGGACGACGAAGCGGTAGTTGCGCACCGTGACTTGGTCGCCGGGCAGCACTTCGGCCTGCTCGTGGATGGTGAAGGCGCTCCCGACGAAGCCGATGAACAGCAGCGCCACGCCGAAGTGGATGACGTAGCCGCCGTACCGCCGCGTGTTGCGGCGCGTGAGCTCAATGACGGCGCCCGCCCAGTTGCGCTCTTCCTTCTGCCGGATGACGCGCGCACCGCGGAAGAACTCGAGCGTGATGGTTCCAATGACGAAGAAGGCCAGGAAGATGGCCACCAGGGCGTAGAAGTTGCGCGCGCCGAAAATGAAGCTGACGATGGCGACGAGGGCGCCGAAAATCAGCGGCCGGGTAAAGTTGCGGCGCAGGCTTTCCATCGAAGTGCGCCGCCAGGCAAACAACGGCCCCACGCCGGTGAGGAAAAGCAGGAAGAGGCCGATGGGCACCTGAATCTTGTTGAAGTAGGGCGCGCCCACGCTGATCTTGACGCCCTGCACCGCCTCGGAGATGAGCGGGAAGAGCGTCCCCCAGAGCACGGCGAAGCAGGAGGCCAGCAGGATGAGGTTGTTGAACAGGAAACTCGACTCGCGCGAGGCCAGCGAGTCGAGCTGGTTCTCGCTTTTGAGGAAGTCGAGCCGCCGCAGCAGCACGAACCCGCAGACGAACAGCAGGAGGCTCAAGAAGACCGCGAAATACGGTCCAATGGCCGACTGCGCGAAGGCGTGCACGGAGCTCAGCACTCCCGAGCGCGTCAGGAACGTCCCGAAGATACACAGCAAAAAGGTCGCGAAGATGAGGCCCATGTTCCAGACCTTCATCATGCCGCGCTTCTCCTGCATCATCACTGAATGCAGAAACGCCGTGCCGGTCAGCCACGGCAGCAGCGAGGCGTTCTCCACCGGGTCCCAGCCCCAGTAGCCGCCCCAGCCCAGCACGGCGTAGGCCCATCGGCCGCCGAGCAGGACGCCGATGGTAAGGAAGCACCAGGCGATCATCGTCCAATGGCGCGTGATGCGGATCCACTGCTCGCCCTTGCTGCGCGTGATGAGCGCCGAGAGCGCGAAGGCGAACGGCACGCTGAACCCGACGAAGCCGAGGTACAGCATCGGTGGGTGGATGACCATGGCCGGGTGCTGCAGTAGCGGGTTCAGGCCGCCGCCGTCGGGCGGCGAGAAAACCTCCGGCCCGCGCGGGCCGTCCGCGGTCAGCAGGCGGAAGGGGTTGACGGCAAAATTATTGAGGATGAGGAAGAAGAGCAAGACCGCCATCAGCGCCACCACCGCGTACGGCATCAGGTGGGCGTGGGTGCGGCGGTTGACCGCGACGGCGGTGGCGGCGAACAGCGACATCAGGCAGCTCCACCACAGCAGCGACCCTTCCTGGCCCGACCACAGCGCCGCAAACTTGAAGTAGACCGGCAGGGCGCGGTTCGAGTGCGAGGCGATGTAGGCCAGGCGGAAGTCGTCGCGCAGCAGCAGCACCGCCAGGCAGAAGGTAGCGACCACGACCAGCCCGCAGGCCGCAAGGACCGCCCGCTCGGCGCTCTGTTGCAGGAGCGGCTTCTGCTTCCAGTGGCCGATCAGCGCGGCGAGAATCGAGTAGAGGCAAAAGCAGAAGGCGAGGAGTAGGGAATAGCTGCCGAGGGCGTCCATGTACCTAGTAGGAGTCGGGCGATTTCTTTTCGGGCTGCGCTCCGGGTGGCAGCGCCTCGTACTTGGAGGCGCACTTGGCCTGCACCTGCTGGGCGACGAACTGCTTGTCGGGGCCGTAGCGGCCGGTGACGATGGCCTGGGCGTCGTCGACCAGAGTGTCGGGCAGCGGCTCGGTGCCCACGTAGATCACGTCGAGCGTCTGGTCGCCCTGGTGGAGCCGGAAGCGGACCTTCCCGCCCTCGCGCCGGATGGAGCCGGGCACGACGTCGCCGGCCACGCGCAGGCGCAGGTTGTGGGCGTCGTTGCCCTTCGCGTACAGCTCAGGGATGGTGACGTAGTAGGTCTTGGCTTCCTGCACGCCGGTAAAGCCCAGCCAGGCCAGCACGCCCAGGATGATGACGGCGCTGGCGACGAACTTGAGTTTATCTCCGCGCATACTCGTCTCCTCGGTTGCTGGTCAAAGCAAGCGGGATGCCACGGCTCACCTTGCGACTATAGCCCGCCCCTTCCGCGCCTGTCAACGAAACTCGGCTGTAGTTTCAGTGAATTAGGGCAGCGCGCCGGTGGTCGCGCAGGTTGAGCCGGGCGCGGAAGCGCCCGGGCTACCTGCGGTTTCTTGCCCGGCGTGTCGAGAAAAGCCGCAGGAACAGCATGTCACGTGGGGTCAATCGGGCGGATTTCAATTACACCGCCGTGGCGGAGGTGGGGGCATTCACGGGCGATCTGAAGTGCGTGGTCGAGGCTGCGCGCCTGAATGAGGAAAAACCCAAGAACCGGACCTTGTTCTCCGGAGGGCTGTTCGAGGAAGCTCACCGTCCCCTCGCGAGCGATTAGAGTTCGGGCGTCGTCGTTGAGCTTCTCGCCGCGGATCAACTGGCCCTTCTCATGAAGCCCGCGCGCCCAGGTGCCGTACTCCTTGACGCGCTGTTGCTCGTCCGCCTCGGTTCCTTCCCGGTAGTCCGGCCCGGCGCGCAGCAGGAGGGCGTAGGTTGGCTGCGCTTGGGGCGCAGGGGCAGGCGAGCTTTTTTGGGACGAAGCCGCCAGCCAACCGGCGATAAACAGCGTGACCCCGGCCGCCGTCGCCAGTGCTGCCTGGAGGCGCGGGGAGCGGAAAATGCCGCGGGGCGCGCGGAGGAGGCCAGTGCGACGCAACTCGGCGACCACATGGTCTTCGAGCTCGGGCGGAGGCAGGGTTTCGCGCGGGAGAGAGCGCAGTTCCGGGATCTCATCGGTGTCATGGGTGGGGTCGGTCATGGGTTCCTCCGAACTGCCGCGCCGGAGCCAGGCTCGAGCTGAGCGCGCAGAGTCTGGCGGGCGCGGGAAAGTTGGCTCTTGGATGTCCCAACGGCGATTGCGAGCAGTGAACTGATTTCCTCGTGTGTGTACCCCTCGATGTCGTGCAGGACCAGCACCTCGCGGCAGCCGTCGGGCAGGCTGTGCACGGATCTTTCAAGCTGCGACGCTTCCGCCGGGCCGAGTCCCGGCGGACTCGGGAACTGGGAAACGGCCTCGGGATCCGCCTGGGGCGAGCGATTGCGCCGGACTTCGCGGCAACAGTTGAGCAGTATGGCGCAGAGCCAGGTGCGCAGCGACGACTCCCAGCGAAAGCTTTCCAGGCGGCGCATAGCGCGGATCCAGGTTTCCTGGAGGACGTCTTCGGCATCCTGGTCGCCTCCGAGCAGGCGCCGCGCGAACAGAAGCAGGCCCGGCGTGTAGGCGCGGTAGAGGGTGCGGAAGGAAGCCTCGTCGCGCCCTTCCAAAAAGCGGGCCGCGAGTGCCCGGTCGTCGAGAGCGTTATGGTTCGGATTGTTCATGGACGCGAGTGTAGACGATATCTTCGAACCAGGTTTCCTGCCCTTTCTGGTACCAGGTCCAACGCGAACGGAATTGGTCGGGCCCCTCGAAGCGATAGACGGCCTTGTCCATGTGGCCGGCATCGCGCGAGGGGAGGTTGGTGGCGTCGAGGAAGGTAAAAACGACGGTGCGGCCGTTATCCTCCACTGCGGTGGCCATCAGGCGCGGTTGGTTGCGGGCCTCGCAGTAATGCGTAAGCAGCAGGCGGTCGCCGTCCATGTGGGTCATGGTGACCATGCCCCGGCCGGGGCCCGCCGCGTCGTCAAACTCCGAGGTGCTCATCACCACCGAATCGCGGGCCAGTACCCGGTAGGTGGAGTCGCCCTCCCACCCCTTGGTGGAGTGGCCGCGCCAACGGCCGGCGAGCGCCTTGAATTGCTCGAAGACCTGCAACGCCTGGTCGCGAGGGATGGGCGTCGCGCTGGAAGCGGCTTCGCCTTGCGGCAGGAGGGGGGCAGGGATCAGAGTTGCCAGGACCAGCGCCGCCAATGCGGTACGCAACTTGGTTCCCGTCAGCATGGTAACGACCTCCTTGTGGTCTGCTCATGAGTGAAGAAAGACCGCCAAAGGGTTGCACGGGGGACGAGGCTGGCTCAGAGGTCGTCGAAGTGCTCTTCGGGAGCTTTCAGCGCGCGGGTCCTGAGGGTGATTTCAAAATCGCGGGGCTTGAGGTCGGCGAGAATCGCGCGGCGCAGGTCGGCGGGGAGCGCCTCGGGCGGGTGGACGCCCCACAGGTCGCGCGGAAAGCGCTTGATGAAGCTGGCGGCGACCTGCGCGGTGGCATAGGCGATGGGCGACATCAGCAGGCCGCGCTGCCTGAGCTGGTACAAGCTCGGCACCAGGCAGGTCCAGCGGTGCTCGAGCAGTTGACCCTTGCGCACTCCGCGCACCACAACCGCCGCGGCGAAGCGCGCGTTCGAGAGCACGCCGCGCTTGATGAGCCGGGCCACCTGCCGCGGCGTAGGTGTCTTGGGAAAGCGTTTGCGCGGCGGACGGCGCGCGGGGCGCAGGCGGCCCAGGCGGTAACGCACTTCGAGGCGTCCCGGCCGCAGGCGCATGACCTTCTTGCACAGCGCCACGGCGTTGTTGTGCAGCCCGACCCCGGCGTAGAGCTCGATGGCCCGCTCGAAGTGCTCGCAGGCCCGCTGCACGTCGTCCTTGCGCAGCCACACGTCTCCGACCTGGTTGTGCAGGCTGGGATTGCCGGGTTCGGCCTCGAGCAGCCGGTCGAGCTCGGACAGGGCGTGATCCCAGTCCTCGCGCTGCATGAAGTCGCGCGCTTTGCGCTGGTGCACCGAGACCTTGCTCAAGCTCTCC
>Ga0209640_10003391_pt1 | contig 13928 bp, 10 predicted proteins | sample RifCSP10_1_FD_184018 | JGI IMG/M metagenome (GOLD analysis project Ga0209640, IMG submission 184018) | Soil microbial communities from Rifle, Colorado - Rifle CSP2_sed 10_1 (SPAdes) (version 2) | ecosystem: Environmental > Terrestrial > Deep subsurface > Rock core/Sediment | place: Rifle...
CGAGCGCACCTGGGAGACCGATGAGGCCGAGGAGCTCGGCAAGCAGGGCGTGGCGCTGCTGCATCCCGAATGGGCGCGCACCATGGGGCATGCCTACCGCACGCCGCGCTCGTTCGAGCTGACCGCGATCACGCGGCGCGCCGACAAGCCGATCTACTACACGCCGCATTTCGGCGCGATCTGGTACACGGTCGTGTTCGTGTGCGCCTCGATCTACGAGCTGTGCGACCGCATGGCGCCCGGCTTCGTGCAGGACGTGTCGGGCTTCACCGGGCTCACCACCTGGGGCGGCAACGTGATCCAGGTGAAGAAGACCAAGCGCTCGGACGAAGGGCTGCAGCGCAACATCCTGGGCGCGGTGATGGGGCTGCATCGCGGGCTTCGTCTCTGCATCGTGGTCGATCAGGACATCAACATCTGGGAGCCGGAGGACGTGTGGTGGGCGCTGGAATCCCGCGTCACGCCGCACAAGGACATCGTGGTCTACAACGAATACGGCCGCGGCCAGGCGTTCCAGCCTTCCGAGCACAAGATCGGCCAGATCTCGGTGGCCGACGGCGGCATCGGCATCGATGCGACCGCGCCCTTGGGCGTGCAGGTCTACGAGCGCGCGCAGTACCCGGTGGACCAGTTCGATTTCACCAAGTGGTTCTCGCAAAAAGACATCGACGAGATGCGGGCGATGCAGGATCCGTATTTCCGCTGGCTCGGCAAGATGGGATACGCGTGATGGCGACCAAGCTGAAAACCACGCCGACCAGCCGCGAGGACGCGCTGCTCAATTTGCGCTCGACGCTCGAATGGCTGGGCGACGACGTGGCCTATATCGACGCGCCGGTCGATCCGATCGTCGAGATGTGCACCATCACCAAGGCGTTCGACAATTCCAAGGTGATCGTCGCCAACAACGTGAAAGGATTTCCCGGCGTCCGCATGATCTCCAACCTCTATTCGCGCAAGGAGCGGGTGTGCCGCTTCCACGGCGTGGAGGCGTTCAAGGACGCCAAGTTCAAGGTGCTGGAGAACCTCGCCAACCCGATCAAGCCGCGCGTGGTGAAGGACGCGCCGGTGCACGAGCAGGTGTTCTATCCCGGCAAGGATTTCGAGCATCTGCACGACATCATCCCGGTCGCCACCCACACGTTCCGCGACGGCGGGCAGATCTTCGGCGCCGGCTCGCACGTGTTCATGGGCGAGCCCTGGGTGCCGGGCGGCGGTTCGCAAATCTCGATGTACCGCATGTCGTTCCGCCGCGGCCAGAAATACGCCTCGATCAACATGGTGCCGGGCGGCGCGGGCGACGTGATCGTGTCGCGGCACAAGGGCAAGAAGGTGCCGTGCACGGTGAACGTATGCCCGCCGGTGGGGCCGGAGCTCGTCTCGGTCTCGACCATGAACCCGGTGATCTTCCCCGGCCAGACCGACAAGCTCGGCCTCGCCGGCGCGATCCAGGGCTTCCCGGTCGATGTGGTGAAGGCCAAGACGGTGGACTCCTACGCCATCGCCCAGTCCGAATGGACGCTGGAAGGCTATGTGCTGGAAGGCGAGCGGGTGTGGGAGACCGAGGAGGCCGAGAAGCTCGGCAAGCAGGGCGTGGCGCTGCTGCATCCCGAATGGGCGCGCACCATGGGGCATGCCTACCGCACGCCGCGCGCGTTCGAGCTCACCTGCGTCACCCGCCGCACCCACAACCCGATCGTCTACACGCCGCATTTCGGCGCGTTCTGGTACGAGGCGCCGTTCATGTGCGCCGCGGTCTACGAGCTGTGCGAGCGCATGGCGCCCGGCTTCGTGCAGGACGTGGCGTCGTGGCTCGGCCTCACGCTGTGGGGCGGGCTCGTCATCCAGGTGAAGAAGACCAAGCGCTCCGACGAAGGCCTGCAGCGCAACATCCTCGGCGCCGTCATGGGGCTGTTCCGCGGCATGCGGCTGGTGATCGTCGTCGATCACGACATCGATCCGTGGCAGCCCGAGGACGTGATGTGGGCGCTGGAATCGCGCGTGAGCCCACGCAAGGACATCGTGGTCTACAACGAATACGGCCGCGGCCAGGCGTTCCAGCCCTCGGAATACAAGATCGGCGATGTCTCGGTGTCGGACGGCGGCATCGGCATCGATGCCACCGCGCCCTTGGGCGTGCAGGTCTACGAGCGCGCGCAGTACCCGGTGGATCAGTTCGATTTCCGCCAGTGGTTCTCCGACATGGAGCTGAAGCAATTGCAGGCGCAGCAGGACCCGTATTTCCGCTGGCTCGGCAAGACCGGCTACGCGTGATGCGTGCCCGCGTAATGCGTGTCCAACAAATAAATCCCCCTCCCCCGCAAGGGGAGAGGGTTTAGTTTGTGGAGCCGATGGACGGCTACCGCTCGTTTCACGCCATCGTCGCCGACAACGCGCGGCGCGCGCCGGATCGCGTCTACGTCCACTGCATCGACCAGGGGAAGTCGCTCAGCTACGGCGCGCTGTACGCGACTTCCAACCGCATCGCCCGTTTCCTGAAAGCGCGCGGCTTCGCGGCCAACGACCGGGTGCTGCTCTTGGCGGAGAACTCGGTCGAGAACCTTGCGGTGTTCGTCTCGACCCTGCGCTACGGCGCAACCATCGCCACCGTGCATGTCGAGATGAACCAGGCGCACCTCGCCGAGATCGTCCGCGCGGTGAATCCCAAGCTCGTGCTCTATCAGGACGGGCTGGGGCTGGACGGCTTGCGCGCCGACGCGCCCGGCGAATGGATCGGCCTGGACAAATTCTTCGCCGATCTGGAATCGCTGTCCGACGCGGACGACGTCCCGACGGTGGCGCAGCCCGACAGCCTCGGCGTGATTTTCTACACCTCCGGCACGGTGGCCAAGCCCAAGGGCGTGATCCAGACCCACGCGACCGCCTACTACAACTACGACGCGACGGCGGATTACCTCCAGCTCAAACCCGGCGACCGGGTGCTCGACTGCCGCTCGTATAGCTGGCTGTCGGCGCAGCACATGAGCCTGGGCGCGCCCCTGGTCGCCGGCGCGACGACCATCATGGCGCGGCATTTCTCGCAGAGCCGCTATTTCGACTGGCTGCGCGAGCACGCCATCAACATCGGCTTCGTGGTGCCGACCATGGTGGCGATGCTGCTGGCCAAGCCGCACGCGGTCACTGGCGCCGGCTTCCCCGATCTGCGCTTCCTCACCTGCTCCTCGGCGCCGCTGCTGGAGGAGCAATGGCGCGCGTTCGAGGCGCGCTACGGCATCACGCTGTGCCAGAGCGCCGGCGCATCCGAGGCCGGCAACATGGCGGCGCATCGCGGCGCGGCGCGCAAGATCGGCACCATCGGGCTGCCGCTGAAGCACCAACAGATGCGCATCGACAACGGCGAGGTCGTGGTGGGCGGCGGCAAGCAGCAGGCCTACGGCTATCTCAACCCGGACGGCAGCATCGAGCGGCTGCCCGCGGAATACCGCACCGGCGATCTCGGCGTGCTCGATACGGATGGGCATCTCCGCATCACCGGCCGCGCCAAGGAGCTGATCATCCGCGGCGGGGTGAACATCGCGCCGCTGGAGATCGACGACGTGCTGGCCGCCCATCCGGCGGTGGCGGAGGCCGGCACCGTCGGCGTGCCGCACCCGATCTACGGCGAGGAGGTGGTGAGCTACGTGACGCTGCGCGACGGCGCCTCCGCTACGCCCGCGCAGCTCTCCGCCCATTGCGCCGCGCGGCTGCCGGAGTTCAAGATGCCCAAGGAAATCCACGTGCGCGACGCGCTGCCCAAGAACGCGCGCGGCAAGCTCGACCGCCGCGCGCTGACCGAAGACTGGAAACGCGCCGCCACCACCGCCGCCGAGTGAACCGATGGTCACCGCCGCAGAGAACGAAACCCTCACCCGCGTCGGCCCCGGCACCCCGATGGGTAAGGTGCTGCGCCGCTACTGGCAGCCGGTGCTGCTGACCGAGGAGCTGCCGGCGGCGCGCCCGGTGAAGGAAAGCCGCATCCTGGGCGAGGACATCGTCGTGTTCCGCGACGAACAGGGGCGCTACGGCGCGCTGGCGCGGCGCTGCGCGCACCGCTCGGGCGATCTCGCTTACGGACGGCTGGAGGACGGCGGCTTGCGCTGCCCGTATCACGGCTGGCTGTACGACATCGCCGGGCGCTGCCTCGACCAGCCGGCGGCGCCGGCGGAATACCGCTTCCACGACAAGGTGCGCCAGACCGCGTACCCATGCGTGGAGCGGAACGGCATCATCTACGGCTATCTCGGGCCCGGCGAGCCGCCCTTGTTCCCGGAGTTCGACTGGAACCTCGCGCCCGACACCCACAGCTTCGTCTACAAGGGCTACCAGCGCGCCAACTGGCTGCAATCGACGGAAGGCGAGATCGATCCCTCGCATCTGTCATTCCTGCACCGCTACCTCACGGATCAGAGCGACACCGAGGAATCCTACGGCTTCAACCAGTTCCTCGCCGCGGCCGATGCGACCGATATCTCGGTCACCAAGCTGTTGCGCGACATCCCGAACCCGAAGCTCGAGGTCGAGAACACCGAATTCGGCGTGCGCATCTTCGCGCTGCGTGACGCCGGCAACTTCATGCACGTGCGGGTGACCAACTTCCTGTTCCCGAACGGCGCGGTGGTGGCGATCGGCGACCGCAGCCTCGTCCAGCTGCACGTGCCGATCGACGACACCAGCAACTGGCGGTTCGACATCTTCTACCGGTTCGAGACGCCGATGGATAAAGACGTGCTGCTGCGCGAGCGGCTGAAGACCTACGAGGACTACAAGCCGCGCCGCAACATGGAGAACCGCTACGGGTTCAGCGCCGAGGAGCAGAAGACCGGCACCTATCTCGGCGTCGGCTACGACTTCAACATCCACGACACGGTGATCCTGGAAGGCGCCGGCGCGATCCAGGACCGCACCAAGGAAAACCTCGGCTACACCGACAAGGCGATCGTCGCCGCGCGTCAGATGCTGCTGAAGGCGGCGGGCGAGGCCGACGACGGCGCGCTGCCGATCCTCACCCGCGACCCGGCCGCCAACCGGTTCGACAACCTGGCGACCATCGAGACCGTCACCGCGCACGACGAATGGCGCGCGGGCTGGGTGGCGCGGCAGTTGAAGCGCCGCGCGGCCTCGCCCTGGGCCGCGAAGATCGAGGCCGCGAAGCTCAAGAACGGCCTCGCGCCGGGACGCTGAGGGTAAAAATCAGCAGGGTCGTTGCGGTTTTTTCACGGGCCGCTTGACACGATTTCCCGTACAGTAAATACGTTTACTAACTGCGCCGCGCGGCCTAACCGCGCCGGCTAGAAGCAGAATCAACGGGAGACGGGTGACGCCATGTCGCGCAACAGCAACAATTTCCAGGCCTACGACGCCGACGGGCACGTCTTCGAGAACGAGCGCGAGATCTACGAATTCCTGCCCGGCATGTTCCGCGGCCACGAGGAGCTGCTGCGCACCAACTTGTTCCCGGCGATGGATTCCTGGAACCGCACGGCGCTCTCCATCACCGGCCGCTACAAGGAAGGCTCCACCTCGGACCTGTACAAGAAGGCCAATTACGAGATCACCGGGCGTGAGTGGAAGCAGTTCCTCGACATGGCCGACCTTGCGGGGACGGTGCTCTACCCGACGGCGGGGCTTGGCTTCGGCCGCATAAAAGAAGTCGAGTGGGGCATCGCGCTCGCCCAGGCCTACAACGATTGGATTCACGATCGCTTCATGAAGGCCGACCCGCGCATCCGCGCCATCGCGCTGCTGCCGGTGCAGGATCCGCAGGCCGCGGCGGACGAGCTGCGGCGCTGCGTCACCAAGCTCAAGATGGTCGGCGGGCTGATCATCGCCGGCCATCGCCGCAAGCCCTTGGGCGACAGCCTTTACGACCCGATCTACAAGGCGGCGCAGGAGTTGGACACGGTCCTTTCCATCCACGCCGGCGGTCCGGGCAACCGGTTCGAGATGTTCGAAAGCGCGATCGAGGCGCGCTGCCTCGGTCATCCGACCAGCCTGATGACCGAGATGACCAGCATGATGTTCCGCGGCGTGTTCGACCGCTTCCCGAAGGTGCGGTTTGCCTTCCTGGAAGGCGGCGTGGCCTGGGCTTTGTTCCTGCGCGAGCGCATGCAGGAGGCCTACGAGCAGTGGAAGGTGCAGGCGCCGGAGCTCAAGAAATCGCCGGACGAGCATCTGTCCAGCGGCCGCATCTTCTTCCATGCCGAGCTGGACGAGCGCATCATCCCGTACGCGGCGCAGGTGCTGGGCGCCGGTAGCCTGCTGTATGCATCGGACTTCCCGCACGTCTCGCCGGAGAAGTCGCTCCACGAGAAGGACGAATTCATGGAGCGCGAGGACGTGTCGGACCAGGTCAAGGCGAAGATCATGCGCGAGAACGCGCTGAATCTTTACAAAATCCAGGCGTGAGCGGCGCGGCGAACGAATAACAACAAGAACGGCCGGCGCGGTCCGGCCGTCAGCGGCGAGATAAACGGGGCCCGCACTTTCGGCGGCGCGAGCGCCCGACCAACGGAGGAGACGTGATGAGCACCAATGGCTCGAATGGCTACGCACAGCTCGCGCAGGACGACCGCGTGCATCGCCGCGTGTATACCGACCCGGCGGTGTTCGATGCGGAAATGGCCCGCATCTTCAGCCGGACCTGGATTTTCATCGGGCACGAGAGCGAGGTGCCGAAGCCCGGCGACTTCAAGACCGACACCATCGGCAAGCGCCCGATCATCATCGTGCGCGGCAAGGACAACCGCGTGCGCGCGCTGTACAACGTCTGCCGCCATCGCGGCGCCAAGGTCTGCTACGAGAATTACGGCAGCACCAACACCTTCCGCTGCCTGTATCACGGCTGGACCTACGACACGACCGGCAAGCTCGACGGCGTGACGCTGCGCGAGCGGTTCCAGAACTTCAATCCGGACGACGGCTTCGGCCTGCTCCCGGTGCCGCGGGTGGAAAGCTACCGCGGCTTCATCTTCGCGAGCCTGGCCAAGGAAGGCGCTACGCTGAAGCAGCATCTGGGCCGCGGCACGCATTACCTGGACCTGATGTGCGAGCGCGCGCCGGACGGCGAGATCGAGGCCGGCCGGCCGATCAAGTACGACTTCCGCGGCAACTGGAAGCTGCAGTTCGAGAACTACTCCGACAACTACCATCCGGCGGTGCTGCACCAGAGCGCGCTGGAAGTCGGCATCCGCATGATGCGCGAGAAGTACGGCGACCGCGTGTTCAACATGAAGTCCTCGGTCTCGCAGTACATCGAGCGGACCTACGCCGCGGGCCACGGCATGGGCGATTTCTGCGGCGGCCGCGGCGCGATGTGGATGAACGCCTACACCAATCCGGACTACCTGAAGGCGCTGGCGGGCAAGCACGGCGACAACCGCGCCAAAGAGCTGTTGGACATGGATCTGCACATGATGATCTATCCCAACCTGCTGATGCACACGCGCATGAACCACTACCGCGTGATCAAGCCGATCGCGGTGGATCACACGGAAATCTGGGCCTACCCGTGCAAGCTCAAGGGCGCGCCCAAGGACGTGAACGACACGCTGTTCCTCAACACCTCGCACCACGTATCGGCGATGGGCGAGGTGCAGGTGGACGATCTGCAGTGCTTCGCCTGGGTGCAGGAAGGGCTGCAGGTCGAGGACATGGAGTGGGTGCTGCTGAAGCTGGGCGGCGAGAACCCGCACCTCAACGAGCACGGCGAAAATGAATGGACCGGCGCCAGCGAGGAGATGATCCGCTACCAGTACCGCGAGTGGGCGAAGCTCATGGCGGCGGCGTGAGTAAAGAGGCAACCATGAACCCGACGCAAAGCACTGAACTGGAGCAGTTCATCTATAAGGAGACCGACCTCCTCGATGATCGCCGCTTTGAGGACTGGCTCAAGCTGCTGACCGATGACGTCATCTACTGGGTGCCGAACTACCAGCAGGATGGCGACCCCGGCGAGGTCGGCGTCATCGTCTATGAAGGCTTGTCGGGTCTGCGGGCGCGCATTGCCCGCACGCTGCACGAGCTCAACCCGGTGCAAAAGCCGCCGCCGCGGACGCGGCACTTCCTCACCAACATCATCATGTCGAGCGACGGCAACGGTACGGCCGAGGTGAGCACGAACGTGCTGCTGTGCGTCTCGCGCGAAAAGCGCCTGATGCAGTATCCCGGCAAGGCCGAATACAAGCTGCGCAAGGTCGACGGCAACTGGCGCATCAGCCAGAAGAAGATCAACCTGTTGTCCAACGATCTGCCGCTCAGCCAGCTGCCGTTGCTCTAGCACACAATAATCGCCGCCAGGCGAACAGGGAGACCGTTATGAAGATCAATCACGCGTTGAGCGCCATCGTATTGCTCGCCGGGCTCGCCGTCGCCGGCGCCGCCGCCGCCCAGGGCTGGGAGCAGCAGTGGAAGAGCTGGGTCGACGCTGCCAAGAAGGAAGGCGAGGTCACGGTGATCGTCGGCCCCGGCCAAAGCTATCGCGACGGCGTGCAGGGCTTCCAGAAGGCGTTCCCGGACATCAAGCTCAACGTCTCCGGCCAGCATATCCGCGACGTGCTGCCGCGCGTGCTGCGCGAGCGCGAGGCGAACATCTATTCCGCCGACGTGATGATCGGCGCCGTGGGCGCCGGCGTGTTCATGGAGTGGATCCCCAAAGGCGTGCTGGGCGATCTCAACCCGGTGCTGATCCGTCCCGACGTCAAAGACGACAGCAAATGGCTGTGCGGCTTTGGCTGGGGCTGGATGGACAAGGCCAAGAAGCACAACATCGGCTTCTCCGCCGCAGCGACTCCAGAGGTCTGGGTCAACCGCGAGCAGGTGCCGGAGACCGACCTGCCCAAGCGGGGCGCGACGTTCCAGCAGCTGATGGCGGCGAAATGGGTCGGCAAGGCGTCGTGGCAGGACCCGCGCGAGCTGGGCGCCGGTCAGAACGTCTCCGCGCTCATCATGAAGGCCTACGGCGAGGACTTCCTGAAGGACTTCATCGTCAAGCAGAAGCCGACCTTCACCAAGGACAACCGCCAGCAAGCGGAATGGATCATCCGCAACCGCTATCCGATCGCGATGGCGCTGGACGACACGCTGCTCGGCGAATTCACCAAGGAAGGGCTCGGCAAGCGGGTCGAGCCGGTGCATTTCAAGGAAGGCAACGTGCTGATCCCCGGCTTCGGCGTGATGGCGCTGTTCGACAGGGCGCCGCATCCGAACGCGGCCAAGGTGTTCGCCAACTGGATGATGACCCGCGAGGCGCAGGAGGAATATCACCGCGCCACCCGCCAGAACAGCCGCCGCACCGACGTGCCGCCGTTCGCCCCGGCGTCGGTGGCGAAGGACGTCAACTGCCAGGCGGCGCTCGACCTCCAGAAGGAAGAGTTCGCGCCGCTGCGCGGCAAGAGCGGGCAGGTGGCGGCGCAGGCCTACCAGCAGGTTCAGTAACCGCGTTCGAAGGCAGCACGCGGATCGATGAGCCCTACGACCTGCCTTTGATCGAGCGCGGTTCGCAAGGCGGGATGACAATGTCGGGCAACGTGCTCGAACTGGACGGCGTGACCAAGCGGTTCGGCCCGGTGGCCGCGGTCGACGGCGTGAGCCTCGCGATCCGCAAGGGCGAGATATTCACCCTGCTCGGGCCCTCCGGCTGCGGCAAGACCACCACGCTCCGCCTGATCGCCGGGCTCGAAAACCCCGACGCAGGCAGGATCGCGCTCGCCGGCCGCACCATCGTCGATGCCGAACGCGGTCTGTTCACCCCGCCCAACAAGCGCAACATGGGCATGGTGTTCCAGTCCTACGCCATCTGGCCGCACAAGACCGTGTTCGAGAACGTGGCGTATCCGCTCCGCGTCCGCGGCGTGCGCGGTGCGGAGGTCAAAGAGCGGGTTCTGCGCGTGCTGGCGAAGGTGGGGCTCGCCGGGTTCGAGAACCGGCGCGGGCCGGAGCTCTCCGGCGGCCAGCAGCAGCGCGTCGCGCTCGCCCGCGCGCTGGTGTACCAACCCGACATCCTCCTGCTCGACGAGCCGTTCAGCAATCTCGACGCCAAGCTGCGCGAGCAGATGCGGCTGCAGCTCAAATCATTGCTGCGCGAGATCGAGGTCACCGTGGTCCTGGTCACCCACGACCAGTCCGAGGCGCTGAGCCTGTCCGATCGCGTGGCGCTGATGGACCGCGGCGCGCTGGTGCAGATCGGCCGGCCGCTCGATCTCTACAACGCGCCGTCGGCGCCGTTCGTGCGCGACTTCTTCGGTCGCACCTCGCTGCTGTCCGGCAGGATCTGCAACGTTGCGGGCGACGGTCTCGCCGTCAGCCTGGCTGGAATGCATGAGGCCGTGCTGCACATTTCTGCCGCGCATCGCGGCTGGCTGGCGCACGGGCAGGATGTGGTGGTGTCGATCCGGCCAGAGGACATCCAGGTGTGCAAGGATACCGCGGCCCCGGGCGAACTAAGCGGCATCGTCGAATCGGCGCTGTTCCTGGGCGAGCGCTACGAGTGCAGCATCCGCATCAGCGCCGAGAAATGCGTCTTGGCCTATGTGGCGCCGACGCAGGCGCTGCAGGAGGGGGACAAGGTCGCGCTCCGGCTCGCGCCGGACCGGGTGAACGTATGGCCAACCTGAGCGTTCCCGCGAGCCCCGGCCGGCCGCTGCCATGGCCGACGATCCTGCAGTATCTCGTGTTCGCGTTTGTCGTGCTGCTGGTGCTGTATCCGATCCTGTTGCTGCTGGTCAGCAGCTTCCAGGTGTCCAAGCCCGGCGCGCCGACCGTGTTCGGGCTCGATGCCTGGGTCACCGCGTTCTCCACGCCCAGCGTCCGCTCAACCCTGTGGAACACGCTGTGGCTGATCATCGCGCGCCAGTCGATTGCGTTCTCGACCGCGATCGTGATCGCGTGGCTGATCGCGCGCACCGACATCCCCGGGCGGCGCACGCTCGAATTCATGTTCTGGATCGCGTTCTTCCTGCCGACCATTCCGGTGGTGCAGGCCTGGGTGCTGCTGCTCGACCGCGATTACGGCGTGATCAACTGGGCGCTGAGCGCTGTCCTGCGCGATCCGCCGTTCGACATCCATTCGTTCTCCGGCGTTGTCTGGGTGCATCTCGCGCACAACGCGATTGCGATCAAGATCATCCTCTTGGTGCCGCTGTTCCGCGCCATGGACTCCTCGTTCGAGGAGGTGGCGCGGCTGAGCGGGTCGAGCATGCTTGGCGCGGTGCCGCGCATCACGCTGCCGATCATGGCGCCCGGCCTGCTCGCGGTGTTCCTGATCGGCACCATCTACACGCTGCATTCGTTCGAGATCGAGGCGATCCTGGGGCCGCCGTTCCGGTTCTCGATCTTCTCGACCGAGGTGTTCTCCCTGATCAACCAGGAGCGGCCGAACTTCGGCGCGGCCACCGCGCTGTCGAGCTTCATCCTGCTGTGCATGATCCCATTCATCGCCGCGCATCGTTGGATCACCAGCCGACGCCAATACACCACCGTCGGCGGCCGCTATCGCGGCACGCGGATCGAGCTGCGCCGCTGGAAATATCCGGCGTTCGCCGTGGTGCTGGCGCTGGCGCTGCTCACCACGCTGGTGCCGCTGGTGATGCTGGCGATCGGCTCGTTCACCAAGAAGTGGGGCTTCTTCGACATCGCCGAGCCGTGGACCACCGGTCACTGGACCCGCGTGCTGGGCGACCGGATCTTCCTCGCCTCGCTCAAGAATTCGCTGCTGCTGGGGATCGGCACGGCGCTTCTCGGCATGGTGGTGTTCTCGATCGTCGGCTACATCACCGTGCGCACGCGGTTCGCGCTGCGTGGCAGCATGGACTTCCTCACCTGGCTGCCGTCGGTGCTGCCGGGCATCATCCTGAGCCTGGGGCTTCTGTGGCTGTTCCTGGGCACGCCGTTGTTCAAGCCGCTGTACGGCAGCATCGCCGGGCTGGTCATCGCCACCTTCATCGGCTGCATGACCATCGGCGTGCAGATGATCAAGTCGAACCTGATGCAGCTCGGCGCCGAGCTCGAGGAATCCGGCCGCATCAGCGGCGGTAGCTGGTGGCAGATGTACCGCCACGTGATCCTGCCGCTCACCATGCCGGTCACCTTGCTCACCGGCGCGCTCAGCTTCGCGCTCGCGATCCGCAACGTCAGCAACGTGGTGTTCCTCGGCTCCGGCGACACGCGGCCCTTGTCGCTGCTGCAACTGGATTTCATGGTCGAGGGTTGGTACGAGTCGGCAAGCGTGGTCGGCATCGTCCTGGTGGTGCTGACCGTGAGCGTGGCGGTGATCGCGCGGCTGTACGGCTCGCGGTTCGAGCTGGTGAAATAGAGGGTCTGGAGGACGCTATGGGAAAGCTGGTTGCGGCGATGGCCACCTCGCATGCGTTCGCCTTGTGGGACCCGGCGAAATGGGAGGAGTTCCGCCTGTGGAACCGCGACATGTACAAGAAGCGCTACAACATCGACCCGCCGGTCCCGCCGCAGTTCGACGCCGAGACGCCCGAAACCAACGCGGCGCGCTATGAACGGGTGCGCGCGGCGCACGACCGGCTGCAGCGCGAGCTGCATGACAGCCGGCCCGACGTGCTGCTGCTGGTCGGCGACGACCAGAACGAGCACTACAAGGACGACAACATCCCGCAGATCGCCATCTACAACGGCGGCGATTTCCACACCGCGCCCGACCGCAAGCGCTACACCAGCGATTCACGGACTGCGGACCTGCTGCTGAAGCAGCTGATACGGCAGAATTTCGACGTCTCGATCTCCGGCCAATTCCCCAACGACCGGCTGATCTCGCACGCCCACGTCCAGGTGCTGGAGCGGTTCGTGCCGGAGCGCGACGTCCCCGTGGTGCCGATCTTCGTGAACGGCATCCATGTGCCGTCGCTGGAGCCGAGCCGCTGCCACGCGCTGGGCGCGGCGATCCGGAAGATCGTGGAGACCGACCTGCCGGCCGGCACGCGCGTCGCCGTCGTGGCCTCGGGCGGGCTGTCGCATTTCACCGCGGGCTACCCGTGGAAGGCCTACAACGGGCCGTTCCACTACGGCGCCATCAGCGTCGATTTCGACCGCAACCTGATCGCGGCGATGAGCAAAGGGGAGGGCGCGCAGCTCGCCTCGCGGCTCACCTCCGATGATCTGCTGCAGCACGGCGATATCGAATTCCGCTGCTGGCTGGTGGTGCTGGGCATGGTGGGCGAGAAGCCGGCCGAGATGATGGCCTACGAGCCGTTCTACCGCGCCATCATGGGCGTGGGCGTCGGGCGCTGGCAGCTGCAGTAGACAAGCGCCCTCCAAGCCGGAACGACGGACCACCCAACGCATGCGCGTCGCCATTCTCGACGACATTCACGATGCCTATGAGGGCACCAACGGCGTGCGCCGCATGCGCGAATACGCCGAGGTGAAGATCTTCACCGGCCCGTTCGGCGCGCCGGCGGCGCTCGCCGGCTTCGATGCGGTGCTGGCCAACCGCGAGCGCACACGCTTCACCCGCGCGCTGTTCGAGCAGCTGCCCGACCTGCGGGTGATCGCGCAGACCGGCAACCACTGCTACCACGTCGATTTCGCCGCCGCCGACGAGCGCGGCATCGTGGTCGCCAAGGCCACCGGCGGCTTCTCGGTCGGCGCGGCGGAGCTTGCGATCGGCCTCGCCATCGCCCTGATGCGCCAGATCCCGAAAGTCGATCCGGCGATCAAGGGCGGCGTGTGGCAGCCGCCGATGACTCGCGTGCTGCAGGGCAAGACCCTCGGCATCGTCGGGCTGGGCCACGTCGCCCGGCATGTCGTGAAGCTCGCCAACGCGTTCGGCATGCATGTGCTGGCGTGGGGCAGGCGGCTGACGCCGGAGGCCGCCAAGGCGGCCGGCGCGGAATATCGCGCGCTCGACGATCTGCTCGCCGCCTCGGACATCGTTTCGATCCACGCCACGCTGTCGCCGGAATCGC
>Ga0209640_10003392_pt1 | contig 13918 bp, 11 predicted proteins | sample RifCSP10_1_FD_184018 | JGI IMG/M metagenome (GOLD analysis project Ga0209640, IMG submission 184018) | Soil microbial communities from Rifle, Colorado - Rifle CSP2_sed 10_1 (SPAdes) (version 2) | ecosystem: Environmental > Terrestrial > Deep subsurface > Rock core/Sediment | place: Rifle...
ACGACGTCGGATCAACGCGCGGAAATCTTGAGCGTCGCATCGCGGAGCACAATGCCGGTACTTTCGGCGGATACACAGAACGGCGGCGACCAGTAACACTTGTGTACCATCAGGAATTCGACCGTATCACTGACGCAATTGCCGCCGAACGGCAGCTGAAAGGCTGGACCCGTGCCAAGAAGGAAGCCTTGATGAATGGGGATTTTGACCTGCTGAAGGGTCTTGCGAAGCGTGGCCATCATGCTTCGAGACGCGCTTTTTCAAAGCGCTCCTCAGCATGAGGGCTAAGGTTCCTCACCCTGAGGAGCGCCCGCAGGGCGCGTCTCGAAGGGCCAACGACGACATCGGCGAGGCGACGCGCATGCGGCTCTACCGGCTGCAGGCGGAGATCCGCGCGGTCGAGAAGCGCGCCTACGATCTGTTCCTGCAGAACCTGATCAAGGGCACCAGCCACCTTGCGCTCGGGCACGAGGCGGTGGCCGCCGGCTTCGCCGCGGCGCAGAACAAGGACGACTGGACGTTCTGCACCTATCGCGGCCATCACCACACGCTGGCGCGCGGCGCGTCGATGGAAGGCGTGCTGGGCGAGCTGATGGGGCGCCAATGCGGCCTGATGCAGGGCAAGGGCGGCTCGATGCACCTTACCGACGTCGCGCACGGCGCGATGGGCAGCTACGCCATCGTCGGCGCGCATCTGCCGATCGCCGCGGGCGCCGCGTGGACCGCGCAATACCGCAAGACCGGGCAGGTCGCGATGTGCTTCTTCGGCGACGGCGCGACCAACATCGGCGCGTTCCATGAGGCGCTGAACATGGCCGCTGTGTGGAAGCTGCCGGTGATCTTCGTGTGCGAGAACAACCTCTACATGGAGTACACCCCGATTAGTCAGGTGACCGCGGTCGAGCACCCGGCGGCGGACCGGGCGCGCGCCTACGGGCTGGAGTCGATCATCGTCGACGGCAACGACGCGGACGCGGTTTATCGCGTGGCGCGGACCGCCGTCCAGCGTGCCCGCGCGGGCGAGGGGCCCTCGCTGATCGAAGCGAAGACCTACCGGCACAGCGGCCATTCGCGCGCCGATCCGGCGAAATACCGGCCGGACGACGAGCTGAAGGCGTGGCTCGCGCGCGACCCGGTGCCGATGTACCGCAAACGGCTGATCGAGATGGGCATCGTGGAGGACGAGGTCGCGCGCATCGATGCCGACGTCGCGGACGCGGTGAACCGCGCCACGGAGACCGCCAAGGCCTCGCCCACGCCGGACCTGTCGGTCATCGACAAGGACGTATGGGCGGACGGAGGCTCGGCATGGCGGAACTGACCTATCGGGACGCGGTCGCCGCCGGCATCGCGCAGGAGATGGCGCGCGACGAGAGCGTGGTGTTCCTGGGCGAAGACGTCGCGGCCGCCGGCGGCGTGTTCAAGGCGACCGTCGGGCTGCTGGAAAAGTTCGGTCCGATCCGCGTCAGGGACACGCCGATCTCGGAACAGGCGATCCTCGGCGCCGCCATGGGCGCGGCGATGACCGGCCTGCGGCCGATCGCCGAGATCATGTTCTCGGACTTCCTCGCCGTGTGCTGGGACATCGTGGCGAACGAGATCGCCAAGACCCGCTACATGACCGCGGGGCAGGTGACGCTTCCCTTGGTGATCCGCACCGCGAACGGCGCCGGCTCGCGCTTCGGTGCGCAGCATTCGCAGTCGGTCGAGAACTGGGCGATGTCGGTGCCGGGCTTGAAAGTGGTGGCGCCGTCGACGCCCGCCGACGTGATCGGCCTGTTGGCGGCCGCTGTGCGCGATCCGGACCCGGTGGTGTTCTTCGAGCACAAGAGCCTGTACGCGACCAAGGGCGAGGTACCGGACGGCGAGCATGTCGACACGCTCGGCACCGCCAAGGTGCTGCGCCGGGGCGGCGACGTGACGGTGCTGGCGCTCGCCGCCATGGTGCCGCGCGCGATCGCCGCCGTCGAGCGGCTCAAGTCCGAGCACGGCATCGATGCGACCGTCGTCGACGTGCGCTCGCTGGTGCCGCTCGATACCAAGACGATCCTGGCCGAAATCGTCCGCACCGGGCGCATGGTGACGGTCGAGGAGAATCCGCGTCTGTGCGGCTGGGGCGCCGAGATCGCCTCGATCGCCGCCGAGGAATGCTTCTACGATCTCGACGCGCCGATCGTGCGCATCACCACGCCGCACGTGCCGCTGCCGTCGGCCGACGCGCTCGAGGATGCGACGGTGCCCAACGTCGAGCGGATCGTGGAGACCATCCGTCGCGCGGTGGATTAGGCATGGTGCGCGTGAGCCCTCACCCGCTCGCTTCGCTCGCACCCTCTCCCGCCAACGCGGGCGAGGGTACTTACTGCTCCCTCTCCCGCTCTCGCGGGAGAGGGTTGGGGTGAGGGCATGGACGTCATCATGCCGCAGCTCGGCGAGACGGTGACCGAAGGCAAGGTCACGGTCTGGCACAAGAAGGTCGGCGATCCGGTGCGCGCCGACGAGACCTTGTTCGAGGTCTCGACCGACAAGGTGGATACCGAGGTGCCCGCGCCGGTCGCCGGCGTGGTTTCCGAAATCCTGGTGGACGAAGGCGCGACCGTGAAGGTCGGCACGCGGCTTGCGGTGATCGCCGAGGCGGGCGGCGCGGCTAGGCCAACCGCGCCGCGTATGTCCGCGGCGCCGGCAATGCCTGTCGCGACCGCCGCAAAACCCGTCACCGCGCGCAAATCCAGCGGCGCGCGCAATCGCGATCCGCGCGGCCGGCCGCTGTCGCCGGTGGTGCGCCGGCTGCTCGACGACCACAAGCTGGATGCCGGCGCGATCGCCGGCACCGGCGCCGAGGGCCGCATCAAGCGCGACGACGTGCTCGCCTATATCGACGCGCAGCGCAAGCAAGCGTTCGCCGGCGGCGCCGACCGCGCGGTCATTCCGTTCAGCAAGATCCGCAAGCGCACCGCCGAGCACATGGTGCGTTCCAAAGCGACCAGCCCGCATGTGCTGCAGGCGGTCGAGGTGGATTTCTCCCGCGTCGATACGGCGCGGCGTGAGCACGGCGCGTCCTGGCGCCAGCGCGAAGGCTTCTCGCTGACTTTTCTTCCCTTCGTGGCTGCCGCCGTGTGCCGCGCGATCGCGGCATTCCCGAACGTGAACGCCAGCGTCGAGAACGACGCGCTGGTCATCCACAAGCGGGTGCATCTGGGCGTAGCGGTCGATCTCGGGCCGGACGGTCTGATCGTGCCGGTGGTGCGGGACGCACAGACAATGAAGCTGCCGGCGCTCGCGCGCGCGATCCGTGCTGCGTCGGAAAAGGCGCGGGCTAACAAGCTCACCGCCGACGATGTCACCGGCGGCACCTACACCATCACCAACAACGGCTCGTTCGGCACGCTGATCACCGCGCCGATCATCAATCAGCCGCAGATCGCCGTCCTGTCGATGGACGGGGTGAAGAAGCGGCCGGTCGTGATCGAGGCGCCGGAAGGCGATTCCATCGCCATCCGCCCGGTCGGCATCCTCGCGCAATCGTTCGACCATCGCGCCATCGACGGCGCATATTCGGCACAGTTTCTCAATCAGTTGCGCGAGATTCTTGAGACAACGGATTGGGCCGCGGCGCTCTAATCGCTATTGCTTCGGAGGCTTTTCTTCTGCGAGATAGGCCCGTTCCGCAGCGGTAAGCCGTCGGAGCCGCGCGCTGGGTTTGCCATGCTTCGTTACGATAATTTCCTCACCGGCCGCGACGCGTTTGACGATGCGGCTGAATTGCGCCTTCACACCGGTGATGCTTATTTCCTTCGGCATTTAAACGTCCACGAAAGCGGGCTCGAAGTTTTGGTTATGAGACTGGGACATTAGGACATCCGAAACTGGCGTCGAATTGCGAGTGCGAGTTGGAGATAGCAAGCTCCTGAGAAAATTCCCTGCAGCCATTACCTCCGGTCAGCCAGCGCCTAAAGCTAGCGGCATTTCTATTCATTTTGGTATCAAGCTGGGCCGTAGTACCGATAAACGAATTATGATTATAACTTAATCTAACGTTCATGAGGACGATGATGTCGAACAACCTGCGCGGCCACACGATCGGCTGGATCGGGGCCGGCGGACGGATGGGCTTTGCCATGGCCCAGCGCCTTCTCAAGCAGGGCGCCGACGTCGCGGTGTGGAACCGCACGCGCGCCAAGGCCGAGCCGCTGGCCAAGGACGGCGCCAAGATCGTGGATTCGCCCGCCGCGCTCGGCAACCGCGACATCGTGTTCGTCACGGTCGCGGCCTCGCACGATCTGGTCGAGGTGGCGACCGGCGAGCGCGGCATCCTCAGCCGCAACGCGGTGCCGAAGATCCTGATCGACTGCTCGACCGTGTCGGAGGAATCCTCGGCCGAAGTGCGCGCCGCATGCGAGAAGAAGGGCGCGCAATTCCTCGCCGCGCCGGTGTCCGGCAACGCCAAGGTGGTGAAGGCGGCCAAGCTTTCCTTCGTCGTGTCCGGCCCGCGCGATGCGTTCGATACGGCGAAGCCCTATCTGGACGCGCTGGGCAAGGGCGCGGCTTATGTGGGCGAGGGCGAGCTCTCGCGCATCGTGAAGATCTGCCACAACGTGCTGCTCGGCGTGGTCACCCAGTCGCTCGCCGAGATCACCGTTCTGGCCGAGAAGCGCGGTGTGCCGCGCCACGCATTCCTCGACTTCATCAACCAGTCGGTGATGGGCTCCACGTTCTCGCGCTACAAGTCGCCGGCGTTCGTGAATTTGGACTGGACGCCCACCTTCACGCCGGTGCTCCTCAAGAAAGACATGGACCTGGGCCTGGAGGCGGCGCGCGAGCTGGGCGTGCCGATGCCGGTGGCTGCCACGACGCGTGAGATTGTCCAGGCGCTGGTCGGCAACGGCTATGTCGACTGCGATTTCGCCACGCTCTTGGAGCTCGAGGCGCGCAGTTCCGGCCTCAGCATGGCTCCGGAAAATGTGAAGGTCGACGACGGGCTCAGCCCGCCCAAGGCGTAATTGCGCCGCACCCGCGAACCTGTATGATCCGCGCCAACGCTCTCCAGGGAGATATTAGATGCTGCGACTGACCGGATTTTCGCTCACGTGCCTCGCCGCCGTGCTGGCGTTTTCGCCGACCGAGGCCGCCGCGCAGAACAAATTCAAATGCGCTACCGCGGCGGTGAACGACCCGTCGCACGAATGCTGCAAGCGCCTCGCGGCCGGGCTGACCGAGAAGAGCGGCGGCAAGATCGTCGGCGAGGTCTATCCCTCGGGCCAGCTCGGCGATGTACCCGCCCAGGTCCAGGGCGTCCAGCTCGGCACCATCGAGGCGATGGCCGCGCCGGGCCCGTTCTTTACCGGCGCAGATCCGCGGTTCCAGGTGCTCGACGCGCCCGGCGTGTTCGAATCCATTCCGCATTTCATGAAGACCATCGCCGACACCAAGTTCCGCGACAAATTCCTCAGCGCGGGCGAGGCCAAGGGCCTGGTCGGCCTGTCGGTCTTCCTGCAGGCGCCCAACGGCGTCGTATCCAAGAAGCCGATCCGCGTGCTCGACGACCTGAAGGGGCTGAAGCTGCGCGTGTTCGGCTCGCCGCTGCAGGTCGAGCCGATGCGGGCGCTGGGCGCGGCGCCTGCGCCGCTGCCGCTGGGCGAGTCGCTGCCGGCGCTGCAGACCGGCGCGATCGACGGCTCGATCGGCACGCAGTTCGTGTTCTCGGTGTTCAAGTACCACACGGTCGCGAAATACGTCACCCGCATGCCGTTCTCCTACGTCACCATCTTCGGCACGGCGAGCAAGGCGTGGTTCGACAAGCTACCGGCGGACCAGCAGAAGCTGGCGCGCGACATCGGCAAGCAGCTCGACGTCGAGGTTTCGGAGTGGGCGGCCAAGGCGCTGCCAGTGATGGAGAAGATGTGGACCGACAATGGCGGCGAGCTCATCGATCTGCCGCCCGCCGAAATGAAGAAGCTGATGGACATCACCCAGCCGATCGGCGCCAACGTGATGAAGGAGCGGCCGCAGGTGCAGGAGCTCTATCAGGATCTGCTCGCCGCGGCGAAGAAAGCGAAGGGCTGAACCGCACACCCGGAGAGAACCGATGCCCGACGACGTCAGCACGCCGACCATCGAGCGCTGCGTCACCTCGTACCCGGTGCGCCGCGCCTATGCGCCGGGCGTCGTGTTCCCGCCGGAGATCGCCACCGTCACCGACACCATCGACATCCATTGCCACGCGCACCAGGGCCAGCAGGACGCGCTGGCGCTGGCGAAATTCGCCTCGCAGTGCGGCATGGCCGGTCTGCTCTACAAGACCATCGTGTCCTGGGACCACCCGGCGGCCGACGTCGCCCGGGTGCGCGACGATCTCAACCGCTGGGCCGACCAGGAAGGCGTGCAGCCGATCCAATGCTGGGCCGGCGCGCTGGTGGCGCCCAGGAAAGACCCGATCACGCTCGACATGGCCGAGCGCCAGGTCGACGAAGGGGTGATCGCGCTGTGGCTGCCGGTGTTCAACCATGCCAACACCTACAACCGGGTCGGCGGCAAGCTGATCTGGTGGGATTCCAACGCCGATCCGAAGGCGCATTCCGAACCGTTGCCGTGGGAGGAGGCGCTGAAGCGCGGCCACTACCTGCTCGACGAGCAGGGCCGGCTGAAGCAGGTCGCGAAGGACATCGTCAAGCTGTGCGCCGATCGCGGCGCGGCGCTGTTCTTCGGCCATGCCACGCATCCGGAGATCTACGCGCTGGCCGACGAGGTGGCGCGCGTCGGCCTGCGCCGCGCGGTCATCGACCATCCTTACAGCCCGTTCGTCAACCTCACGATCCCGCAGATGAAGGAGCTGGCGCAGGTCGGCATCACGCTCAACTTCACGTTCGACGAGCTGTCGCCGCTCTTGGGCGTCGATCCGGCCAAGATGTATCAGGCGATCCGCGAAGTCGGGCCCGAGCACTGCGCGCTGTCGTCGGATGCCGGCGAGCCGCTGTTCCCCAACTCGGTCGAATGCATGCGGCTGGTGTGCGGCTACATGGAGGCGTTCGGCCTCACCAAGGACGAGCTGCGCCGCGTGTCGGTCGAGAACCCGCGCATGGTGGTCGGGCTGAACTGACCGCGTGGCCGAGCCGGCCGGCCATTCGATTCCCGCTTGCGATTCCCGCTTGCGCAGAAATGACGGGCTGCGATGATGCCGCGGCGCCACTTTCGTAGGTGACCTTATGCCCGATACCGGCCCCCTGACGGTTTCCGCCGATCTCGACCGCTACCGCCTGCGCGCGCTGATCGAGCGCCTGAACCAGGCGGGCGAAGTGCAGGTCATCACCGACAACGTGCCGCTGGTGGACCTCGCCAAATACATCGACGGCAACCCCAAGGCGGTGTGGTTCAAGAACGTGGGACCCGAGGGTGCCGAGCTGGTCGCCAATGTCGGCGGCACGCGCAAGCGCATCGCCTTCGCGCTCGGCTGCGAAGAACGCGACCTGATGAAATTCCAGAGCGACCGGTTCCGCCAGCCGATCGCGCCGGTCGAGGTGTCGCGCGAGCGCGCGCCGGTGCAGCAGGTTGTGCTGACGGGCGACGACGCCGACTTCACCAAGCTCCCCGTGCACCTGCAGCACGGCGAGGATGGCGGGCCGTATATCTCGGCGACCATCGACATCGTCCAGGATCCCGACAGCGGCTATCGCAACCTCGGCATCCGCCGCTTCATGCTGCGCGGGCGCAAGACCGCCGGGCTCGACATGAACGCGCCGTCGGATCTGCGCGCGATCTATCAAAAGCACCTGTCGCGGGGCGGCAAGAAATTCCCGATCGCGGTCGCGGTCGGCTCGCATACCTCGTACTACGTCGCGGCCATGGGCTTTGCGCCGCCGCAGGACGAATACGGGCTGGTCGGCGCGCTGCGCGGGCAGCCGGCGTCGGTGGTCAAGGGCGTGACCGTCGATCTGCCGGTGCCGGCGGACGCCGAATACGTGCTGGAAGGCTATCTCGACGAGCACGGCTGGTCCGAGCCGGAGGGGCCGTACGGCGAGTATCTCGGCTATTACGGCAAGCTGAAGATGAACCCGGTGTTCCATCTGACCGCGATCACGCATCGCCGCGATGCGCTGTTCCAGACCATCGCGATCTCCGGCCGCGCGCTCGAAGTGTCGGAGACCACGCAATACGGCGCGCTGCGCACCGAGGTTGCGGTGTGGGATGCGTTGAAGATGGCGGTGCGCGAACCGGTGGCGGTGTACTGCCCGCCGGGCGGCGGCGGCATGTACAACATCCGCGCCGCCATCCGCCAGCGCGTGCCGGGCGAGGCGCGCAACGCCATCATGGCGGCGTTCGGCTCGTTCGCCGAGATCAAGCACATCTTCGTGGTCGACGACGATATCGACGTCTACAACGACAACCAGATCGATTGGGCGCTGGCCACGCGCTTCCAGGCCGACCGCGACCTGGTGGTCGCCAGCGGCATGCGCTCGATCCCGCTCGACCCTTCGCTGGTGGGCTCGCGCCTTGGCGCGAAGGCAGGGTTCGATCTCACCATCCCGTTCTCCGAGCGCGGCAAGCTCGAGTTCACCGTGCCCGAGCCGCCGAAGCTCAAGAAAGTGCCCAAGAAGAGCGTGCACGACGCGCTCGCCGAAGGGCCCAAGACGTTCCGCGAGCTGATGGAGGCCGCCAATTCGAACGACGGCCGCGACGTCGTCATCGAGCTCGAAAAGCTCGGCGCAAAGCGGGACGATGTTGGACGGTATCTGCTCGCCTGACCAGTCGCCGGCCGGATCTATGTGGCATGTCGTTCCCGCGAAAGCGGGAGCCCGGTCTTTGGGTGTCGCCGGATGCCCGCTTGCGCGGGCATGACGTGGGATGATGTTCGCCGGACTTCTACGCGCCCTTTTGATGATCGGACTGCTCTGCGCGAGCAGCGCGCTGGCGCAGACGCCGTTGCTTGCGCCTGCACCCACGCAACCTCAGCCTGCCTCGAAGCAGGATCTGCAGTCGCTGCTCGCCACGATCGAGGACGACAAGGCGCGGGCTGATTTTGCCGCCAAGCTGCGGGCGATGATCGCGGCGCAGAAGCAGGCGGAAGCCGAGGATCAGGGTTTCGGCACGCGGCTCATTTCCTCGCTCTCGCGCCGGCTGGAAGACGTCAGCGGCGAGGCGATGGAAGCCGCAGCCGTGAGCGTCACCGTGTCGGATCTCGTGCGCTGGGCCGAGCGTCAGGTCTCCGATCCGACCATCCGCGCCCGTTGGATCGATTTCTTCTGGAAAATAGCCGTCACGCTCGTCGCGGGCTTCCTGGCCGCATGGGCAACGCGCGCCGCCTTGCGGCGCTCGATGCGCGGACTCGAGGAGCGCGCGCCGCCCGACACGATCGGCAAGCTCGGCTTTCTGGCGGCGCATACGTTCCTCGATTTCCTGCCCCTGGCGGCGTTTGCGGCCGCATCCTATGGCGTGCTGGGGTTCCTGGAGCCCCGCCACACCACCCGCGTGGTCGCGCTGATGCTGATCAGCGCGTATGTCGCGGTCGGCGCAGTGCTGGTGCTGGGACGTGCAGTGCTCAGCCCATACGCGCCACAGCTCAGGATGAACCGGCTGCGCGATGAGAGCGCGACCTACGCCTACATCTGGCTCGCCCGGATAACCGCGTTCGCGGTCTACGGTCACATGGCGGCCGATGCGGCGCTCGTCCTGGGTCTCGACCGCGCGGGCTACGGGCTGGCGTTGAAGCTTCTGGGCCTGGTCATCGTCGCGATGCTGGTGATCCTGGTCCTGCAGAACCGTACCAACATCGCCGCGGCGATCCGCGGCAAGGAAAACGGCAGTTTCGCATCGGTGCGCAACCGCCTGGCCGATGTCTGGCACGTGCTTGCCATCGTCTACATCGCGGCCGCCTATTTGGTCTGGGCGCTGGCGATCGAAGGCGGTTTCCTGTACCTCGCGCGCGCCAGCCTGCTCACCGCGCTCATCCTGGTGGCTGCGCGTTTCATCGATGGAGGCGTGCGTCGTCTAGTCGATCGCGGCTTCGCGATCAGCCGCGAGCTGAAGGACAGGTTCCCGAACCTCGAGCTGCGCGCCAACCGCTATCTGATCGTGCTGCAGCGCAGCCTCCGCGCGTTCGTCTATTTCGTCGCTCTGCTTGTGCTGTTGCGCGTGTGGGGACTGCACTCCTTCGCCTGGGCGGAAACCGCCGCCGGGCGGCGCGCCATCGCTGCGGCCGTGACCGTCGTGGTGGTGATCGCGGTTTCGGTTCTGGTCTGGGAGCTGACTGTCGCGTTGATCGAGCGCTCGCTGGCTTACGACGGGCGCAGCGGCGTGCGCAGCGGCGTGCGGGCGCGGACGCTGCTGCCGCTGTTGCGCACCACGGTCAAGGTGACGCTGATCGTCGTTGCGGCGCTGGTCGTGCTTTCGACCATCGGCATCGACATCACGCCGCTGCTTGCCGGCGCCGGGGTGGTCGGGCTTGCGATCGGCTTCGGCTCGCAAACATTGGTGAAGGACGTGATCACCGGCTGGTTCATCCTGATGGAGGATCAGATCGCGGTCGGCGACGTGGTCAAGCTCGGCGAATACGGGGGGCTGGTCGAGGCGATCACCGTCCGCACCATCCGGCTTCGCGATTTCAACGGCACGGTCAACATCGTTCCGTTCAGCGAGGCCAAGGTCGTCCAGAACCTGACCAAGGAGTTCTCGTATTACGTGTTCGACGTGGGCATGACTTACGAGGAGGATCTCGGCCGCGTCTGCGCCGCGTTGAAGGAGATCGGCGACGGCATGATGCAGGACACGAATTTCCGCGACCTCATCATGGCGCCCTTGGAAATCTACGGCATCGACAAGTTCGACGCCTCGCAGGTCATCGTGAAAGCGCGCATCAAGACGCTGCCGATCCGGCAATGGGATGTGGGGCGCGAGTTCAACAACCGGATGAAGCAGCGGTTCGACGAGCTCGGCATCGAGTTCCCGTACCCGACCCGGAGGACCATCCAGATTTCCGCCGACCAACTCAAGGGTGGCGCGTTAAGGGCGAGAGGCGATGACGAGGACGGCGTAGCGCCGGCCAGGACGAGCCAGCCCGCCCCACGATCCAGCGACGCCACGCCGCCCTCCAGCGAACCTCCCGTCAACACCGGCGGCGGCGGCAAGGGCCGGTGAGTTGAGCCGCTGATGTCGTCTCCGCTTTCCCGGCTGTTCGATCCCAAGACCATCGCGGTGGTCGGTGCGTCGCAGCAGCGCGACAAGGCCGGCTATCAGCTGCTCGAAGGGTTGCAGCCGTTCCCCGGCAAGCTCTACCCGGTGAATCCGCGCGCGACCGAGATCCAGGGCCTGCGCGCGTACCCGAGCCTCGCCGCGATTCCGGAGCCGGTCGATCTGGTGCTGCTGGCGGTGCCGCAGGTCGCGGCGCCCGCGGTGCTGCGCGAAGCCGCGGACGTGCGCGCCGGCGCGGCGATGATCGTGAGCGGCGGGTTCGGCGAGACCGGCGCCGAGGGCCAGAAGCTGCAGGACGAGATCGCGGCGATCTGCAAAGCGGGCGGCGTGCGGCTGCTGGGGCCCAACACGTCCGGTTTCTGCGTGCCGCCCAAGCGCCTCTACGCCTCGTTCCTGCCGACGTTGCAGGAGATCGCGCCGGGTCCGATCGCGATCGTGGCGCAGTCCGGCGGCATCAACATCTCGGCGGCGTTCGAGGCGCATGCGCAGGGCAGGGGGCTTGCGCTCGCGGTCGGGCTCGGCAACGCGCCCGACATCGGGTTCGCCGACGTGCTGGCGCATCTCGCCGCCGATCCGGACGTGAAGGCGATCGCGCTCCACCTCGAAGGCGTGCCGCGCGGCCGCGCGCTATACGACACGCTACGCGCGACCACCGAGCGTACGCCGGTGGCGGCGCTGGCAGTCGGCCGCGCCGACATCGGCGCGTTCGCGCAGTCGCACACCGGCAACCTGATGGGCAATTTCGCGCTCACCCGCGCGATGCTGCGCCAGGCCGGCGCGGTCGTGGTCGACACCATCGGCGACCTGATCGACGCGGCGCACGCGCTGTCCCGCGCGCGCCTGCCGGCCAAGCAGCGGCCGGGCGTCGGCATCCTCACCGGTCAGGCGGGATCCGGGCTGCTGATCCTGGACACGCTGAAGACCGCCGGCGTGGCGGTGCCGGAGATTGCGCCGGCAACGGTCAAAAAGATCGAGGCGCTGCTGCCGCCGATGACCTACATGAAGAACCCGGTCGACACCGGACGGCCGGAAAAGACCTTCGGCGCGGCGATGCAGGCGCTGGCTGCCGATCCGGCGATCGATGCGGTGCTGGTGAACGCGCTGTACGAGCCGGCGTCGATGACCCCGGTCGAGGACGTCGCCGGCGCGCTGCCGGCGGGGAAGGCGATCCTGTTCTCGTCGGGCGGCACGGCCGGCAGCGTCGGGCCGGTGTTCGAAGGGCTGGAGGCGCTTGGCGTCGCGACCTTCACCACGCCGGATCGTGCCGCGCGCGCGATGACCGCGCTCGATGCCGATGCGCGTGCGCGTGCGCGCCGCGGCGATCACTCCGCCGTCCAGCGCGGCAACACGCTGCCGGCCGGCGCGCTCGACGAGGACGCCGCAAAATCGCTGGTCGAGACCTTTGGCATCCGCACGCCGCGCCGCATCGTGTGCGCCGACCGACCGGCGGTGCGCGCCGCGTTCGCCAAGCTTGGCGCGCCCGCGGTGGTGAAGGTGCTCGACGCCGCGATCACCCACAAGACCGAGGTCGGCGGCGTGCATGTCAACCTGCGCGATAACGCGGCGCTGAATGCCGCGCTCGACGCGATCGACCGCATCCCGGGCAGGCACCGTTATCTGGTCGAGGAGCAGGCGAAGCCGGGCGTCGAGCTGATCGTCGGCGGGCTCAACGACCCGAGCTACGGCCCGTCAGTGCTGGTAGGGCTGGGCGGCATCGCGGCCGAGGCGCTCGGCGACGTGGCGATGCGGCTCGCGCCGCTTTCGGCCGCGGAGGCCGAAGACATGCTGGACGAGCTGCGCGGCAAGAAATTGCTCGACGGATTCCGCGGCGCGCCGGCGGCCAATCGCGCCGCGCTGGTGCAGGCGATCGTCGCGGTCGGCCGGCTGATGGCGGCGCACCCCGAAATCAGGGAACTCGATCTCAACCCGGTGCGCGCCTACCCGGACGGCGTGCTGGCGCTGGATGCAGTCGTGGTGGTCGGCGGGTAGCGGGCTTGTGTCGGCCGCCTCGGCGTCGCGTGCTTCGATACGGCCGCTGCGCGGCCTACTCAGCACGAACGGAAAAATTGACCTGTTCGCCTACTCCCAACCGTTCGCCCTGAGTAGCCGTCTTGAGCTTGTCGAAAGACGGCGTATCGAAGGGCAGCCCATTTACCGCGCGGCCGCGAGTTCCGCCTTGATCCGGGTGTGCGAGCCCTGGAACGCCGGCGCGACCTCGGCCATGAAGCGGCTCATCTGGTCCTTCACCTGCGCGTGCGCCTTCTGGCCGTAGTTGAAGTAGAGGATCACCTCGCTGATGCCGCCGGCTTCCACCGCCTTCAGCTCGTCGATCAGCTTCTGCGGGTTGCCGACGATGATGGAGCGGTTGGTCAGGTCCTCCTTCTTCATGTTGCGCAGCAGCTCCACGATCTTGAGGAAATACGCCATCGTGGGCGGCACCGTCTTCGGGTTCGACGGGAACGCCGCGAGCAGGGCGTCGTTGAAGTAGCGGATCAGCCGCTCGCGGCCTTCGTCCTCTTCCTTCGCGTTGTCGGCGATGTGCACGAAATAGCTGCACTTCACGTCGCGCGGCGCGCGCCCCAGCTTGGCGCATTCCTGATGATAGGTCTTCACCGCGTCCGCGATGCTGCCGTACACCATGGCCGCGGCAAACGGCGCGAAGACGATGTGCCAGTCGTTCTTTGCGGCGAGCTCCATCGTCGGCCGCGAGAAGCACGCCACATAGGGGCGTAGCGGCTTC
>Ga0209640_10003393_pt1 | contig 13915 bp, 13 predicted proteins | sample RifCSP10_1_FD_184018 | JGI IMG/M metagenome (GOLD analysis project Ga0209640, IMG submission 184018) | Soil microbial communities from Rifle, Colorado - Rifle CSP2_sed 10_1 (SPAdes) (version 2) | ecosystem: Environmental > Terrestrial > Deep subsurface > Rock core/Sediment | place: Rifle...
CGCGCGCCTGCACCAACTGCTGCTCGAACAGCTCGTCGAAGGCGAGCCGGCGCCGCCCCGGCTCCGTTTCCGCGACCGCCCGGGGCCGGTGCAGCAGCGCCAACGCCTCTCGCAGGTCGATCAGCCCGTGCGCCTCGCGGAACGCGGGGGGGTGCGGATCGGCCGCGAGCGGCAGCAACGCGGCCAAGTGCTGCTGCACCAGCGCCCGAATCTGCCGGTGCGTGAGCCCTTCGGTGGCGGGATACACCGGCAGCACGAGCCCTTCCCCGGGGGTCGCCTCGCCTTCGTCCCCATCCTCGGCAAGGACGATGAACTCCTGCGGCACGAGCTGGCGCCCGTGGTAGTAGCGGACTGGCCCCGTCACGAGGAGGAGCTGGCCTTTCTTGATCTGGCGCTCGAGAAACGGCCGGCCCGGCCAGGCGCACTCGAGCAGGCCGCTGTCGTCCTTCAGCACCGCGCGGAACACCCGCAGACCCCGGCGCGTGGGGAGCACGCCGGTGCTCACCACGCGGCCCACACACGTCACTTCGCGGCCCACGTCGGCCCGCGCGAGCGGCGTGACCGTCGTGGCATCGAGATACCGGTGCGGGACGTGATAGAGGAGGTCGCCGACCGTCCGGATGCCGAGCCGCGCCAGTGCCTCGGCGCGCTTCGGGCCCACGCCCTTGAGATACTTGACCGAGGTGGTGAGGGTCGGCGGCATCAGTCGCGCACCAGGCGGCGGGCGTGGGCGCCGGGGTCGAACGGCTCGAGGTCGTCGATCCCCTCGCCCGTCCCCAGGAAGCGAATCGGGAGCGAGACCGCACGGCGCAGCGCCACCACGCTCCCACCCTTCGCCGTCCCGTCGAGCTTGGTGATGACCAGGCCGGTGAGCGGGACGGCCGCGGCGAACTCCCGCGCCTGCGCCACCGCGTTCTGGCCGACGGTCGCATCGAGCACGAGCAGCACGTCGTGCGGGGCGCCGTCGGCGGCGCGCGCCGCCACGCGGCGAATCTTGTCCAGCTCGCTCATCAGGTTGGCGCGCGTGTGCAGCCGGCCGGCCGTGTCCACGAGAATCGGGTCCCGCCCGCGTGCGCGGCCCGACTGAATGGCATCGAAGACCACCGGCGCCGGCGCGCACGATGTCGACGTCGGCGCGTCTGGCCCAGATCTCGAGCTGCTCCACTGCCGCCGCGCGAAAGGTATCGGCCGCGCACACGAGCGGCTGCTTGCCCGACGATCTCAGCAGGTGGGCCAGCTTGCCCACGGTCGTGGTCTTGCCGGTGCCGTTGACACCCACAATCAGCGTGACGCGCGGGGTGTGCCCATTTGAGGAGGGCGGCGCCTCCACGGCATCGAAGATCGTTCGAATCTCTGTCTTGACGAGCTCGCGGAGGCTTTCGCCGCGGCGCGCGCGGTCGCGGACAGCCGCGACGATCCGTTCGGTGGCGGCCACGCCGACGTCCGCGGAAATGAGCAGTTCCTCGAGGGCCTCAACGGTGTCGACGTCGATCGGCTCGGCGCGCCCGGTCTCGGCGTCGGCGCGCTGCACGATCTCGTCGAAGCGGCCGACAATCTGCTGTTTGGTGCGGCTCAGCCCGTCGCGAAGCCGGTCGAACAACCCCATGGCTTCATTATCCTGCCTCGGCGCGCTGCGGCCGCAGCATCAGCTCCTCGAGCGCGGCCCGTGCGTCTTTCCGGCCGGCGAGCAGTTCGGCGACCTGTGCCGTGATGGGCAGTTCGACGCCGCGCCGGGCGCCAAGCGCCAGCGCCGCCTCCGTGGTCCGCACGCCCTCGGCCACCATCTTCATCCCGGAGAGCACGTCACCGAGCGACCGGCCGCGGGCGAGCTCGATGCCCACGTGGCGGTTGCGGCTCAACGAGCCGGTGCAGGTGAGCACCAGATCGCCAAGCCCGGTCAGTCCCGCAAGCGTCTCGCGCTGTGCCCCTTCGGCGCAGGCCAGGCGCGTAATCTCCGCCAGTCCCCGCGTGATGAGCCCGGCCAGCGCGTTGTGGCCGAGCGCCAGACCCTCGGCCACGCCGGCGGCGATGGCAATCACGTTCTTCAGCGCGCCGCCAATCTCAACCCCGACCACGTCGCACGTCCCGTACAGCCGGAAGTAGGGCGCGCGGAAATCCGCCTGCACCTGCTCGACGATCGACCCCTCACGCGATGCCACCGAGACGGCCGTGGGGAGGTGGCGCGCGAGCTCCGCGGCAAAGCTTGGCCCGGAGAGCACGGCCACCTTCACGTCGGGGCCAAGCTCCTGCTCGATGATTTCCGACATCCGGAACAACGTGTCCTGCTCCAGCCCTTTTGTGGCGCTGACGACGGTGACACCCGGGCCGACGAGCGCGGATACCCGCCTCAACACCTGGCGAGTGCCGTGTGACGGGACCGCCGCCACGATGAAGTCGGCCTGGTCAAGCGCCTCGGCGAGATCGGCCGTCACGCGCAGCCGCTCGGGGAAGGTGACGTCCGGAAGGTACACGGCATTCGCCCGCCGCGCACGCATGTCGGCGGCAAGCGCGGCGTCGCGCGCCCACAGCCAGCCACTGTGCCCGGCGCGAATCAGGTGTACCGCGAGCGCGGTACCCCACCCGCCGGCGCCGAGGATCGCAACCTGACGAATAAGTCCCCCTTTAGATCCGTTGGCCGATTCGCCGCTCCGTGCCCGCGACGAGCCGCCCGAGATTCGCGCGGTGGCGATGCACGATGATAAGAGCCGCGATCGCCGCCCCAACCGACACGGCGGACGGGACGTCGCCGGCGCCAGCCGCCACACCGAGCGTGACGGCAGCGGCCAGCGAGCCCACCGAGACGTAGCGCGTCACCCAGGTCGCCGTCGCGAAGGCGGCGGCCGCGATCACCACGGCGGTCGGGGCGAGCACGCCGAACACGCCGGCGGTCGTTGCCACGCCTTTGCCACCGTGAAACCGCAGCCACACCGGATAGAGGTGGCCGATGATCGAGGCCAGGCCGGCCGCGACCGGCGTCGCGGGCCCTTCGGTCAGCCGCTGCGCGACGAGCACCGCGAGCGCCCCTTTGGCCGCGTCCAGGCACACCGCAGCCACCGCGTAGGCCGGCCCGGTCGTGCGCAGGACGTTGGTCGCTCCGACGTTGCCGCTCCCCGCCTGGCGCACATCCACGCCGCGGCGCCGCGCCACCAGGAAGGCAAACGGCACCGACCCCGCCAGATATCCGAATGCGACCGCGACGATCTCTTCCATCCCTACCCCGTGAGCCGCGTGCGCCGCAGGGGCACGTACACCTGCCCCTGCGCCGACGGCCGGCTCTGAAACAGTGTAATCGCGTCCACGCGTGAGGTGCCGAACCGGCGGTCGGCACATCCCTCGAGGAGCGGCCCCGGCCGCAGCCCGGCTGCCTCGCGCACCCGCGCGAGCGTCACGTGCGGATGATAGGGACGCTCCTCGCCCGGAATGCCGCACGCGCCGAGCCGCGTGACGATTTCCCGTTCGATGGCGGCAAGTGACTCACCTCCATCCGCGATCCCGACCCAGATCACGCGTGGAGCCCCGCGTTCGGGAAATGTGCCCACCCCCTGAACGATCACGTCGAACGGCTTGACGCCCAGGTCGCGCTCCACGGCGGCGACAATGGCCTGTCCCTGCGCGTCCTCGACCTCGCCGATGAACCGGACGGTCACGTGCAGGTGCTCCGGCGGTACCCAGGTCACGCGTGCACGGGGCGCACGCGCCGCGGCTCGTCCGCGCAGCTCGTCACCGCACGCGGCCACCCTCCGCACAACAGCCGGATCGAGCTCAACGGCAATAAACAGTCTCATCGGCGCCACGCACAAGGTGCGAGGATGCGATGGTGCGATGGTGCGTCCGACGGTGCGACGGTCCGATGGTTGGTTCGAGGTGCACCTTCGCCCTCACCGTCGCACCCTCGCACTCTCGCACCGTCGGACGCACCATCGCACCATCGCACCGTCGCACCGTCGCACTCTCACTCCGCAGCGGGACCCGAGAGCAGCATCCGCCTGACCATGTCGAGCGCTGCCTGCGACGCCTGGAACTTGATGAGCTCGCGGTCGCCTACGAAGCGGAACACCCGGGAGCGCGTCATCGCCGGCGTCACGGTCGCGACCGCCACCGTCCCCACGGGTTTCTGCGGCGTGCCGCCCCCCGGACCCGCAATACCGGTCACTCCCACTCCGACGTCGGCGTGCGCCATGGTCCGCATGCCTCGGGCCATCGCAAGGGCCACCGCTTCGCTGACCGCGCCGTGTTCTTCGATGAGCGTGGCCGGCACGCCGAGGAGCGCCGTCTTTGCCTCATCCGCGTACGTCACGACTGCCCGGTCGACGTACCGCGAGCTCCCCGGCACGTCGGTCAGCCGGGAGGTGATCAGCCCACCCGTACACGATTCGGCGACCGCAATCCAGTACCCGCGCTCGACGAGCAGGTCGCCCACAACCTGCTCGAGCGTCCGGCCGTCGCGAGTGTAGGCATCCAGACCGAGCACATCGGCAACCTGACCTGACGCCGCCTCAACCGCCGCCTCCGCCTGCTCGCGCGAAGAGGCCCTGGCCGACAGCTGCAGCTCGATCTGCCCGAGCGAGGCAAGAATGGTGGCCGACACCGGGACTCGTGCGCGGGCCCACTCGACATACAGGGGCCTCACCGCCTCTTCCGTGTGTGACTCGGTGCGCCCGGTGATACGAACGATGCGCCGGACGAGGGAGAGACCCGGCGCGCGAGCGCCGAGCGCGCCCCCCACGAGCGCGGTCATCATCGGCTTGAGCTCGCGGGGAGGTCCCGGCAGCAGCAGCACGACGCGATCGCCGGCATCGAGCCACAGCCCGGGCGCGGTGCCGTTCGCGTTGTCGAGGGTGCGCGCGCCGGCGGGCACCATGGCCTGCCGGCGGTTGATCTCGGGCATCTCGATGCCCCGCGATGCAAAGCGCGCTCTGATTCGCGCCGTGATCCGCTGGTCCTCCACCAGCGGCCGCTGCAGCACCTCGGCCACGACGTCGCGCGTCAGGTCGTCGTCGGTGGGGCCGAGGCCGCCGCTGCACACCAGGAGATCCACCCGGTCGAGCGCGGCGCGAACGGCCACGGCAAGCTCGTCGCGATCGTCGCCGACCACGCTCTTGAACGCGACCTCGATGCCGAGCAGATTGAGCTGCTCGGTAATGAACAGCGAGTTGGTATCGACCCGCGAGGGGGTCAGCAGTTCGCTGCCGACCGCGACAATCGCGGCGCGGCGCACGGGTGTCACGCCAGCCATCCCGGCGCGATGCTGACGAGGCCTTGCATCACGAGATTGCCGTACACCGCCGCCATGCCGTCGTCGGCCATCACCCCCAGGCCGCCCGGCAGCGCCTCGAAGCGGCGTGAGGGCCAGGGCTTCAGAATATCCAAAGCGCGAAACACCAGAAACCCGACGAGTGCGCCCGTGGCGTTCACGGGCAGGAGCGCCAGCGTGATCAGCATGCCGACGACCTCGTCGATCACGACGGGCGCCGGGTCGACGCGGTCAAGCTGATGCTCCACGATCCCGCTGCTCCAGATGCCGACCAGCAGGAGGGCGAGGATCACGCCAACCTCGACCGCGACGGAATCGGTGCGCCGCACGGCCCAGAACACGGCCAATCCGGCGGCCGACCCGAAGGTGCCCGGTGCCACCGGCGCGTAGCCGAGGTACCCGCATGTCGCGATGACGAGCGCGAGGCGATTCATGAAGCGGTCCGCGGACCCGTGGTCAGGCGGACGGGAGGGCAATGACGCGCGTGCGCGCCAGGCGGTCGTGAAGCGCGCGCCGGTCTGAGCCGACGAGGGCCGGGAGAAAGCCGAGACCGAGGAGGGCGGCCGACACGGTGCCGGCCAGCGCGCGCTTCATCGCAAGCGCCCCGTCGATGGGGCGATCGTCGGCGCCGACGACACGAATGCGCGCCGCCATCTTACCGATCGTTTGTCCTCCGACGGCTGTAAAGGCGCAGAAGTACGACAGCTTCACGAGCAGGAGAAATGCCAGGAACGGCACCGGAGGCAGCAGCGTCCATTCGCTCATGGACAATCCCGCCATGCGCAGCGTGAAGTAGAGGACCGTCAGGTCAATGCCGCAGAGCAAGAGGTGATCGAGCGCCGCCGCCGTCGCGCGGGCACCGGCGCTGCTGACCTCGGCGCTCGCGGCGGCCGTGGAGTGCGTCCTGCGCTCGGGGTCGGCCCAGACGCGCGACGCAGGACGCCGGATGGCTTCCGTCACCTGCGACTCCGGCGTGTTGCCGTCGTCGTCGTCAAACGCCAACGCCGGCTCCGGTTCGGGGCGGCGCATCGCCTGCGGCAGCGGCCGGAGTCTCGGAGTCTCCGGCGTGCGCCGCACGGCCAGCGGCGGCCGTGGCGCGGCCGGCAGCCTGATGAGCGGCTCGTCGTGGCCCTCGTCAAAGCTCGGCAGGAAGAGCGGCAGGGTCGGTTCCTTCGGAACGCCCGATGCCCTGACGGGCATCGGCGGCGGCGCGGGATCAGGTGGAGCCAAGACGGCACGCTCCATATCCGGGGCCGGGTCGACAGCCGGCGCGGCCGGTTCCACCTGCGAAAGCGTGTTGTCGACCTGCGCGAGCCAGTCCTGGGATCCCAGGGCTGCGACTGCGGGATCCCGCAGGTCCAGATCGATGTCCACTCGCTCGGGGCCAGGGTCGGTCATGAGCGAAAAGTCGTAGCCGCAGTTCCTGCACCGATCGCCCGTCTCGAAGCCCAGGTAGCTGCACTTGGGGCACTTCACGGGCGGGTCCCTGCCTCCCCCGGCTGAACGCCGGCAATACCGGCGGCGACAAACAGATCGCGCTGAATATCGGCCCGAAGCCGATCGGCGTCGGCGCGAAGCGGATCCGCCATGCTGACGCGATCCAGGGCACGGAGCCCGTCGCGCAGATGTCCGCCCGTATACAGATTGCGGGCGTGCGCAACGGCGCGTTCCGAGGCGAGCACGACCGGCAACGGCTCCTCACGCACCGGTTGCGGCGCCCCAGCGGGCGCTGCGCCCTGCAGCTCGGATAACCAGGTCCCAATCGGCAATCCACCGAGCAGCATCATCACCGCGACGGCCAGCGCGGCCAGCGCGGCGGCAGCCCATCCCCCTCGCCGCGGGGTCAACGGCACGCGGTGACGCCGGGGCTCTCCCCGCGGCGGGCGGGGCTCCTTGCGAAGATCAGCTGCGGCCGGGCCCACACGATTCAGACGATGCAGGAAGACGTCGGCCGTGTCGCTCCCCTGTTCCACGGCCTGGGTCAGCAGCTCACGCGCTTTGTCAACATTGCCCGCGTTGTAGGCGGCCACGCCGTCGTGCAGAAGCTCTTCGGACTGGCGCTGGCGCTCGGCTAATGCGCTGCGGGCCCGCTCGATGTAGGCGCGCGCCCGGTCGTGGCGCCGATCGAGAAACACGATGCGCGTCCAGACGCTGATCGCGCGTTCGTATTGGCCCGCAAAATAGTGATCGAGTCCGGAGAGGAGCAGCTCCTCGATGCGCGCCTCGCGGTCCGCTTCGTCCCGCGGCTCCGGGTCACGCACCGGGTGAGTGGCCGATGGATCAGACATCAGGAGGTGATGGCTTGAGCGGCGATTATGAGGCAAAACCCTTCTCGGGTCAACCAGTTACAGCGGTTCGCCCCGTCCAGACGACGAATTTGCCCTTTGACTTTTGCCCGTTGACCTACGTAAATCGAGATCGCATGGCGCTCATCGAGTGCGTTCCCAACGTGAGCGAGGGGCGCCGCCCGGACGTGGTCGAGGCTCTCGTGGGGGCCATTCGACGCGTCCCTTCGGTGCGGCTGCTCGATTACTCCTCCGACCGCGCGCACAACCGGTCGGTCATCACCATGGCCGGCGACGCGGCTCCGCTCAAGGAGGCCGTGCTCGCCCTGTTCGAGGCCGCGCTTCCGCTGATCGATCTCCGCGCGCACGCCGGCGAGCATCCGCGGCTCGGCGCCGTGGACGTGGTGCCGTTCGTGCCCATTGAAGGGGTCACGATGGAGGACTGCGTACGGCTGGCCAGGGACACGGCCGCGGAGGTGGCGCGGCGATTCCAGGTGCCCGTGTACCTCTACGAGGACGCGTCCACCAATCCCGCGCGCAAGAACCTGGAGGACATCCGGCGCGGGCAGTTCGAGGGCCTGACCGCCAAGATGGCGCAGCCGGAATGGGCGCCCGATTTTGGTCCCGCGACGCCCCATCCGAGCGCGGGCGCCGCCGTGATCGGCGCGCGGATGCCGCTCATCGCCTACAACATCAACCTGGCGACCGATCGCCTCGATGTCGCGAAGAAGATTGCCGCGGCCATCCGCCAGAGCAGCGGAGGCTTCCGGTACGTGAAGGCGATGGGCGTGGCGCTTCAACACCGCGGAATCGTCCAGGTGTCGATCAACCTGACCAACTACGAGAAGACGCCGATGTTCCGGGTCTTCGACGCCGTCACACGCGAAGCCGCCCGGTACGGCGTCACGGTCCTCGAAAGCGAAATCGTCGGACTGGTGCCTGCGGCCGCGCTGGTCGGGTCCGCGGAGCACTACCTGCAGCTGGCCTCATTTACGCCGGACCAGATCCTGGAGAACAGGCTCCGGCGTCAGACGTAGCTGAAAACACGGAGGGCGGGGTACTATGCCGCCCGGCCAACGCGGCCGAATCCACCACAGCGGGAGGGGTTGGCAGATGGTGATCTACGGGGTGGCGCTGCTGGCGTTCTGTACCATCGCCGGATTGTATGTCGGTGATCTCCTGGGCATCGCGATTGGCGTCCAGGCAAACGTCGGCGGCGTCGGTTTCGCGATGTTGCTGGCGATTGTCGGCTCGAACTGGCTGAAGCGGCGCGACGGCATCACGTCGCCAACCGAACAGGGGATCGCCTTCTGGAACGCGATCTATATCCCGGTCGTCGTCGCCATGGCGGCACAACAGAACGTCGTCGCGGCCCTGTCGAGCGGCCTCGTGGCGATCCTCGCCGGTGTTCTGGCGGTCGTCGCCTGCGCGGCGCTGGTGCCAACCGTCGACCGGCTCAGCCAGAAACAGCCGGCAGCCGCCGCGCGCGCGGAGCTCGTGCAGTGATCACGACCTTCCTGGACGTCGTCCAACGCAACAATCTCGTGGCCGGCTTTGCGGTCATCGGCGCGATCGTGTGGGTGTCGTATCTCCTCTCGAACCGCCTGACGCGCGGGCGCATCCACGGGTCGGCCATCGCCATTTTCGGCGGGCTCGTGCTGGCCTGGGTCGGCGGCGCCGTCACCGGCGGCGAGCGGGGCCTGGCGGACGTGCCGGTCTTTGGCGGCATCGCAATACTCGGCGGCGCCATGCTGCGCGATTTCGCCATTGTCGCGACGGCGTACGGCGTCGACCCGACAGAGATGAAGAAGGCCGGTGTCTCCGGCGCGGTCTCCCTGCTCCTTGGCGTCGTCGGGAGCTTCGCCGTTGGGGCGGTCGTGGCCTGGAGCTTCGGCTACAGGGACGCGGTCAGCGTCACGACGATTGGCGCGGGCGCGGCCACGTTCATTGTCGGGCCGGTCACAGGCGCGGCGCTCGGAGCCAGTTCCGACGTGATTGCGCTGAGCATCGCGGCCGGGCTGGCCAAGGCCATCCTCGTGATGATCGGCACACCCTTCGCGGCCCGCTTCATCGGCCTGGACAACCCGCAAACCGCGATGGTGTACGGCGGCCTGATGGGAACGACCAGCGGCGTCGCCGGGGGCCTCGCCGCCACCGATCCCAAGCTCGTGCCGTACGGCGCGATGACGGCCACCTTCTACACCGGCCTGGGCTGCCTGCTGTGTCCGTCGGTGCTGTTTCTCGCCGTGCGCGCGATCTTCGGGTGATCACCGAACGGTGCGACGGTACGGAGTGCGACGGTGCACCTCGAACGCACCATCGCACCCTCGCACCCTCGCACCCTCGCACCCTCGCACCGTACGCACCGTCAGCCGGACCGGCGATGCTCGGGGTACCCGCGCGCGGCAATCGGCCACACATCCACGACGCGGTCGCCGTCGAGTGCGTACAACACATCGTGCAGGTTGATCGTGGGGTCGACGTGCGACGGCCGCAGGTAGATCCGATCCCCCACCTGCACGCGAGCGTGGGGCGGAAGCGCGATTGTCGCGTGCTCGTCGTTGAGCGCGACCACCGCGGCGCCGGCGGGATCCCGGACGGCCGGGTGCCCGTGGTCCTTCGTCAGCGACTTGTGGCCGCAGTCGGCCACGCAGCGGGTCGGTTCCGGCCGGCTGATGACCGTCCCCAGCGCCCAGAGCGCCTGCTCGAACGGCACATCCAGCCGGCCGTACTCACTGTCCATCAGCACGTAGGAACCTGCCTGGATCTCGGTGATGCCCTCGATACGGCCGCTGATGTCGTACGTGCCGGTCCCGCCCGCAGACACGACGTCGCACGGAAGCCCGCTCGCCCGCAGCATCGCCGCAGTACGGACGAGATCGGCCATTGCCCGCCGCGTCCGCGCGTCGCGCTCGGCACGGTCGGCAAGGCCGACCAGGTGCCCTTCGTAACCCATCAGGCCGCGCAGCACGACGCCGCTGGTTGAGGCCGCGCGCCGCGCGAGGCTCACGGTGTCACCGCCCGGCGCCACACCGCAGCGGGCCTGCCCGACGTTCAGATCGACGAGAACGCCGACCGTGGCGCCGGCACGTCGCGCAGCCGCCGCGACCTCGTCGAGCCCGGCTACCGAATCCACCGCGACGGTCATGTCGATCCGCGTCGCCAGGGCGGCGACCCGGTCGCACTTGCCCGGCCCCACGGGCTCATTGGCGATGAGAATGTCGCGGCAGATCTCGGCGGCGATTTCCGCCTCCGACACCGTCGCACACGTCAGCCCGGTGCAGGAGCCCGCCGCCAGCTGGCGGCGGGCGATCTCGGGCGTCTTGTGGGCCTTGACGTGCGGGCGCAGCCGGCACGGGCCGGCGGCAAAGAACTCCGCCATGCGCCGGATGTTCCGTTCCATGGCGGCCACGTCAACGACGAGTGCGGGCGTGGGGATGTCGGCGACGTTCACAGGAGGTGGCCCGGCTCACGCAATCTCCTCGTCCTCCCCACGGCGCGACGGCGCAATGCCGAAGCCGCGCATCTTGCGGTAGAGATTGCTGCGCTCAATGCCGAGCGCCTCGGCCGTGCGTGAGATGTTGCCCTGCTGGGCGGCGAGCGCGCGCAGGATGTACTCGCGCTCGAACCGGTCGCGCGCCTCGTGCAGCGGGACCGCCGCGCCGAGGGCCTGGGCGGGCGCCTCGCCGCCGACCGCGACGCTCTGATCGAGAAAGCTCAAGTCGCGCGACGAGATCCGGTCCCCGGGGACCATGATCATCAGCCGCTCAACCACGTTCCGCAGCTCGCGCACGTTGCCCGGCCAGGCGTACTGGCGCAGGGCGATGACCGCGTCGGCCTCGAACGTCTTCGGCCGTCGGCCGTACTCCCGTGCCAGCATCGCCATGAAGTGATCGGCGAGGAGCGCAATATCCTCCTGGCGATCGCGCAGCGGCGGCACGGAGATGGGGACGACGTTCAGCCGGAAATAGAGGTCTTCGCGGAACCGGCCGGCCCGGATTTCCGCCGTCAGATCCTTGTTCGTGGCGGCCAGCACCCGCGCATCCACCTTGATGCGCGTCGACCCGCCCACGGCCTCCATCACCTGCTCCTGCAGCACGCGCAGCACCTTGGCCTGCGTCTTGAGGCTCATGTCGGCGATCTCGTCGAGAAAGATCGTACCGCCGTGCGCGAGCTCGAACTTGCCGCGGCGGTCGGCCACCGCCCCGGTAAACGCGCCGCGGACGTGGCCGAACAGCTCGCTTTCGATCAGGTCTTCGGGAATCGCCGCGCAGTTGACTTCGACGAACGGCCCGGTGCGGCGGCGGCTCAACTGGTGGATGTTGCGGGCCACGAGCTCCTTGCCCGTGCCGTTTTCGCCGAAGATGAGGACGCGACCGTTGGTGGGCGCCGCCATTGCGACCTGCTCGCGCAGCTTCACCATGGCGTAGCTCTCGCCCACCATCGTGTGCTGGGCGTCGACGCGCGCGCGCAACGCGCGGTTCTCGACCTCGAGGGTCCGCTGGCGCAGCGCGTTGCGGACGACGAGCATCGTCTTCTCGAGCGAGAGCGGCTTCTCGACGAAATCGAACGCCCCCATCTTGATGGCGCGCACGGCCGATTCGATGTTGCCGTGGCCGGAGATGATCACGACCTGCGAGTCGATCTGGCGCTCCCGCATGCGCGCGAGCGTCCCCAGGCCATCCATGCCGGGCAGCCAGATGTCGAGGACGACCACGTCGTAGGCCTGGCGCGCCAGACGCTCGAGGCACGCTTCACCCGTGTCGACGGCGTCCACCTCGTACCCTTCGTCACGCAGCACGCCCCCGAGCGCGCTCCGCACGCCCGGCTCGTCGTCCACGATCAGGATGGATGGCATTCAGCTCAGCAAGGCAGTTCTATCGCGAACCGCGTGCCGCGCGGCACGTTGTCGGTCACGTCGATGCTGCCGCCGTGCTCGGCGACGATGCGCCGGACGATGGCGAGCCCCAGGCCGCTGCCCCGCTTCTTGGTCGAGTAGTAGGGCAGAAACAGCTTTTCCCGTTCCGTCGCGGGAATGCCGGGGCCGTTGTCGGCCACCACGATGCGCACCAGGTTCTCCCCCGGTGTGTGATGCGTCTCGATGTCGATGGCGCCGTGCTGATCCATCGCCTCCACCGCGTTGTCGACGAGATTGATGATCACGCGGCGGATCTGCTCCGGATCGGCCGCCACGCGCGGAAGCCCCTCGGCGAAGCGCGGACGCAACTCGACGTCGGCAAAGATACCTCGATAGAGCGCCAGCACGTCGGTCAGCAGGGCGTGCAGGTCGGTCGGGACCGCGCGCGGCGACGGCATGCGCGCAAACTGCGAGAACTCGTCGACGAGCCCTTTCAGCGACTCCACTTCCCCGACGATCGTGCTCGTGCACTCCTCCACCAGGTCGCGCGTCTGCGGCGGCGCGCCCCCGAAGTGACGGCGCAGCCGCTCGGCAGAGAGCTGAATAGGGGTGAGCGGGTTCTTGATCTCGTGGGCGAGCCGCCGCGCCACCTCCCGCCACGCCGCCACCTTCTGCGCCCTGATGAGCGGCGTCACGTCGTCGAAGACGAGGACGATGCCGTCCGAGACGCCGTCCTCGCGGCGAAGCGGCGTGGTCATGACCGCCAGGTGCAGCTCGCGACCGTCGCGCGCGATCGACACCTCCTGCGGCAGCGCCTCCTCGCGGCTCCTGGCGGCCTCGTCGATGAGCACGGCCAGCGCCCTGAAGTCGGGCGAGCCGAAGACGGTGGAGACCGGAAGGCCGCACACGTTCGAGTCGAGCCCGAGCAGGCGCGACGCCGCGGAATTGAGCGTCCGGACGCGACCGGCCGTGTCGACCGAGACGACGCCGGTCGCGATGCGCTCGAGGATCGTCTCCACGTAGCGGCGCCGCGCTTCGACGTCCTCGTGCTTGCGCTCCAGCTCAATCGAGGCGCGTTCGAGCCGGCGCCGGCTCGTCGACAGGTCCGACGCCATCCGGTTGAACGCGTCGATCAGCGACCCGAACTCGTCCCTCGTCTCGGCCTCCACGCGGTGGTCGAGGTGGCCCGCGCCGATTTCGTTCGCCGCCGCGGCCAGCATCTGCACCGGCCGCGTGATCCGCTTCGCCAGGTAGAGACCCATCCACGTCGCGGCGACGAGAATCATCAGCGTCAGCATCAGGAAGAACGACAGGTAGACGCCCGCCAGCGGCTGCTTGAGCACGCGCAGCTGCTGGTAGTCCTCGTACGCCTGCGTCATGCGGCGCGCGCGCGCCGCAAACTGGCTGGTGACGTACTCGCTCGCAACCACGACGCCCGAAGGCCGATCGCCCTCGGTCCGCCGGATGGCCGCGGCGCTCCGGATGAAATCGCCGCCGTTGGGGAGTGGCTCGACGACC
>Ga0209640_10003397_pt1 | contig 13904 bp, 10 predicted proteins | sample RifCSP10_1_FD_184018 | JGI IMG/M metagenome (GOLD analysis project Ga0209640, IMG submission 184018) | Soil microbial communities from Rifle, Colorado - Rifle CSP2_sed 10_1 (SPAdes) (version 2) | ecosystem: Environmental > Terrestrial > Deep subsurface > Rock core/Sediment | place: Rifle...
GGGCCTTCGGGCTCCCCGCGGCCAGGGCCGCCGAGATCGGCTGGGCGGCGATGCTCCACGACCTCGGCAAGCTGCACGTCCCCGACGCGATCCTCCTGAAGCCGGGTCCGCCCGACCCCGACGAGTGGGAGATCCTCCGCCGGCATCCCGTGTGGGGGGCCGAGATCCTCGGTGACGTCGAGGCCTTCACCCTGGCGAAGCGGATCGCCCGTTGGCACCACGAGGACTTCGACGGGTCCGGCTACCCCGACGGCCTCCGTGGCGTCGCCATCCCGTTCGAGGCGCGAATCGTCCGGATCGCGGACTCCTTCGACGCGATCACGAACGATCGGCCCTACCGCGCCGCGCGATCGATCGAGGAGGCGATCGAGGAGCTCGAAAGGTGTGCCGGGCGGCAGTTCGATCCCGACCTGGTCGACCTCACGATCGACCTCCTCAGGGGCAGCCCGACCCTCCTCCCCGACATTGCGAGGATCAGCCTCCGCGATCGGGGGCGGTTCTCCTAGCCGCCCGTCAGGTCTACGTTCATTCGGACGCGTGGCGATGCCCACGACGACCTGGACCTACTCGAACTCCGGGTCCTCGGCGATCAGCACGGCGCTCCGGAGCGTGGCCGGCGCTGCGTGCGCTGCGAGGAGCGCCTCCAGTTCGGCGAGTGCCCGCGTCACGTCCTTGTCCGCGGTCGCATGATGGCCTTCGACCGTCACGAGGATCTCGGTCGTGTCGTCTCGCGCCGCGCTGCCGGCGCTCTGCCGCCAGCACCAGCGGCGGGCGCTCACGACGTTCGCCGCGTCGACGAAGATCACCTCGCCGGGGTCGGGGTGCTCCGACTGGCTCGAGCCGAGGTCGGCCCAGCGCTCGTCGCCGCGGGCGAACCGGACGATCGTGCCGCCCGCGATGCCGCGCTCGTCGAAGACCGCGACCGGCAGGGCATACCGGATGCTCACCAGGTTCGCGAGGTCGACGAGCGTCCCGATGGACGGCAGCTCACCCTGCTTCGTCAGGCGCCGAAGGAGTGCCTCGGCCGCCGAGCGGTACTGGGTCGGATCGACGCCGAAGCCGCGGAATGCCTTCCGCCAGGCCGAGAGCGTGGGCAGCTCGCTGAGAGGCGTCTCGCCGATCCGGGTGCGGGTCGCGAGCGTCTCGTCCCGGAACGCTGCGGCCAGTCGGGGCGGCGTCGGGCCGTTGCGGACGCCCTTGGCATGGATGACGCCGCCGACGATCGTCGGGAAGCGCTCGATGATGCCCGGGTAATAGCAGAACCGCGCCACGCGACCGAGTCTCGCACACGAGGCGCGTCTGAATGGGTCCGGTCGCCCTGTCGCGTGGCGATCAGAGTCTCGATGCATCGCGCTCCTGGGCACTCACGCACGATCCTCCAATCGTGTTCGAGCTGAATCCAACCGTCGGCTGGCTCGATTTCGCGCCGTGGTGGCGATTCCTGTGACCCGGCTCGGAGTGGGTCGAAGTAACAAGGGGCACCGCCGAACGCTCAAAGTCACCCCGCGACGAAGCCTGCGATACGTCCACGCATCCTGTGCATCTCACGACTGCTGAACCCGCCAGGTCCACTGCAGTGACGCTAGGCGCGCAAGCCGGTCTTGATGACGACGAGATGGCAGGTTCGTGATATCGGCGAACCGCGGCCGGCAGGAGCGACGCGCTACCTGACCGTCAGCCGGTAGCCACTGCCGCGCACGGTTTCAATGTGATCCGGTCCGAGCTTGTCCCGCAGGCGGCGCACGACCGAGTCCACGACATTGCTGCCGACGTCGTCGCGGTAGCCCCAGACCTCGTCGAGGATCGTGGCCCTGGTCACGGCGCGTCCGTCGCGCTGCTGAAGGCACTTGAGAACGCCGAGCTCCAGCTCGGTGAGCTGCGTGGTGGAGCCGTCGACCTTCACCTCGCGCGACGCTTCATCGATGGCGATCGGCAGCGCGAGCCCGAGCTCGTCCGCTACCAGGCCGGCCAGCCAGCCGTCGACCGAGTCCGGGCCGAAGTCGAGCCCGATGCTCGTGTACTGGCGGTCCCCGATCGACGCGCTGCCGTGCTCGAACGGGCGGAAGCCGAGCTTCAGGACGACCTGCAGGTAAGGCTCCGGGTCCTGGACGACGGTGAACATGCGGCGCAGGCTCGGGCGTAGCGCCATGTACGTCCTCTTTACATCGAGCCAGCTGGCCGCTTGGGCCGCGGAGGGTGATTCCCCGTGATCGATGTCCAGCCAGCGCCGGTAGCCGAGCACGGTCTGGCCGCGCGGCGGCGGGTTCGCCTGGAGGTGACGCCACCAACCGTTGACGACCGGATCGTCGACGCGTGGCGGCATGAGCAGGCCCTGGTCGAGCAGGCAGTGGAAGCCTCGGACCGAGCCATCCCGATCGCGGACGACGGAGAACGCGCCAGGCCCCTTGTCCCACCAGGCCTTCATCAGCGCCCAGCCCTCGTCGCCGTCATGCCGGCGGCTTATGACCTCGATGGCCGGCAGGTCGGAGGCGCGCGCCGGCTCGAGAGCGAGGGGCTGTGCGCCGCTCGGGAAGAACGCCTCGCGGACGACGGGGTTCTCGATCAGATACAGCATGTCCGCGGTGTATCGCCAGAGCTGCTCTGGGCCAGCGGTTCGCACCTCGTCGCGCAACACCTGCCAGGCCGCGCGGCGCAGCTGCCGGTGACGCACCGGATCACTGGCCCGGACAAAACTGGCCACGTGAGCCTGGATGGCCTCGTGGATCACCAGGCCGTCGGAGTGGATCTCGACGAAGGGCAGGCTGCGCAGCCGCTCAAAGGCGTCGGGCGGGGCGACATCCAGCAGCAGACCGGCGATCAACGACGCGGTCGTCCGGCGCACAACCGAGCCGGCTTCGAGCGCGAGCCGCGTGACTGGATCCTGGACGTCCGACAGGTAGAGCCGGGTAAGCTCCTCGAGAACGCGTTGCCCGGCGACGTCCCTGGGCGCCATGTGCGGCCGTTCCGCCACGAACGCGGCAGCGAGCTTGAGCGCGAGCGGATGGCCGTGGGCGACTGATGCCAGCTCTGATGCTGCCGCGTCGGAGACGCCCTGCCGCCGAAGCAGCTCGAGGGCGTCCTCCCGGCTGAGCGGGCCCAGCGCCATGAACATGACCGCGTCGCCGAGTTCTGTTGCAGTCATCCAGCCGGCGACCGGGGCTTCACGTCCGGCAATCACGACCCGCACGGAGTCGGGCAGGTTCGGTACGAACTCCTGGCGCAGCCAGGTGTCGATCAGCCGAAGCACCTCGTACTGGTCGACGACGATGACACCGCGAGGACCGAGGTCCGACAGCCGCCTGCTCAAGCCGGCAACGTCGTCATCCTTGATCCCAAGCTCCCGGGCCAGGCCGAGCTCGAAGCCTCTAGCCGTTGGCTCGATGGTTCGGCCGTCGAGGCTGACCACCAGCGCTCCGGCCTCGCGCGCGCGAGCCGCGAAAGCCGCCAGAAGACTCGATTTGCCGATGCCTGGCACCCCGTGCACGTAGGCGACGTACGCCTGGTCACCGGACACAAGACGGGCCAGAGCGTCGAGCTCGCGCTGCCGCCCGACGAGGCCGTGCGTCAAACGCTCACGAGCGACTTCAGCGATCGTCCGGCCCATCTGGTTCCCTCGGCAAGCAGCGCGACGGCCCCGATCGCGGCAGTCTATTCAGCCGGCTCAGCCGGCGCAACCTGTAAACCCCTTCTGGAGGTTCTATGGCTCAGGCGCTGACGCCCTGCACTCGCCGGACGGCGCCGAGCTGCTCGAGGATGCCCAGCAGGTCCCAGTTCTCCCAAAAGTCCGCGATGCGGCCTTCGGCGATGCGCAGGATCGCCGTGTAGCTCGCGTTCCAGTGCCTGCCTGTCGCTGGCACGCCATGGAATGTGCCCAGGTGAGTACCGGAGGCCATGGCATGCACCGCCACCAGGTCGTCGTCTCCGATCAGTTGATGGATGGCCAGGCTGAGGTCTGGAAACGCGGCTCGCAGCGCCGCCGTCCTCTGGCGCAGGACCTCGTTGCCGATCAGGTCCTCTGCGAGCGCGGGGCCCGCACCGGTGACGACTTCCCTGAAGTACCGATCCACTATCGCCAGCGCCGTCTGATCGGCAGTCCTGGTCGTCATCGGACCTCCACCGCGACCTCGAACTGGCCGGAGTTGTTGCCGTACCAGCCGGGAGGCCCAGTGACCACGAGGGCATCCGGCACTCCGAGGAAGAGCCGCGTCGCACCTTCAGGCGCGACGTACACCGGCTGGTCACCACCGGGGCCGATGTAGAACACCTGTCCGAGCTCCGGCTCCAGCGTCTCGAAAGTGCACTCGAGTGGGCAGGTCTCGCTGAAGTCAAGCCTCTCCGGGGCCGGATCAGCCGGCTCATCGTCGCCGATGAAGACTCCGGCCAGGAAGACTCCGGTGCCGGTGTGGATGATCCCTGAAATCCCATCGTGGGAATCGATGTTGGTGTTCCAGCCGTGCGCTCCCTCAGGGCCCGCCGGACTCGAGTTGGAGCTTCCGACACAGCAGTCGACCCGGCCGCTGGTGCACGGGAACGTCACCTCCGCACCGCCGGTGATCTCGACCTCCACCTGTGGTGGCAGAACGCCACCACCGCCCTCACCCGGAGCCGGCGGTAGCTCGTGGCCGGCCCCGAAGATGTTCGCGCGACCGCTGACGATCACGAACGCGTCGCTGGCAACCTCTGTGCACGGGCCGGTCGCGACCAGGGTCGGAGCGGTGGTCACGGCGGCTGCGGGCGTCGGGGACGGCGTGGTCGTGGGCGAGAGGGTTGGCGCCTTTGTGCTCGAACTCGGAGACGTCGCGGGCGGGGACTGATCCGAGGAGCAACCTACCAGCATCAGGGCTAATACCGTGGACAGGGCCGCATGCTTGCTGTTCATGAGGCGACCGTATGGCGATGCCGGCTCGCCTCGATGACAGGCGAATGACAAATCTGTGAGAAAGCGCGCCCTCAGCCGGGCCATAGCGGAAACGCGCCACGCGACCGAGTCTCGCGCTTCCCGGCGACGATCCTGGTATCCCTTCTCGTCGTGGCCAGCGCAGCGGTTGCTGCGACAGGAGGCTTCGGCCGTGCTGTTCGACCCGGGGCAGCAGGTCCTGGACCGCGGTGGCGAGCCTGGTCAAGGCACGTGTGGGCCACACCGCCACGCTGCTGTCCGACGTTACCGTGCTCACGGCGGCGGTGGCAACGGACTCGATGTGAAGGCGGCCGAGATCTACGACCCGCAGAAGGGACAGGCGCCGACCCGATGAGAATTCCGGAGTGGCCACCGTTCCGAGGACATCAACTGCGCGTCTCGCTCAATCCTGATGGGAAGATTTCGGACTGAGCGTGGCCGGAGGCCGCACCACGCCATCTCCGCGCTTCCACGGGAACGGCTGCCTCTCCCGCGGCCGCGTCCGAGACCAAGACAACCGAGCTTCGTCCGTACCCTTCCCATCGCGGTTTGGCTTGACACGCTCGGGCGAGTGTCGAGACTGATGCGACGGTTCGCCAGGCACGCCAGGCGCCGGCGATTCCGTCCGAAGCAGGTGGCCGCTTGCCCGATCGGCGGCCGGGAGAATCGGACGCTGTAACACCCGACGGCGATGAGCGTCGTGATCCCGTGCTTGAAACCGTCGCGGCACCCGAGCTCGGCTTGGGCGAGGTGCGGTCGCGCCTTGCCGAGGGTGCCGCAACGGTCGATGTCGTCTCCGCGGCCTACGATGGCTATGAGCGTGCGTTGTATGGCTTCGCCCTCGGGATCACGTCGAGCGGAACGGCCGCCGAGGACCTGGTCCAGGAGACCTACCTGCGGCTCGTCCGCGAGGTCCAGGCCGGTCGGGCGCCTCACAACGTCCGGGCGTGGCTCTATCGGGTGTGCGCGAACCTCGCGGCCAGCAGGGGCCGGCGCGCCACCGTCGCGATACGGTATCTGCCGTTGCTGGCGTCGCGCGAGGTCGGTGAGACCCCCGAGGCACGCCATCTCCGCCTCGAGCTCGGGGCCGAGCTCAGCGCCGCCCTGACCGATCTCTCTCCCGACGAGCGAACCGGTCTGTTGCTCTCGGCCGGCGGCTTCCACGGACCGGAGATCGCCGACATGATCGGTCGCAGCCACGCGGCCACGCGGACGATGCTTTCGCGCGCCAGGGTGAAGGTCCAGGCACGCCTCTCCGGCGAGGTCGACCGCCGTGCATGATCACTCCGAGACCCTGTTGCTCGCGGCCGCAGCCATCGACTTCGAGCTTGATCCTGCGGAGCGCTCGCAACTCGACGCGGCATTGGCGACCTGTCCCCTCTGCCGGCGGCAGGCGGCCGGGTTGCGCGCCACCGCCACGATCCTCCACCGACCCTCCGACATCGGAACCCCGGCGCGTGTCCGCGATGTCGTTATTGGGGCCGCCCTTCGGGGCGGTCGCCGGACGCCGGCCCTGCGTTCGTTGCTGGCGCCCAGCTTGACGTTGCTCATCCTCCTGGGCGGGACGGCCGTCCTCATCGGCAACCGCGGCCTGAACATCCCCCCGCCGTCGGATTCGGCGTCGGCGCCGATCTCGCCGGCCACGGCTCCGCCGAGCCCGACGGCGTCGTCGAGTGCCGCCCTGCAGTCGAGCCCCGCCCCATCGCCAAGCCCGCCCGAACAGGTGCCCACCGCGACGACACCAGTCGGCAGCCCGTCACCCGTCGACGACGGCCCGCTCCGAGCCGGCGAGATCGCCGCCATGGTCACGGACGGTCGTCTCGTGATCCGAAGCCAGCCGGGGACGGGCGCCGATTCCGCGATCTTCAAGACCAAGCTCTACCCGGGTCAACGTGTCCTTACGATCGAGGGGCCGGTCGAGGCGTCCGGCTATCCGTGGTTCCGGGTTCGGGTCGGGGTCATCGAGGGGTGGGCCGCGTCCGCGGGCCGGGACGGCGAGCCGTGGTTGGTGCCCGTCCGGAACGGGTTGATCGCCTTCGTGCGGGAGGAATCCGGCGGTACGGGCGAGGTCATCGTCACGGTTGGCTCCGACGGAACGGCCGGCGAGGCCGTGCTCGTCGCGGAACCGGGCCTGCTCCGCTACGAACAGCTGGCGTGGTCGCCCGACGGTCGTCGGCTCGCGTTCGTCGGGACGCTCGCCGGCGCCGTCGACGGAACATCCGAGCTCTTCACCGTCGATGCGGACGGCTCGAACCTCGTCCAGCTGACCCGGAACGAGATCAACGAGGACAGCCCCGCATGGTCTCCGGACAGTACCCAGATTGCGTTCCGGCAACTGGACCCGCGTCCCTCCGCGCCGGTCGACCCCGACATCGTCGTGATCCGTGCGGACGGCTCCGGCGCCCGCCTCCTTGGGCCTGGTGCCAATCCGGTCTGGTCGCCCGATGGGCTCCAGCTCGCGATGACGGTGGCTGACGGCGGCTCGACGCGCCTCTGGGTGCAGGCAACCGACGGCGGCGACCGGCGCCAGATCAGCGACGTCTCCGTCGCATCGTCAGCACCGGCATGGTCTCCGGACGGGCAGCACCTCGTGTTCTCCTCATCGGGCTTGTTCCTGGTCGAGGTCGCCACCGGATTGGTCACGCTTGTAACAGCGGAGCCCGGGTCGAAGCCGGCCTGGTCGATGGACGGGACGATCGCGTTCGCGACGACCGGCTCGGCTTCGCCGGGCGTCTTCGTCATCAGCACGGATGGGAGCAGCCTCAGGCGCGTGACAGGTGATCTGCGCTCCGCCTCGCGACCCTCGTGGGCCCCCGATGGGCGCTGGCTCCTGCTCGGAGACGACGACGGTGGATCGCCACTCGCGGTCGTCGAACCGGGCGGCGGCGACCTGACGTTCGTCGGAGGAGACGGCACGGGCCGATGGCCCGCCTGGCAGCCACGCCTCCCATGAGTGGCTGAGTCAGCGGGCCGGCTCAGCGGATCGTCACCTCGCGAGAGTTCGTCAGGTTGATGCTCTCGGCCGCCGTCGTCGACTGGATGACGGCCGGCTCCCACGTGTACGTGCCGGAGGTCACGATCCGGGCGAAGTAGCGCATGCTGACCGACCGGGACGTCGTCGACGGGCCCACGCAGAACGAGACGCGTTGGCCCTCGATCGCGTACGGTGACTCGTACGCGGGCCCTGGTGCGCTCGAATAAGCGTCCGGGGGAAAGTCCATCGGCACGAGGCCCGACGGGGCGAGGTCGCTCACCTCGTGGCAGCCGGCCACGACCTGTGGCCCGAAGGTCGCGGTCAGCCGGATCTCGACCATCGCGTCACCCGGGATCGTCGGGAACGGGGTGTACGTTCGCTCGAGCTGCAGTGTCGCGTCGCGCGCCACGGCGTCGCGCCGAATCGCCACCTGCCACGACGTGGCCATGCCGACCTGGCCAGACAGCGGCTCCAGGCTGAGGGTGCGGCGCTGGGATTCGACCAGGCGAAGCGAGAAGCTCTCGCCCCCCGCGAGGTCCACGACGGAACGCTTGCCGTCGATCGTGTAGGCGAACCGCGCGGCCGCCGCTGGCGTGCCCTCGAGGATCCGGGTGATGAACGCGACCTGCTGGAGGCTGTGCAGATCGTCGACTGCCGGATTCGCGACGACGTACCCCTGGGCATCGTTGGCGAGGGGGTCGCCGAGGTCTGCGGCAAGCAGCGCCAGGAGCGACGTCGCCTCCACCGTGTCGTCGAGTGACTCGCCGACTCGCAACCGAACCCACGGTCCGCGCCGCTCACCGTGAGCCGACAGCAGATCATGCTCGATGGCCAGCGCCGTCGCGCCGTCACCGAGGGCGGCGAGGCCGAGGGCCGCGTAGAGTCGCTCGCGGATGGTCAATCCCGGGTCCGCCGCGAAGGCCTGCAACTCGGTGAGGACGGGCTCGCCAAGACCGGCGAGCCCGGCATGGGCAAGGACGCGCTGCTCCCGGGTCGATGCGGTGTCGTTGATCGTCGCGTAGAGGGCACTGGCCAGGTCGTCGCGGTTGAACCGATCACTCGCCAGCAGCGCGACCCGGACGCTCAACCCGAGATCCGTCGACGAATACGGGAGCAGGGCGATGCCGGATGACTGATAGGTACCCGGATCGAACGTCGCCGGCGGCAGCGTACCCGGATCGACGGCGAACGCCTCAATCAGGAGGTCGCGTGCGATCGCGGCCGCCAACGCCTGGTCGACCCGCGGTCCGCCCGACCCGACAAGCGTCTGCAGGACGGGCAGATAACGGCCACGGCCGGCGTCGGAGAAGACGTACGTGGTGAAGCCAGGACCCCCCTCAGGGACCGCGCCTGCGGTCAGGGCCGTGTACGTCGCCCGGGTTTCGGCGAGTCGCGACTCGACGACCGTGAAGCGGCGAGTGAGCCGGTCAGAGAGCGCGGCCGCGCCGCTGCCACTCGAGGCGGCGATCGTGACTGCATGCTCGCCGATCGAGAGCTTCGGCAGGGGCACTGCCAGGTCCTCGAAGGCCCTGCCTCGGAACGTCGTCCTCTGCAGCCCGAGCGACGCCGAGGTCACGGTGAAGGTCACCGGGTCGCCGTCGTTCAGCCCGTGCCCGTACGCGCGGAGGCGGAGGATCGGCTGGTCCGTGACGAGGTACTCCGGTGCCAGCGCAGCCTCGACGAAGAACGGCAGGCCGACCGGAACGAGGATGAACCCGGATCCTGCCTGCGGCACGGCCGTGGTCGCGTCGGCGCTGACATGCCACGACGTCAGGTCGTCGGAGAGCCTGAACGACACCCGAGCGCGGCCCTGGGCGTTCGTCGCCACCTTCGTGAACAGGACCGAGTCCACGAACACCGAACGGCCGTCGCCGCCGTCGCCGCCGGCTGTGTCGCCGCCCTGGCTGGTGTCGAGAGGCAGTGAGTGCGACGCATACGTCCACAGCATCCAGGTCCGGATCGAGTCGTAGAGGCCCCAGAGCGGGTTCTGGTCGTAGGCGGCCCCGATGGCATAGAGCTTCTCGTCCACGGCCCGGAGAACCACCGAGGCGGGGACAGGTCGCCCGGCGGGGTCCGAGGTCCGGACGTCGAGCGTGACGGTCTCGCCCGGCGCGTAGCGCTCTCGATCCGCCGTCAGAGCGACCGTCAATTCGCGCTCGGTTGCGTCGAACGAAGCGCTGAACGAGCCGAGCGGAACCAGCGCGTCACCGGTGAAGCGCACGCCGGTGACCTCGAGGTTCGGCACGTCGGTGGCCGTGAAGCGCGCCTCGAACGTCGGGGTCGGGCTTACGGCCGCATCGCGCAGGCCGCGCTGGGCCGTGAAGAAGAGGTATCGGTTCGAGCCCCCAGCGGGCAGGTCGCCGCGGTCGTCGCGCGCCGCGAGGCAGAACGTATCGCCGACGTCAAGGCTGGCCGACTGCTGTCCGAGCTCGTCCTCAGGACCGCAGGTCGTCTCGAGGCGCGGCACGAACGAATCGATGGCCGGGATCGCCCGGGGGACGCTCGCATAGACCTGCAGCCGCGTCGTCCGACCCTGGGGATCGGCCACCGAGAGCACGACCTCGTAGTCGTGATCGGCCGTCGCGGGAACACTGAGGCGGAACGTGCCATCCGGCTCGGTGGTCAGGGTCTGTGTGCCCAGCGCGACCCGATCGATCCGGTACTCGTACTGGTCGACGACCTGCTTGGCGATGAAGTCGTAGACCGGACGGGTCTTCACGCGGACCGGCACCAGCTCGGTGATCACGGCGGTCACGAGCGCGCCGGCGACCGCCGCGCCATTCGGGTCGACGTCCCATGCGCCCTCGCGCCAGGCCTGCTCGAGTCGCTCGACGGCGACCTCGTGGAGCGAGCCCGTCACCGAGGCGCGACCCGCCTCGATCATGCCCTCGCCGTCCAGTCGAACGCTGGCCGGAAAGACGTTGAGGCTCGTGGATGCGGAGATGTCGCCCTCCTCGCCCCGCGTCGGTCGGACGTAGACGAACGACGAATTCGTCGTTGCCGTCGCCGCGGCGGTGGCCACCCCCGCGCGGTCGGTCGTGATCTTGTGCTCGCCGAACAGGTCCGCCGCGAGCTGGACGCCCGGCACCGGCATCCCGTCGAAGAACGTGGCCCGCGCGGACAGGGTGACCTGCTCGCCGGCGAGCAGGACGTGGCGATCGGTCTCGAGGGCGAGCTCGTAGGCGGGCTTGCGGATCACCGCGACATTGAGCCAGTTGGCGGCGATCTGGTCGCTGCCCGACCAGAGCTCCAGGCTGTAGGAGCCGTATGGAAGGTCGCTGAACTTCATGCTCCCGGAGAACGCGCCCGTCGTGTCCGGTCGCACCTTGATCGTCATGATCGGGGGAGGGTCATCGGCCCCCTCGTAGGCCCGCCCAGAGGCGAGCCTCAGCTCGAGGGTCGGGGGCACCCGGCCGGTGTCCCGCTCGCGAACGAACCCCCACACGTTGATGGTGTCGGTCTGCCGGAAGGTCTGCCGGTCGATCGCCATGAAGCGCCAGAAGCGGTCATGCACGTCATTCGAGTCGGACCAAGCCTGGCCGGCGGGGTTGATCGGGATCACCAGCGACCGGCCGCCGCTCGCACGAACCGTCAGGAACGGCTGGTCGGCGTGCCCCCCGGGGTCCGTAGTCGCATCCCGGAGAGCAGCTGGCGTGGCGGCAAGCAACAAGCCATCCGCGTCGGTCTCGCCCATCGCACTGCCGCCGTCGATCGCGACGGTCGCTCCCACGAGCGGTCCGCCGGTCGTGACGTCATTGGCCCAGACGATGAGCCGATTCCTGGCGACCGCAACGTAGGCGGCCACGTCGGTGACCTGGAGGACCATCTTGCCCTCGCCCGGCGTCGTCGAAGCCTCGACGAGATACCAGCCTCGCTCGAGGGGCGCCGGGAGGCGGAACCACGAACCGCCCCAGTCGGTCTCGCTACTCGGCGTGGCATCGAACGACATGACGCGCTCCAGGCCAGTCGTCGGGACGACCGGGGCAGACCACCTCGCCCAGTCGGGTGCCTCGGTCAGCGTGCGGACAGCATTCGTGCCGGCCCGCTCCGAGGGCAGGCGGTAGACCGTCACGGCGAAGGGTCGCGCCCGCAGCGCCTGCTGCTCCTCGCTCGTCGCAGCCGCGGCAGAAATCTCGATCGAGATGATCGGTCGGTCGTCCGGGCGCCACTCCATCGTCGGGTCGAGCTCGTAGGAGACTGACGGTTGCGTGGCGCCGACCGGCGGCATCGTCTCGAAACGAACGACGACATCTTCCTCGAGCGCCTCGCTGGAGCCCTCGACACGGACGCCGCGGGCCAGGGTCACCGTGTACAGGGTGGCTGGTTCCAGACGCTCGGGAACGAATACGAACGTGCGGCCGTGCTGCTCGAAGCGCCCCTTGACGGTCGGTTCGATCGAGAAACGAGAGGCCGCGTCGACCGCGCCATCCTGGTCGAAGGTGAGCTCGATTCCGGTGGCCAGCGGCACGTCGGTCGCCCCGTTGAACGGCAGCGTCGTGACGACCCGGAGCGGCGATTGCGCCTGGAAGGCCCACGAGCCGGAGATCGTGCCATCTGGCGCACGGAGCGTGAAGCGGTAGAGCTGGCCGGGGACGAGCGCAGCGGTCGGCCGGAGCGTAGCGGTTCCGTCGATGGGGCCTGCAGCGATGGCAAGGCCAAGCGCCGGCGTCACCTCGATCGCCCGGGCGAGCTCCTGCGGGTCGTCGATACCGAGGCTGCCGAGCGTGAAGGCGGTGTCGGCCGCCACCCCGGCGCGAGCGTTCTTCGTGGCAGTCAGCATCGCAACGGGCTTGATCGCGGGAACCGCGAGCTCGCCCCACGGCTCATTCGGGTCGGGAGTGCCGGCCAGCGTCGGTGCCGCGGCGGCTGGCGAGGGAGAGGGCACCGCGATGGCTCGGTCGTGTGAAGCGGATGGTGCCGGGCTGGGGCCGCTCGGCGGCCCAGGCGGCCAGACGGCGAGCGCCACGAGAACCGCCCCGAGTCCGGCTCCTCCCACCGCGAGCGCGATGCCGCGCCGCCGGTTGCCGAATGCCACCCGAAATCCAGATCCCGATCCGTTCATGGCGGCTCGTTCATCCCCGTCTTCGGGACCGCCCGCTTCGACACACCCTTGGGCCGGTGTGTCGGCTGTCGGCCACGGCTGCTGAGACGTCTGTCGAACTGCACTGTTACCCACGGGATTGGCCGAAGTAACAAGGGCTGTCGCGCTCACACCGCCACGCTGCTGTCTGACGGCAGGGTGCTCATGGTGGGCGGCTACGGCAATGACGGTGCCGCCACCGCTCGATCCGCCGAGCTGTACGACCCGCTAAGCGGGACCTGGAGCGCTACCGCAAGCATGGCCACGGCCCGGGAAGGCCACACGGCCACGCTGTTGCCCCGATGACAGAGTCCTGGTTGCGCGCGGTCTGACTGGAGCTACGGACGGGTTGCCGGCCGCCGAGTTCTACGCCCCGCAGAGGATCACTGAATGACCGGGTCCGCCCAGGTCCGACCGGAACCTGCGAACGCCCGCGGTCAGCGCTCGGCCATGGGGATGTACGGACGCTGGGCCTCGCCGATGTAGAGCTGGCGCGGGCGGCCGATCCGGGAATTGGGGTCGGTGATCATCTCGCGCCACTGGGCGATCCAGCCGGGCAGCCGGCCGATGGCGAAGAGGACCGTGAACATCCCGACCGGGAAGCCGAGGGCCCGGTAGATCAACCCGCTGTAGAAGTCGACGTTCGGATAGAGCTTGTGGTCGATGAAGTAGGGATCGCTGAGGGCGACTCGTTCGAGCTCCCGGGCGATGTCGAGGAGCCGGTCCTGGATCCCGGCCTTGGCCAGGATCGTGTCGGCCGCGGACTTGATGATCTGGGCTCGCGGGTCGTAGTTCTTGTAGACCCGATGGCCGAAGCCCATGAGCCGGAAGGGGTCGCTCTTGTCCTTCGCCCGATCGATGGCCTTCGAGACGTTGCCGCCATCGGCGTCGATCGCCTGGAGCATCTCCAGGACCTCCTGGTTGGCCCCGCCGTGGAGGGGGCCCCAGAGGGC
>Ga0209640_10003398_pt1 | contig 13903 bp, 15 predicted proteins | sample RifCSP10_1_FD_184018 | JGI IMG/M metagenome (GOLD analysis project Ga0209640, IMG submission 184018) | Soil microbial communities from Rifle, Colorado - Rifle CSP2_sed 10_1 (SPAdes) (version 2) | ecosystem: Environmental > Terrestrial > Deep subsurface > Rock core/Sediment | place: Rifle...
CGTGGACTACCTGCCAGGGGAAGGCGGAGTCGCGCTCGACCTCGTCGTCAACGAGCCGATCCCGGCGTGGGCGCTGTTGCCGGTGCCCGCGGCGCTGCTCGACCGGCTGCCTCCGCTCCCGGCGGCGATCGAATATCGATTCGCGGGCGGGGCGCTGGTCCTCTGGGACGTCCACGCAGAGATCCTCATCGATGCGCTGCCAGACCCGTTCGTGGCGCCGTAGCGCCGGCATCCTCACGATCGCCGGCGATTCGCCGGTTCATGATCGCGCCGCCTCGCGGAAGCGCCGCAGCAGCCACGCGAGCGCGTAGCGGACGCCGGCGTCGGCTCCGTCGGCGGCGCCCCGGGCCACCCCGGACACGCTCTTGACGTCGTCGAGGATGGCATTCACCCGCGCCGTGACTGGGGCGATCTGCCGCTCTTCGATGCCGGCGAGCAAACGCGTGACGCGCCGGTACAGGAGGAGACCCCCTCCAAGCAGCGCGATTACCGCCGCGGCTTCCAGCAGGCTCACCGCCGCCATGACCCCGAGCAGCACGTTCGTCGTCGTGAGATCCACGTCATCACCTCCCGTTTGTACGATGCAAGTCCTTGCCCAGCTGTTCTATTCTTGCCTTGGTTACGCCGTGTCTTCGTCCAATCCTTCCGATCGCGCCAGGCAGGTGCTGGCGGCCATCTTCGACAGCGCGGTCGACGGCATCGTGGTCATCGATGCGCAGGGCCTGATCGAAGCCTTCAACCCGGCGGCGGAACGGCTGTTCGGCTACCGCGAGCGCGACGTGGTGGGCCAGAACGTGCAGATGCTCATGCCGGCGCCCTACCGCGACGAGCATGACGGGTACCTGGCCCGCTACCGCGAGACCGGCGAGGCGAGGATTATCGGCATCGGCCGGGAGGTGCAGGGGCTGCGCCGCGACGGCACGACCTTTCCGGTCCATCTGTCGGTCGGTGAAATGTCGGTGGACGGCGAGCGCAAGTACACGGGCATTCTGCACGACTTGTCGGCCCGAGTCGCGCTCGAGACGCGGCTCCGCGCGAGCGAGGAGCGGTGGCGGTCGGTCATCGAATCAGCGGTGGACGCCATCATCGTGATCGATGCCCGCGGGGCGATCGAGGCCTTCAATCCAGCGGCCGAACGCCTGTTCGGATACGGCGAGTCCGAGGTTCTGGGCCGGAACGTGTCGGCGTTGATGCCGTCGCCGTATCGCGAAGAGCATGACGGGTACCTCGCCCGCTATCTGAAGACCGGCCACGCAAAGATTATTGGAATCGGCCGGGAAGTGACCGGCCGGCGTGCCGACGGCAGCCTGTTTCCGCTGCACCTCTCGGTCGGCGAAATGCTGCTCGCGGGAGAGCGCAAGTTCACCGGCATCCTCCACGATCTGAGCTCGCGCGTGCGGATGGAAGAGCAGTTGCGCGAGCAGGCGGCGCTCGTCAGGCTCGGCGAGATGGCGGCCGTGATCGCCCACGAGGTCAAGAATCCACTCGCTGGAATCCGGGGCGCCGTGCAGGTGATCGGCGGGCGCCTGCCGCAGGAGAGCCGGGAGGCCGCGGTCGTGGGGGAAATCCTGTCCCGAATCGACACCCTGAACGGTCTGATGCAGGACCTGCTGCTGTTCGCGCGGCCGCCGCAGCCGAGGCCCGCTCCCGTTGACGTGTCACCGCTCGTGGTAACCACCGCGGAGCTCCTGATCAGCGATCCCGCGTTGAGCGGCGTTCACATCGAGATCGAGGGATCGGCGCCGCCGCTCGCGGCGGACGCGGAGTTGCTCAAGATTGCATTCCTGAACCTGCTCGTGAACAGCGCGCATGCGATGCGGGGAGAGGGGCGCATCCGGGTGTCGATCGACGTGGTCGACGGCTATGGCCGCGTAGTGTTTGCGGACGCGGGTCCGGGGATTCCTCCCGACATCCGCGAAAAAATCTTCACACCCTTTTTCACCACGAAGTCGCGCGGCACCGGCCTGGGGCTCCCGACCGCCAAGCGCCTCATCGAGGCCCACCATGGCACCATTCACATCGAGTGTCCGCCAGGCGGCGGCACCGTCGTGACCGTCCAGCTGCCGCTCGTGACCGCCGGATCGGGTGGACCGCTTCTTGAATCGACGTAGTGCGGACACCCGTTCATGCCTTACCGCCACCTTCGGGTTCTCGTCGTCGAGGACGAAGCGCTGATTCGCTGGTCGATCGCCGAAACCCTCGGCCAGGCAGGTCACACCGTGATGGAAGCGCAGAACGCGGCGTCCGCGATGAAAGCGCTGAAGGACGCCGGCGAGGAGATCGACGTGGTGCTGCTCGACTACCGGCTGCCGGACTCCAACGATCTCGGCCTGCTGGCCCATGTCCGCCGCCTGCAGCCCCGCAGCGCGGTCGTCATGATGACCGCCTACGGAACTCCTGAAGTGACCGAGGGTGCGCTGGCGCTCGGCGCGTATCGCGTCGTGGGCAAGCCGTTCGACATGCGCGCGCTCGAATCGCTGGTCGTGGAAGCCCACGACGCGCGCGCCCATTAGCCAGCGGAATTTTCACCACCTCCGCCGAAGATTCCCCGCACGTCGCAACGGTCGTCAACAGTACCGGGGCCCTCCTCAAGGCACTCAGGTGTGGCCGCTCCCTTGCACTCGTATCTGGCACTCCATCGACGGAGGCCCGACATGTTCGATCTGATCACCGGCAAGGTGCAGCACGCTCCAAAGCATCAGGCAGTTTCCGTGCTCCTCACGAGTGTGGCGCAGGTGACGATTGCGTCCGCGATCGTGTTGGCCACACTGGTTGTCGTTGAGAGCCCTTTGCCGCGGGCCGCGATGATGATGGCGTTCGTGGCGGAGCCGCCGCCACCTCCACCGCCGCCACCCCCGCCGGCACCTGAGCCGGCGCGCCAGGTCGCGTCGCAGCCGGTGCCGGCGGCCGGGGCGGCGGCGCCGGTGGAACAGCCCGCGGAGCTGGTGCCCGAGGCGCCTCCCGTGGATTTTGACGATGAAGGCGCGTCCGGCCTGGTGGTGGGCGGCGTGCCCGGCGGCATCGTCGGCGGCGTCGTCGGCGGCCTCGAATCGCTGCTGCCGCCTCCACCGCCGCCGGCTCCGCGGGGGCCGGTCCGCGTTGGCGGACAGATCAAGGAGCCGGCGCTGATTTACCGCGTCGAGCCCGTCTATCCCGGCGTCGCCATCAGCGCGAACATCGAGGGCACGGTGATTCTCGAGGCGATCGTGGACGAGGAAGGGCGCGTCGAAACGGTAAAGGTGCTGCGGTCGTTGAGCGTACTCGACCGCGCCGCCGTGGATGCGGTGAAGCAGTGGCGGTATTCACCGGTCATCCTGAACGGAAAACCGGAAAAGTTCATCCTGACCGTCGCGATCACGTTCCGCCTGGAAGGCTTGAAGCGATAGCCGCGCGTCAGGGTTTCATGTAGGTGAAGCCCCGTTCCTGCGTCAGCGCCAGCGCCATCACGTGAGAGGGCACGAGTCGAACGCCAGGGTTGAGCCCCGCGATGAGGTCGGCGCGCACCTCCTCAAACGGCGTCTGCGTCGCCTGGGCGAGCTGCCGGGCCACGTTGCCCAGCGCGACGTTGCACTGCCAGAGCACCGTGCCGCGCGCCTGCATGGCCTTGATGCTCGTGTCGCCGCCATCGATGAAGATGTTTCGGACCGCAGGCTGCTTGGTCATCGGGTCGACGATCTTCGACCGCTCGCCGAGCCGGTACTTGACCCACAGCCTGTCGGAGGCATTCATCGGAAAGGCGGGTCCCGAAATGCCGATCGCGGTGTTGATCGCCGGGAACTCCAGCCGGTAGACATCTCGAAACGTGTCGAGGAAGTTGCGCGCGAACCGCAGCGGGTTCGGGTCGAGGGCCAGCTCGTGACTGCCGAGATCGTAGACCTGCTTGTGCTGTCCCTTCAGCGCGTCAAGCCAGGTGAGGTCCCAGTTGCCCGCCGGGGCGCCGGGCGCCTGGACGGGGGCGCCCTCCGCGGACTCGTGGATCGCCACGGCGCCCGCGACCGAGGCCAGGATGGAGAAGAACGATCGACGCTCGTGAAGAACGGACATAAACACCTCCCAGGCCAGGGCCTGCACGCGTAATATAACGCGCCCGCCGCAAATTTTCGCGCCCATCGAAAAAGTCCGCATCTGATGCGCCGGCACGGCTGCATCACGGCTAATCCACAGGGGATTGTCGTGGCCGTGTGCTTGCAGCTGCCATTCACACCAGCCATCGGAGCCGGCATGAAACTGACGGTGCTTGCCCTCGACTACGACGGGACCATCGCGCGCGACGACCGCCTGGACGCCGGCGTCCGCGACGCGATCGCCGACGCGCGGACCCGCGGCATCACCGTCCTGCTCGTCACCGGGCGGATTCTCGACGAGCTCCGGCGGGTGGCGGGCGATCTCCACTTCGTCGACGGGATCATCGCGGAAAACGGCGCCGTCGTGCACTTTCCCGACAGCGGCCACACGTCGCTGCTGGCGCCGCAGGTCCCGGAGGCGTTTCTCGCGGAAGTGCGGCAGCGCGGCATCTCGGCGGTGCCGGGGCAATGTCTCGTCGATGGCGGCGCGCCGGACGCCGGCCGCCTGCTGGAGGCGATCCAGGCGCTCGAGCTGCCGCTGGTGCTGCTGTTCAACCGCAGCCGCGTCATGACGCTCCCGCAGGGCATCAGCAAGGCCACCGGGCTTCACGTCGCGCTCAACATGCTTCGATTGTCGGCCCGCAACAGCGTGGCGATTGGCGACGCCGAGAACGACCATGCGCTCCTGCAGCTCGCCGAAGTGGGCGCGGCCGTGGAGTGGGGGAGTGCGGCCCTGCGCGCCGCCGCAGACGTCGTGGTGCCGGGCGCCGGTCCCGCCGCAGTGGCCGAGTATGTCCGGCAACTCGCCGCACGCGGGCGCCTGCCGGTTCCCGCGAGGGCCCGGCGTCGCCTGACGCTCGGCTACACGGAAGACGGCCGCGAGTTCTCGCTTGCCGTCCGCGGGCGGAACATCCTGATTGCCGGCGACGCCAAGTCCGGCAAGTCATGGATCGCCGGCCTGCTGTGCGAACAGCTGATTCTTCACGGCTACTCGCTGTGCGTGATCGATCCGGAAGGTGACTACCGCTCGCTGGAGGCGCTCCCGGGCGTCGCGGTCCTCGGCGGAGAGGATCCGCCGCCGACGCCCCGCGATCTGCTGCGCGCGCTGCGGTATCCCGACCGGAGCGTGGTGATCGACCTGTCGCACGTCATGCACGACGAGAAGATTAATTACATCCGTTCGATCCTCCCGGCCATCAACGCCATGCGGCGCCGTACCGGCGTGCCGCACCGCATCGTCGTGGACGAGGCGCATTACTTCCTGCACGACGCCGACGCCCACGATCTGCTCGACCTCGATACCAACGGGTACATGGTGGTGACCTACTGCGCCTCGCGGCTGCCGAAGGAGCTGCTCGCGGCCACGGAGGTGATGCTCGTCACGTGCGAATCGAACCCGGCCGAAATCGACGCCCTGTGCCAGCGATGTGAGGCCTGCCGGAAGGTCGAGGACGCGCGGCCCCGGTGGTCCGCGCTCGCGCACCTGGCCGTCGGCCAGGCCGTCGCCCTGCCGATCACCGAGGAGTCCGGCGGGGAGCTGAAGATGTTCACCATCGGCCAGCGGCTGACGCCGCACGTGCGGCATCGCCAGAAGTATGTGGACGTGCCGGTGATGGAGAGCCGGGCGTTCCAGTTCGCCGCCAATGGCGCGCCGCCGCGCCGCGCCCGGACGCTGCGGCAGTTCGTGGACGCCCTCGAAGGGACCGCGCCTGCCGCGCTGGCCGGCTATGTCAGGCGCGGCGACTTCTCACGCTGGGTCGCCGACGTCTTTGGCGACAACGCGCTGGCCGACGAGCTGCGCGCCGAGGAACTGCGGTTCAGAACGAGCGTGGACGCCGACGTCGTGCCGGAGATCATCGGCGCCATCAGGGGCCGGTACGACCTGACGGAGGACAGCGTATGAAACCCTTTCCGCACGACTACAGCGCCAGGCTGACCGGTGGGCCGTTCGCGTACGCGGAGCTGACCGCCGGCGGTCTTCCCGGGCTGCGCACGGCGCCGCCGCCGCAGTTCGAAGGCCCGGGCGACGCCTGGAGCCCCGAGCAGCTCCTTCTGGCGGCCGTCGAGAGCTGTTTTCTCTTCACCCTGCGGGCCGTCGCACGGCTGTCGAAACTGGAGTTCGTCGCCCTCGAGCTCGACGCCCAGGGCACCGTCGATCGCCAGGATCGCATCACCCGGTTCACCGGCATCGTCCTTCGCGCGACGCTGACGGTGCCCGAGGGGACCGATCGCGCCAGGGCGCTCGCGGCGCTCGAGAAGACGAAGTCCGCCTGCCTGGTGTCGGCGTCGATGTCCACGCCCATTCGCCTCGAGGCGCAGATTCGGGAAGCGTCGCTCCCGGCGCAGACGCCGATGGCGAGCTGAGGATCAGGAGGGCCGATGACCTCGAGCCCCGCGGTCGCAGCCCCCGCGGTGTTCACCGCCCGGGGACTGACCAAGACCTACACGATGGGCGAAGTCACCGTGCAGGCGCTGCGCGGGGTGGACTTCGACCTGTTCGAAGGCGAGTTCGTCGTGCTGCTGGGGCCGTCCGGCTCCGGCAAGTCGACGCTGCTCAACATTCTCGGCGGGCTCGATATCCCCACGGCGGGAGAGGTGATCTATCGCGATCACAACCTGACCGACGCCGACGATCGCGCGCTGACGGTGTACCGCCGCGAGCACGTCGGGTTCGTGTTTCAGTTCTACAACCTGATCCCCAGCCTCACCGCGCTCGAGAACGTCGCGCTCGTGACTGAGATCGCGGAGCATCCGATGCGGCCGGAGGAGGCGCTCGGACTCGTCGGGCTCGGGAATCGCCTCGATCACTTTCCGGCGCAGCTGTCGGGCGGCGAACAGCAGCGGGTGGCGATCGCGCGCGCCATCGCCAAGCGGCCGGAAGTGCTGCTGTGCGACGAACCCACGGGCGCGCTCGACATCACCACCGGTGTCCTGGTGCTGGAGGCGCTGGAGCGCGTGAACCGCGAGCTGGGCACCGCCACCGCGGTCATCACCCACAACGCGGCCATTGCGGCCATGGCAGACCGCGTCGTCCGGATTGCGGATGGGCGCGTGGTCGACGTCCGCGCCAACTCCCGTAAAGCCCGTGCGCAGGAGCTCCAATGGTGACGCTGGCGCGCCTCCGCGTCCTGGACCGCAAGCTCCTGCGCGACCTGTGGGCGATGAAGGGGCAGGCGGTGGCCATTGCCATGGTCATCGGCGCCGGCGTCACGATGTTCGTGACGTACCTCTCGAACTTCGAATCGATGCAGCGCACCCGCGCCGGGTACTACGAGGACGCGCGCTTTGCCGACGTGTTCGTCTCGCTGACCCGGGCGCCCGCAGGCCTCGTCCATCGCGTGGCCGCGATTCCCGGCGTGGCGGAGGTTGACACGCGCGTGGTGATGGACGTGACGCTCGACGTGCCAGGCATGGTGGAGCCCGCCTCCGGGCGCCTGATTTCGCTGCCCGCCCGCGGCGAGCCGCCGCTCAACACCGTTCGCCTGCGGCGAGGCCGCTGGATCGATCCGGCCGGCCGCGACGAAGTGCTGGCGAGCGAGATGTTCTGCGAAAAGCACGGCCTGGTGCCGGGCGACCGCGTGTCTGCCGTCATCAACGGGCGCCGCCGGCGCCTGACGATCGTCGGCATCGCGCTGTCGCCCGAGTACGTATATGCGATCCGGCCGGGCGAGATGGTGCCCGACTCCAGACGCTTTGGCGTGTTCTGGATGAACGGCACGGCGCTCGCCTCCGCCTTCGACATGGAGGGGGCGTTCAACGATCTCGCGCTGGCCCTGGAGCCGGGCGCTTCGACGGATGCGGTCATCGCCGACGTGGATCGGCTGCTCGAGCGGTACGGCGGGCGCGGCGCGGTGCCGCAGGCGCTGCAGCCGTCGGCCTGGACGCTCGAGAACGAGCTGGCGCAGCTGCAGATCTTCGGATTCCTCGTGCCCGCGATCTTCTTCGGCATCTCCGTGTTCATTCTGCACGTGGCGCTGACGCGGGCGCTCGCCCTGCAGCGCGTGCAGATTGCCGCCATGAAGGCGCTCGGCTACTCGAACGGCGCGCTGGCCTGGCACTACGTCAAGTGGGCGCTCGTGATTGCGTCGGCCGGCGCCGCCGCGGGCGTGGCGGTCGGCGCGTGGCTGGGCGGGCAGTTGATCGGGCTCTACAACGAGTTCTTCCGGTTTCCCGTGCTCGACTATCACCTGTCCGCCGCCGTGGCGGCGGCGGCCGTGATCGCCAGCCTGGCGGCCGCAGCATTTGGCGCACAGGCCGCCGTGCGCCGCGCTGTTCGGATTCCTCCTGCCGAGGCCATGCGGCCCGAATCGCCGGCCCGCCATCGGCGAAGCGTTCTCGAGCGGCTCGCCGGTCCGCTGCGGCCGGCGCTCACGACGCGCATGGTGCTGCGGAACCTCGAGCGGCAGCCCGGACGGGCCGCGATGTCGATACTGGGCATCGCGTTCGCCGTGGCGACGCTGCTCGTCGGGCTCTCGTTCATCGACGTCGTGGAGGCGCTCGTCGAAGAGCAGTTCACGCGCGTCATGCGCCAGGACGCGACCCTTGTGTTCGCGCAGCCGCGCGGCCGTGACGCGCTCTATGACGTGCGCCACCTGCCCGGCGTCCTCGACGCCGAGCCGATCCGGGCCGTGCCGGCCCGGCTGCGCGCCGGCGCACGGGTTCGGACGATTGCCGTGACCGGGCTCCCCGACGTTCCACGCCTGAATCGCGTGGTCGATATCAAGGGTCGCGCGCTCGATGTGCTGCCGTCCGGGCTGGTGCTGTCGCGCGCCCTCGCAGACGTGCTCGCCGTCCGTCCCGGTGACGAGGTGCAGGTGGAGGTGCTCGAAGGCCGGAGAGCTGTTCGCCGGATCCCCGTGGCGCTGCTGATCGACGACACGCTCGGATTGAACGCGTACATGCGCGCCGAAGAAGTGTGGCGCCTGCTCGGAACCGGCGAAACGCTCTCGGCCGTGGCCGTGACGGTGGACGCGGCGCAGCGCGATCGCTTCCACGCGGCAGTCAAGGCGATGCCGGCGATTGCGGGCGTCGCGCTCCGCGAGGCGACGCTCCAGAATTTCCGCGACACGATGGCCGCGAACATGAACCTGCAGATCGCGATCAACGTCATGTTCGCCGCGGTGATCGCCTTTGGCGTCGTCTACAACTCGGCGCGCGTGTCGCTGTCGGAGCGGACCCGCGAGCTCGCCAGCCTGCGCGTGCTCGGGTTCACGCGGGCTGAAATCTCACTGATCCTTCTCGGCGAACTCGCGGTACTGACGGCCGCGGCGCTTCCGATCGGCGTCGGCATCGGGCACGGCCTGGGGGTGCTCATTGTCAGCGCGTTCAATACCGAGCTCTATCGAATGTCTTTTGTCGTCCTGCCGTCGACGGTTGGATGGACGTGGCTGATGGTGATCGGTGCGGCCGCGGCGTCGGGGCTCATCGTGAGGCGGCGGCTGGATCATCTGGATCTCGTCGCGGTCCTCAAAGCGCAGGAGTGACACCATGCTGGCTCTACGTGTCCATCGGCGCGCACTATTCGGAATCCTCGGCGTGGGGGCGGTGGTGGCGCTTGCCTTCTGGCCCGAGACGGTCGGCGTCGACGTGGCGAGGGTGACGCGCGGCCCGCTCGTCGTCACCGTGGACGAGGAAGGGCGCACGCGCGTGCGCGATCGCTTCGTCGTCTCGGCTCCCGTCAGCGGTCGCGTCCTGCGCATCGAGCTCGAGCCGGGCGATCGCGTCGAGCGCGGTGACATTATCGCGCGCGTGGATGCCGGCCCGGCGCCGCTCCTCGACGCGCGCACCCGCGAGGAGGCGCAGGCCGCCGTGAACAGCGCCCGCGCCGCGGTGGGGGGCGCCAGGGCCGGGGAGCAGCGGGCGCGGGCGGCGTTCGCGCAGGCCGAACGGGAACTGGAGCGGGCGCAGCGGCTGACGGCTGGCGGTGCACTGGCAGCCCAGGAGCGCGACGCCCGTGAGGCCGAGGTCCGCCTCGCCCGGGAAAGCGTGACCACCGCCTCGTACGCCGTCGAGGCCGCGGCGGCGGAGTTGCGGCGGGCCGAAGCACGCATCGCCCCCGCGCCGTCCCGCCCCGGGAGCGGCGTTGTCGCCGTGCGCGCGCCGGCGAGCGGGGTCATTCTGCGCCGTCTGCGCGAGAGCGAGAGCATCGTTCCGGCAGGCGAGCCGCTCGTCGAGGTCGGCGATCCGGCGCAGCTCGAGATCGTCTCCGACCTGCTCTCGACCGACGCCGTGCGCATCAGGGTGGGCGCGCGGGCGATGGTGGAGCAGTGGGGAAACGAAGACGGCCTGGAGGCGGCGGTGCGCCGCATCGAGCCGGCCGGCTTCACCAAGATTTCTGCGCTGGGGGTCGAGGAGCAGCGCGTGAACGTGGTGCTCGACCTCGTCGACCCCGCCGGCGAGGACGCGGTGCTCGGCGACGCCTATCGCGTCGATGTCCGGATTGTCGTGTGGGAGGCGTCCGACGTCCTCACAGTGCCGACGGCGGCATTGTTCCGCAACGGGGACCAATGGGCGGTCTACGAGGTGCGGGGCGGACGGGCGCGCCTCACCGCGGTCGAAACAGGCCGGCAGACCGGCCGCGACGCCGAGGTGGTGCGCGGTCTCGCCGAAGGCGCGCGGGTCATCGTGCATCCGGCGGATGCCGTGGCCGACGGCGCCCGGGTGATCGAACTGAACGACCGGTAACTTTCGCGCATCACTACTTCGGACGGACACGCCGAGATGACGGTGAAGGCCGCTGGGATCGCGCCCGCCGCGTGGCGAGTGTTGCGGCCACGCCCGCGATGAGCCGGGACGCGTCTTCGCCTGCCTCGGAACGCCTTTGAAGATCGATCATCATCGACGCCAGCTCCTCCGGCGCGATCCGGATCGACACCCCGTTGGCTGTCAGGAAGGTCAGCATGGCGGCCGCACCAGCGCGCGTGTTTCCGTCGAGAAAGACGTGTCCCTGAACGAGGTAGACCGCGTAGGCCGCGGCGAGCTCTTCAAGTGTCTCGTAATATGAATTCCTGACTGCCTGAACGGCCGCGTCCACACCTTCGTAGGACTCGCCGCGGGGGCCGCCACCGCCGAGGCCTCCGAACTCCTCGAGCAGCGCGTCGTGCATGGCGATGATCTGATCGGCCGTAAGGAAGCGGAGGCGTCGCGTCACTCGCGCGGCGGTCGCCAACTGCCGCGGTCATAGTCGGCGAGCAATCGAAACCCCTTCCGATGCCTGCGCAATGTGGCCGCGAACGCCCGTCGAAATGCACCTTCGTCGAGACTCCCGGCAACCGGCTCGACGACGACCTGGTTTCCGACCAGCGTCAGCCGGACTTCGCTGTTCTCCTTCACGTCCATGGCTTCGGCAAAATCTCTGGGAATCAGCACACCCAGGCTTCCACCGACCCGCTTCACACGTCGTCGGACAGTCATCCGGGCAGTATAACGTGCGTATAACTCGATGACCAGGGCGACGCGACGGGCTGCCGGTTCTCACCTCTGCAAGCGGCGGGCCGAACGACGGCCCGCCGCCGCGAATGTCGGGGCGGCCCCGCCGGTTTTACGCCGCGGTGACGTGAGGCGTTGGGTGGTGGTGCGCGCATATCGCCTGGAGCGTATCCACCACTTCATCGTTGCGGACCGCTTTGCGGGGCCCCGCGGCCAGCAGGATGTCGTTCATCGAGACGATGCCGACCACGGTATGGGCAAAGCCCTTGACGGGCAGCCGCCTGACGCAGTGCTGCTTCATTGTCATCAGCGCTGCGTGCACGTCGTCATCGGGCTCGCAGGTGAACACGTGCGTGCCCGCCACCTGGCCGACCGTCATTTCCGAGGCCCGCCGGTCGCGCGTCGCGAGCGCAATGAACATGTCGCGATCCGTCACGATGCCAGCCAGTTTGCCGTTCTCGATCACCGGCAGAATTCCGCAGTCCGCATCCAGCATCAGCTCCGCGGCGGCCGCGAGGTTGGTGTCGGGCGCGCAGACTGCCGGTTGCGCTGTCATGATGTCTTTGACCTTCACGCGTCCTCCTTGTCGTCTGCCATGCGTGGCACCGTGATGCAAGGCAACTCCCGTACCGCGGGGACATCAGCGATGGCGCGCGGCAAAGTGCCGTCCTCGATGCCCGCGGCCGTGTGACCGCACGAAAAATCCGGTGTCGCGGCGAAGAATTCCGCGAGATCTATGACGCCTGCGCGCGGCGGTGGGGGTCTTCCTGCCGGAGCCGTCCGGGCGCCATACGAAGGCGCGGGAAGGGCGTGGCGCCATCGGTGAGGCGCCCGTAGGTGTCGACATTCGTTCGCACGAGGAATCCAGCGTCGACGAGGAACTCCAGCGACTGCGTGCAGGTCTGTTCGTCCAGCCCCCAGAGACGCTGGGCCTGTTGCCGTGTCAGGCGCATCCCCGGCATCTCCAGGTACTCGCTGTAAATGCGATGAAGCATCTGCTCCGTGATTCCGACGGGAGGATGAGAAGCCATCACGCCACCTCCGCGTGTGTTTGCGAGTGTCCTGTGACCAGAAGCTACTTCTTAACACGCCACGACTCTCGCGTCCATCGTTTTCACGCCGCGAGCCCGCACGGAAACTCATCAGAGAAGACTTCCGGAGCACAGCGAAGTTTTCCGCAGTCGCTTCGTGTTGTGGCCGCCGATCGGCAGACCCGCGCGCATCAACCGGAGGCATTGTTCTTGCCGTTGAAGCGGCGAGGAAGGATGCCATGCGAGTGCAGGACGTGATGACGGAAGGCGTTCATACGGTATCGCCGGCGATTCCGGCCGAAGACGCGTGGAACCTCATGCGGACGAAACGCGTTCGTCACCTGGTGGTGACTGACGGCAGCCGCGTCGCAGGCATTCTCTCGGATCGCGATGTCGGTGGCCGCAAGGGCCCGGCGGTGAGAAGAAACCGCACCGTGGCTGAGCTCATGACCGCCCACGTCGTAACGGTCCCGCCCGCGACGACGCTGCGGAAGGCGGCCAACCTGATGCGCGGCCGATCGATCGGTTGTCTCGTGGTCACGGAAAGAGAGCGGATCGTCGGCATCGTGACCGTGGCCGACCTGCTCGACCTCCTGGGGCGCGGCGCCGAGCGGCCCGTCGAATCGGCCAGGCGGTGGACGCTCAAGCACCGTGCACCGCACCGCAAGCGCCATCAGGCCGCGGGGGTCTGGTAGCGCGTGCGGTTGCCGGATATGTCAGATCAGCGGCGGAATCCACCCTGACAGGAACGACTTCAGATAGCTGTCTGTCGAGCGTTTGAGTTCGGCGGCAGGCCCCTCGAAGTAGATGCGCGTTTCGCGAGGGACGGCTCTCGTTCCCGGGTGCCTTACAGACGCTGGCCCCTGAGTCCGCCTTTCGTGCGTGGCTCCGCTCGTGGCCGTGCCCCCGCTGTGGCGCGCCCATGCGCGTCGTCGAATGGCTGACCCCGCGTCAGCTCTTCCTCGCGGTCCTCCTAGGGACTTAAGCTGCAGCAGTTCATGACCCTGAGCTGCGATCGCGATGCGCGGCAGCTTACCGTGCCCCTCAGCCCAGCTTGGACCTGGCGTCCTTCGCCATAGAGATCAGAGCGGCGCGCACTTCCTCCGGCGTGCTGACCGGCTTGCCGAACGCCAGACGGACGGGTCGTGGTCCCTTCGGGGTCATCGCCGATATATCGAAGCCGTACCTATCGACCCCCGTCATCCTCGCGGAGGTGATCTCGGTCGCTTTTGAAAAGGCCTTGCAGTAAAGCACCATAGCGTCGGCGTGGTCGGCGTTCACATGAGCAATCATGCCGGCGGCCGACGAACCGAGGGGATCCGGTTCGGCCGCCCGCCAGTCAGCCTTGCTGATCCACGACATCCGGCCATAGCCCCCGAT
>Ga0209640_10003399_pt1 | contig 13903 bp, 13 predicted proteins | sample RifCSP10_1_FD_184018 | JGI IMG/M metagenome (GOLD analysis project Ga0209640, IMG submission 184018) | Soil microbial communities from Rifle, Colorado - Rifle CSP2_sed 10_1 (SPAdes) (version 2) | ecosystem: Environmental > Terrestrial > Deep subsurface > Rock core/Sediment | place: Rifle...
CCGCCAAGCCGGCCAGCGCCGTGAACCCGATCAGCAGATAGATCCGCAGCACGATCTCGGACGCGACCTTGGCCAGATCGAACATCTCGTCGGCCACATACATTGTCAGATGCGCCGCCACATAGGCGAACGCCGCAACGCCCACCATGCGGCGTACCAGCACGAGCCCCGGCCAATGCAGCACCTGTCTGATCGGCGTGATGGCCAGTGACAGGAACAGGACGCGGATGGTCCACACCCCGATGTCCTTGAGCGCCTCGTGCAGCGCCCGGCCACCCAGATTTCCGGCAATCCAGTCGCTCCCGACCAAAACGGCGGGAACGAACAACAGCGCGAACGCCGCGGTTTTGAGGGGCGACAGGCGCCCGGAGGGGGCTTGCCAGGGGTACACGGCGGTTTGTATCCGAGAAATCACAGCCGATGCGTCATTTTTGCCGACGATCGCCCACGTCATTCCTTTTTACGGCGGCACTCGATATCATGGTCAAATTGAGGCAGCCGAGATTGCCTTGGGACCGCACGCCGGCGCAATTTGGCAGCGGCCGGCGGTCCAAAATACCGTGAGACCTTGGCGTATGAGTTGGTTGTATCGGGGATGCGCTGTGCGTCGGGCGCTATTTCTGTGCGCGCTCGGCTCTGCGCTCGTCGTTTCCGGCTGCGCGACCATACCCGCGTTCGAGACCGGCGATGTAGCGCCGCGGCGGGTATTCGCGATCGGCCTGGAAAATCTCAGCGAGCGATATGTCGATCCGGTGCGGCTGTCGGACATTACGCTCGCCGGCCTCAACAACCTGTCGACGATCGACTCAGCGATTCAGGTCGAGGAATCGCGCGGCAACCTGCGGCTCCTGTCCAGGAAACAGGTCATCGCCGAATGGAAGGTGCCGGATCGCGCCGGCTCCTACGAATGGGCCTCGCTGATGGGCGACGTACTGGAAGCGGCGCGCGAGCATTCGTCGGCGATCCGCGGCAAGACCGCCGAGCAGCTCTACGATACGGTGTTCAAAGGCGCGCTCAGCCGGGCCGACCGTTACACACACTATGATGGCCGCGACGTCGCGCGCCGCAATCGCGCCGGGCGCGAAGGGTTCGGCGGCATCGGCGTCACCATCCGGGTGGAGGGTCCGGCGACCACCGTGACCGACGTGACGGCCGGCACGCCGGCGAGCCGCGCCGGAATCAAGGTCAACGACCGCATCGTCGCGGTAAACGGCCGCCCCATCGTCGGCGCCACGCAGGAAGAGGTGATCGACGCCCTGCGCGGTCCGATCGAGAGCCCCATCACGCTCGGCATCGCGCGCGGCGCAGAGCCGCCGTTCGACGTTTCGCTCGCGCGCGCCTTCATCGTGCCCACGACCGTGACGGTCGCGCGCGAGGGCGACATCCTCAACATCAAGCTGACCGGCTTCAACGCCGCGACCAGCCGCCAGCTGCGACGCGAGATAACGCGCACCGAGCGCGCCGGCGCCAAACCGATCAAAGGCGCGGTGCTGGATATGCGCGGTAATCCCGGCGGTCTTTTGGACCAGGCGGTCGCGGTCGTGGATCTGTTCCTGAAGGACGGGCGCATCATCTCGACGAAGGGCCGCCACCCCGACTCCAACCAGATATTCGACGCGCATAACGATGAATGGCTGGCCGGGCTGCCGATGGTCGTGATCGTGAACGGCCGCTCGGCTTCGGCGGCGGAAATCGTCGCGGTGTCGCTGCGCGACCATCGTCGGGCGATCGTGATGGGCTCCTCCTCGTTCGGCAAAGGCACGGTCCAGACCATCGTCAACCTGCCCAACGGCGGCGAGATGGCGATGACCTGGGCGCGCATCGTGTCGCCGTCCGGGCGCGCGCTGCAGGATCTCGGCGTGGTTCCGACCATCTGCACCAATTCGGATGCGGAGCTTGTCCGCGCGCTGGTCCAGGCGCTCAAGCGCGACGGGGAAACCGCACGCGTCGCGCTCGCCGGGTATCTGCGCGGGCGCGGCAGCGCCGATTCGGCCGTCGAGCTACGTCGCGCGGCCTGTCCGCCGTCGGTCGAGGAAAACGCCGCCGATATGGAGCTGGCGCGGCTGATCGCCGGGAGCGAGGGGCTGTACCAGCGCGCGCTCGGCGCCGAGGCGCCGGTCATCGCGGTGAACACGCCTGCGCGTCCTTGACAGGGGCGCGTCCGGGATTATGTATTCGGCAACAAATCGAGGATTGAGAGATGGCAAAGCCCAATAGCCTGCCGATCAAGATGGTTTCGAGCGCCGGCACCGGCTTTTATTACGTGACCAAGAAGAACAGCCGGAACACCACCAATAAGCTCGAGCTCCGGAAATACGATCCGGTCGCGCGCAAGCACGTTGTCTTCAAGGAAGGCAAGATCAAGTAGGCTGCACACCCCGGAGCTCGGATTCAAAAAAGCGCGCTCCGGCGCGCTTTTTCATTAGCGGGTGGGACCATGCAACGCAGCACCGACCGCATCCTAACCACCCATGTGGGCAGCCTGCCGCGGCCCGCCGCGCTGCGCGATGCGCTGCGCGCGCGGCATTTCGGCCAGGCCTATGACGAGGCGGCGTTCGCGCGGCTGTGCGCCGATGCGGTCAACGAGGCGGTGGCGCAGCAGGTCGCGGCGGGCATCGACATCGTGTCCGACGGCGAGATGAGCAAGGCGGCCTACACATCGTATGTGAAGCATCGGATGAGCGGCTTCAGCGACGCCCCGCCGCCCGGCAAGACCGTGCCGGCACGGCCGTCCAACCTGGCCGACTGGGCCGATCATCCGGATTTCATGGCGGCGTACATGCAAAAGCGCGCGCCGGCGACGGTGCCGCCGCCGTGCTGCACCGGGCCGCTCAGCTACGCCGATCGGCGTCCGCTCGAATTCGACCTCGCAAACCTTAAGGACGCCGTGCAGCGCGGCGGCGCGCGGGCCGCGTTCATGACCGCGGCAACGCCGGGTGTCCTGGTGATGTTCCAGCCGAACGCCTATTACCGCGACGAGGACAGCTACGTGGCCGCGCTCGCCGACGCGATGCGCACCGAGTACGAGGCGATCCACCGCGCGGGCTTCATCCTGCAGCTCGATGCGCCGGATCTCGCGGTCGGCCGGCTGATGTGGCCCGAGGTCAAGACCGATGCCGATTTCATCAAGATCGCCGAGCGCAACCTCGCGGCGCTGAACCACGCCACGGCGAACATCCCGCCCGAGGCCATGCGGCTTCACATCTGCTGGGGCAACTATCACGGGCCGCACACCCATGATTTTCCGGTCGCGAAACTGTTCGGCGTGCTCGCCAAGGCGCGGCCGCAGGCGCTGTCGTTCGAAGGCGCGAACCCGCGCCACGATCACGAATGGGAGGACTGGCGCAGCGCCAAGCTGCCCGACGACAAGATCCTGATCCCCGGCGTGATCGATTCCACCGTCAACTTCGTCGAGCATCCGCGGCTGGTGGCCCAGCGCATCGCGCGCTATGCCGACATCGTCGGGCGCGAGCGCGTCATCGCCGGCGTCGATTGCGGCTTCGGCACGTTCGGGCTGCAGGAAACCACGGTGTTCCCGAGCATCGTATGGTCGAAGCTGAAGGCGCTCAGCGAAGGCGCGCGGATGGCCTCCGAAAGGTTGTGGAGGCCGCGCGCCTAGCCGGCCAGCGCGCGGGGCGCCGGGTCCTCATGTCGCGGATTAGGGCCCGCGGTAACGACGCAGTTGCGGCCGGCAGCCTTGGCTTCGTACAGCGCTCCGTCCGCCGCCTTGACCACCTCATGCAGGCCGCTGGCGCCTGCCGTTGTGGACGCCACGCCGATCGACACCGTCGCGGTGAGCTTGCCCGCCGGCACGGTCGCGTCGAACGGCTGATCGGCCACCGCGCGGCGCAAACGTTCCGCCGCCGCCGTGGCTTCGGCAAGCGTCGCCTCGGGCATCAGCACCAGGAACTCCTCGCCGCCGTAACGGACCGCGGTGTCCATGGTGCGCAGATTGCCCAGGATGCGGCGCGCCAAGCCCTTCAGCACCTCATCGCCCACCATGTGGCCGTGGGTGTCGTTGACCGACTTGAACTTGTCGAGGTCGAGCACCAGCAGCGAGATCGGCTTCTTCGCGCCTTCGAGGCGCCGCGACACCGCGACGAAATGCGATTCGAGATAATGCCGGTTGTTGAGGCCGGTGAGGCTGTCGGTCACCGCCGCGGTAAGGTTCTGCGCATAGGTCGCGCGCAGCTGGTCATCCAGCAGCTTCTGGCGCACCTGCGTGCGCACGCGCGCGACCAGCTCGTCGCGATCCACGGGGCGGAGCACGTAGTCGTTCACGCCGAGTTCGAGCGCCTTGGCGATCTTGGCGTTGTCGCCCGGGACGACGCCGAGCAGGATCGGGGTGTTGCGCGTCTTTTCGTGGGCGCGCAGCTGCGAGCAGAAGCGCAGCGCATCCTCGCCGGCCACCGTGTCGTTGGTCAGGATGACGTGATAGTCATGTCCCTGCGCCATCTCGAGCGCGCGCGCAAGCGCGTGCGCGATATCGACCTCGTAGCCGCGCTGTTTCAACGTGTCGGCGACGCGGGCCGAGGTCTTCGCCTCGTCCACCAGCAGGATGCTGCACCGCGCGGGATCGAAATCCATGTCGGCGAAAGACCGGTTGGCGGCATCGTCGACCAGCGTGGCGGCGCGCGTGCGCCACTCGTCGGTCGCGCGCTTCAGCCGCACCAGCGATTTGATGCGCGCGAACAGCGCCAGGTCGTTCACCGGCTTGGTGAGGAAATCGTCGGCGCCGACCTCGAGCCCATGTACCCGGTCGCGGGTCTCGGAGAGCGCCGTCACCATCACCACCGGGATGTGCGCGGTCGCCGGATCCGACTTCAGGCGCTTGCACACCTCGAACCCGTCCATGCCCTGCATCATCACGTCGAGAAGGATGATGTCGGGCTGATTTACGCTCACGACTTTGAGCGCCTCGGGCCCGTTCGAAGCGGACAGGACATCGTAATATTCCGCCGTAAGCTTGGCTTCGAGCAGCCGAACGTTTACGGCGATATCATCGACGACAAGGACGCGTGCCGTCATGGCAGCGTTTACCCAAGGACCCGCTCGATTGTTTCGAGGAAATTAGTAACCGAGATCGGCTTCGCAATATAGGCCTCGCAGCCGCCATTGCGGATTTTTTCTTCGTCGCCCTTCATGGCGAAGGCGGTGACCGCGATGACCGGGATCCGCTTCAGCGTCTCGTCGGCCTTGATCCAGCGCGTGACATCGAGCCCGGATACTTCGGGGAGCTGGATGTCCATCAGGATAAGATCGGGCCGATGCAGCCGCGCGAGCTCGAGCGCCTCGCGGCCATCGCGCGTCTGCAGGGTTTCGTACCCATGCACTTCCAGGAGATCGTGGAACAACTTCATGTTGAGTTCGTTGTCCTCGACGATCAGAACTTTTTTCCGCTGTGCCATGGCCCGATCTGGATCTCCCTTGCGGCGGGCCGGCATAAGCCGGCAGTCGCGGGCGGTGCTCGCCATGGGGCCGAAGCCCCGGCGTGCTTCCCCTGAATGTCGTGAATTCGGGTTAATTTTCGGTAATTTCAGGTGCTGCCTTATACAGGACGCCACGGATTTCCCCAACCCTGAGGTCGCTTTCTGCCCCTAACCATGCGAATCGGGATCGATCTTGGCGGCACCAAAATCGCCGGTATCGCATTGGGCGGCGACGGCACGGTTCTGGCCGAAGTGCGGACCGTCACGCCGCGCGACGACTACGCGGCCATCATCGCCGCCATCGTTCGCGTGGTCGAGGAGCTCGAGCGGAAGGTCGGCGCGCGGGGCACTGTCGGGGTCGGCATTCCGGGCGCGGTTTCGCCCCTGACCGGGCTGGTGAAGACAGCCAATACCACAGCGCTGATCGGCCATGCCTTCGACCGGGACCTGGCGGCTGCGCTCGGCCGGCCGGTGCGGATCGCCAACGACGCGAACTGCTTCGCCTTGTCCGAGGCGGCCGACGGCGCTGCGGCGGGCTACGACACAGTGTTCGGGATAATCCTCGGCACCGGCTGCGGCGGCGGCATCGTGGTCGGCAACCGGGTGCTCACCGGCCGCAACGCCATCACCGGCGAGTGGGGACACAACCCGCTGCCCTGGCCGCGCGACGACGAGCGGCCCGGCCCGCCGTGCTATTGCGGCAAGCGCGGCTGCATCGAGCAGTTCGTCTCCGGCACCGGACTCGCGCGCGACTACGGCGAGGCGACCGGGCGGACGCTCCGCTCCGAAGAGATCTCCGCGCTGGCCCAAGCCGGCGACGCCGAGGCCTGCGCGGCCATGGACCGGCTCGAGGAGCGGCTCGCCCGCGCGCTCGCGAGCGTGATCGACATCCTCGATCCCGATGCCATCGTGGTCGGCGGCGGGCTGTCCAAGATCGGCCGCATCTACCGCAACGTGCCGGCGCAATGGGAGCGGTGGATTTTCAGCGGCCAGGCTACGACCCCGTTGCTGCCGCCCAAGCACGGCGATGCCAGCGGCGTACGCGGCGCCGCATGGCTGTGGCGCCCCGAGGAGGCGGCGCAGCTGTTTCCGGATAAGTGACGTCACCCCCGCGCAAGCGGGGGGCCACACTTGAGGCGATGAAAAAGGCAGTGTGGGTTCCCGCTTACGCGGGAACGACAGAGCGGAGCTAGCGGCAGCTCGGCTTGGGGAGCGGGGTGAACTTGGCAATCCGCCCGCGCACGACGAAATCGGAAAAGCTCATCATCATGTCCTCGCTCACGCCATTGTCGAACAGACGCATGCGGATCTCGTGCTGCGGTTCGGCATCGTTCGAGTCGAGCGGAAAGAACGCGAGATCGACCGGCCACGACGGACGTCCCTGCAGCGATTTTAGGTCCGGGCCGGGACTGGCGAAGGGGGCATGCGGCGCGCCGACCACCGCGTTCACCAAGAACCCGCCGTCGGTGGTGAGCCCGTCGAACACCTTTCGCGCCACGATCTTGGTGCCCTTCTGGATCTCGGCGATCACATCGGCGGTATGCGCCATCGGGAACAGCGTTCCGGGCGGCAGCGGGATCTCCTTGGCCTCGGGTTTCTCGAACGTCGCCGTGCCGCGGCCGTTGCGCCCCGACAGCTTCGCCGCCCCTTCGATCTGCTCGGTGTCCTGGCCGTCGGTGGTATTGCGCACCGCGAACCGATAGCTGGCGCCATCGCGCGATTCGAACGTCGCGACCGCCGAGGTGATGCGCACGTTGGATTGCGCGCTGTCCACGTCCAGGACCAGCCGCTGCGCGAAGGTCCAGCCGTCGCACGATTCCTCGTACTCCACCGCCATTTCGCCGTTCACGGCGAGAATCCCGCTGCTGGATTTGGTCGACGCAAGCGTCAGCGTGTAATGCGCCTGATGTGGAAGCAGGTCGACTCCGGCCGACGCCGGCGCGACCGCGAGCACGGCAAGCGCCGCAGCTGCGATATGGCGGCGGGAAATCATTGCCAGCCAAATAGCCGCAAAGCGACGCGACGGCAACGCGATTTCGCGATTTGCCTGCCGCGGCGGCAGAAACTGCCGCCGCGGCAAGTCTTGCCGCGGCGTGAGGGCCGCCAGCCATTGATCCAATTGAGCTTTATTTGGCATGCCGCTTGCATGTCATTCGGAGGGAGATTCCATGCCACGCGACATCGACAACTTTCTGAACGAACCAGAGATCGCCGCCAAAGCCGGCGTCCTTGCGATGCGCCTGGGCGCCCGCCTGCCACGCACGATTTCGCGCAAGGAGGCGCTGCTGCACCGTGCGCTTGCCTACGCGGCGGTGGCCGAGCAGCGGCTTGCCACGCAGGCCGAGCATCTGGTCTATCTCGAAAGTCTCACCGCCACCGATGAGCTCACCGGCCTTCTCAACCGGCGCGGTTTCCTCAAGGCGCTCGACCACGCGCTCGCCCGCTCGCGCCGCTTCGGCGAAACCGGCATGGTGCTCTACATCGATCTCGACGGGTTCAAATCGGTCAACGACCGGCTGGGTCACGGGGCCGGCGATACCGTCTTGCGCGAGGTTGCGCGCACCGCGTCGGCCACTATCCGCGAAGTCGACGTCGCGGCGCGCATCGGCGGCGATGAATTCGCCATCGCGCTGGCGCGAATCGGCCGCGCCGATGGATTCAACCGGGCGCGCACGCTGCAATCGAAGCTCGATGGGGCAGGGGCAAGCCACGCGGGTTACAACATTCCAATTCGCGCGACTGTGGGGGCAGCCACGTTCGGCGCGGCGGACTCGGCGCTGGACGTGATCGCGCGCGCCGACCAGGCGATGTACGAGGAGAAACGGCGCAAGTCCCAGCTTGTCGCCGTCAGCGCGGCCTAATAGTCAGCCGGTCCGGGCGGCTTTGGTATCCGGCAGCACCAGCCGGATATGCAGCTCTTCCAGCCGCTCCGGCGGTATCGGCGCGGGCGCGCCCATCATCAGGTCCTGCGCCTGCTGGTTCATCGGGAACAGCGTCACTTCGCGGATGTTGGTCTCGCCCGCCAGCAGCATGACGATGCGATCGATCCCCGGCGCCGAGCCGCCGTGCGGCGGTGCGCCGAATTTGAGCGCGTTCAGCATCCCGCCGAAGCGGCTTTCCACGTCCGCCTGCGAATAGCCGGCGATCGCGAACGCCTTGTACATGATGTCGGGCCGGTGGTTGCGGATCGCGCCGGACGACAGCTCGACGCCGTTGCACACGATGTCGTACTGGAACGCCTTGATGGTCAGCGGATCCATCGTCTCCAGCGCCTCCATGCCGCCCTGCGGCATCGAGAACGGGTTGTGGCTGAACTCGATCCTCCCGGTCTTCTCGTCGCGCTCGTACATCGGGAAATCGGTGATCCAGCAGAACCGGAACTGGTTCTCCTGAACGAGGCCGAGCTCCTGGCCCAGGATGTTGCGTGCGAGACCCGCGATGCGCCGTGCGGCCGCACGCGGCCCGGCGGCGAAGAACACCGCGTCGCCATCGCCGACGCCGGCCAGTGTGCGCAGCGTCTGCATGCGCGCGGCATCGAGGAACTTGGCGATCGGGCCCTTGGCCTCGCTGCCTTCGAACACGACGTAGCCCAGGCCGCCGGCGCCTTCCGAGCGGGCCCAGTCGTTCAGCTTGTCGAAGAACGAGCGCGGCTTCGACGCGGCGCCGGGCGCCGGGATGGCCACCACGACCCCGCCTTTGGCGAGCGGTCCGGTGAAGATCTTGAGATCGGTGCCGCGCCACACCTCGCTGACGTCGGCCAGCAGCAGCGGACTGCGCAAATCCGGCTTGTCCGAGCCGTATTTGGACATCGCTTCCTCGTACGGGATGCGCGGGAACGGCGCCGGGCTCACGGTGCGGCCCGCGGCGAACTCCTCGAACACCCCGTGCATCACCGGCTCGATCGCCGCGAACACATCTTCCTGGGTGACGTAGCTCATCTCCAGATCGAGCTGGTAGAACTCCCCTGGAGATCTGTCGGCGCGCGCGTCCTCGTCGCGGAAGCACGGCGCGATCTGGAAATAGCGGTCGAACCCCGCGATCATGATCAGCTGCTTGAACTGCTGCGGCGCCTGCGGCAGCGCGTAGAAGTTCCCCGGATGCAGCCGCGACGGCACCACGAAATCGCGGGCGCCTTCGGGGCTGGACGCGGTGAGAATGGGGGTATGAAACTCGGTGAAGCCCTGCTCGATCATGCGGCGGCGGATCGAGGCGATCACCTGGGTTCGCAGCATGATCTTCTGGTGCACCTTCTCGCGGCGTAGATCGAGGAACCGGTAGCGCAGCCGCACCTCCTCGCCGTAGTCGCGATCGCTGTTCACCTCCAAGGGCAGCGGATCGGCCGCGGACTCGACCGCGAATTCGTGGATCCGCACCTCGATCTCGCCGGTGGGCAGGCCCGGGTTGATAGTTTCGGGGGACCGGGGAACGACATCGCCGGTGACGGTCACCACGTATTCGAGCTTCACGCCTTCGACCGCCTTGAACAACGGGCTGCCGACGTCGATCACGCATTGCGTGAGGCCGTAATGGTCGCGCAAATCGATGAACAGGAGATCGCCATGGTCGCGCTTGCGATGCACCCAGCCCGACAGCCGCACGCGGGCGCCGGCATGCGTGGCGCGAAGCTCGCCACAAGTGTGCGTGCGATAACGATGCATTCAACTCTCGACGTTAAGCGACTTCGAAATTGATCTGGGTCAACGAAGCGTTGGGAAGACGCTCTTTCACATTGAGCATCTCGATACCCACTACCCGGTTATCGGCATCGAAGTCGAGAACAATGCCTGGCGAAACTTCCTCAGACTCGAGGATCGCTGCTTCATCGAGCCTGATGTAAAGCGCGTCGGTCTTTTGATCGAAGCGCACACGCATGTTCAATTCCTCCGCGAGCCGCCGCGCCGTGAACGATCAAAATACGCCGTCACGATGCGCGGGCCGTCTGTCTCAACATAATACACAACCCGCAAAATCCGACCACCGAACTCCGAAATTGGCGCGAAAGCGAGTGTGACTGTGGGATCATGGGCGTCCGATTCGATCCACTCCGGATTTGCAACGACGCGTTCGACCCATTCGAGCCTGATCGCGCGTTCACCGATCGCTGTTCTGGCATGCTCAGTATAAAGGAAGCGTTGCCGGGGCATATCAGCGCTATGCCATGCCGATGGCTAACCACGCAACTTCTCCCCCTTGGCGAATCCGTGTATATCCCGACCATGGACCTGATCACGGAGACGGCCGCGCTCGAAGCATTCTGCGCGCGGGCCACGGGGTCCAAATACGTCACCGTCGACACCGAATTCATCCGCGACCGGACCTATTGGTCCAGGCTGTGCCTGATCCAGATCGCCGACGACAACGAGGCGGTCGCGATCGATCCGCTGGCGGCGGGCATCGACCTGAAGCCGATCTGCACCCTGATGAGCGCGCCGGTGCTCAAAGTGTTCCATGCGGCGCGGCAGGACATCGAAATCTTCTTCCACATGTGCGGCGGCGTGCCGGCGCCGATCTTCGATACCCAGGTCGCGGCCATGGTGTGCGGTTTCGGCGACGCCGCGAGCTACGAGACGCTGGTTGCGCGGCTGGCCGGCGCCTCGCTCGACAAGTCGCTGCGCTTCACCGACTGGGCGAAGCGGCCTTTGTCCAAACGCCAGCACGAGTACGCGCTGGCGGACGTGATCCATCTGCGCAAGGTGTACGAAAAGCTGTCTCGCCGCGTCGCCGAGGCCAAGCGCGAATCCTGGCTGGCCGAGGAACTGGCGGTCCTGACCAATCCGGCAACCTATCGCATGGAGCCGGCGGAGGCATGGCGCCGGCTGAAAACGCGCAGCCGGCGGCCGCGCTATCTCGCCATCCTGCGTGAGCTTGCGGCATGGCGGGAGACCGAGGCGCAGCGGCGCGACGTGCCGCGCAATCGGATTTTGCGGGACGACGTGCTGGCCGACGTCGCCGCCGCCGCCCCCGAGAACGAGGAGGAGCTCACGCGCCTGCGCAGCATCGCGCACGGCCAGGTGGCGCGCGCGTCGTACCAAGCGATCCTGGCCGCGGTCGGGCGCGGTGCGGACATCCCGGAGCAGGATGCGCCCGAGCCGCTGGGCGAGGCGTTCGACGAGGGCCGGGTCGGCCCGTCGGTCGAGCTGCTGAAGGTGCTGCTGAAGATCAAGTGCGACGAGCACGGGGTTGCATCGAAGCTGGTCGCGAACGCGGCGGATGTGGAAGCCATCGCGCGCGACGACAATGCCGACGTGCCGGCCCTGCACGGCTGGCGTCGCGCGGTGTTCGGCGAGGATGCGCTCAAACTGAAGCATGGCCGTATCGCGCTCGGCGCCGACGGGCCGAACCTCAAGGTCGTGGAGATTGGCTCGTAGAACGGCCGTTGCGCTGCGCCATGTGGCGTTCGAGGACCTCGGCATCCTCGAGCCGCTCTTGCGCCGCCGCGGTTTCGACGTTTCGTACTTGGAAGCCGGCGTGGACACCCTCGGCCCGGCGTCGCGCGCCGACCTTCTGATCGTTCTCGGCGGGCCGATCGGCGTGTACGAAGCCGACAAATACCCGTTCGTCACCGACGAGATCCGGCTGATCGAACGGCGGCTGGCGCGTGGCCGTCCGGTGCTCGGCATTTGCCTCGGCGCGCAGCTGATCGCGGCGGCGCTCGGCGCGCGGGTGTACCCGGCCGGGGTGAAGGAGCTCGGCTGGTTTCCGATCGCGCTCACCGAGGCCGGACGGCGCTCGTGCCTCAAATACCTCGCGCCGCCGCGTCGGGTGCTGCACTGGCACGGCGATACGTTCGACCTGCCGATGGGCGCCACCCTGCTCGCCTCGACCAAGCCGGTCGCCAACCAGGCGTTCCAGGCGCCGGGCGCGCTCGCGCTGCAGTTCCACGCCGAGGTGGACGCCAAGGGCGTCGAGCGCTGGCTGATCGGCCACGCGTGCGAGATCTCGGGCACAAAGGGCGTCAGCGTGCCGGGGCTGCGCGCCGCGACCAAACGTCACGCGCCGCGCCTGGTGACCGCCGGGCGAAAGCTTTTCGACCGCTGGCTTGCAGAGGAATCGCCATGAACATCGTCGTACTGGGCGGCGGCTATGCCGGGCTGACCGCGGCGGCGCGCCTTGCCGAAGCCGGTCTGGCGCCGATCTTGATCGACGCCAAGGACGAATTCGTCGAACGCATCCGCTTGCACGAGGCGGCGGCGGGCAGCACGCCGCGGTCGCTGCCCTATGCGCCGTTCCTGGCGGCCCGCGGCGGGAAGTTCCGCCGTGCCCGGGTCGCGGCGCTCGACGCCGATCGGCGCACGCTGCGCCTGTCGGACGGCGATCTCGTGACCTACGACGTGCTGGTCTATGCGGTCGGCAGCGCGACCATGCGGCCGCCGCACAGCATCGGCCTCGACAGTCTTGCCGATGCGCGCGCGGCGCTTCCTGCCGGCGGCGGCAAGCTGCTGATCGTCGGCGGGGGGCTGACCGGCATCGAGGCGTCGGCGGAGTTCGCCGAGCGCCGCCCCGATATCGCGGTGACACTAGCCGCCGGCGGCGGGATGCGCGCATCCAATGCGCCCGGCGGGATATCGCGCGGCGGCATCGCGCATGTGCGGGAAGTGCTCGAACGGCTACGCGTGACGATATTGGACGGCGCGTGGATCGAGGGCGTCGCGCCCGGCCGCGCGACGCTGAGAGACGGCCGCAATGTCGCGTTCGACGCGTGCGTATGGGCGGCAGGGTTCGCACCCTCGGCGCTGGCGCGCGCCGCCGGACTCGCCGTGACCGCGTCCGGCAAGGCGATCGCCGATCGGATGCTGCGCTCGGTCAGCCATCCCGACATCGTCGCGATCGGCGATTGCGCGGAAGCGGTCGCCGATCCGGGCGGCCCGTGCCGCATGAGCTGTGCGGTCGGGCGGCCGATGGGACAGGCCGCGGCGGATGCGGTGCGGGCGCTGGCAGGCGGCGCCGCGCCGGCTCCGTTCGCGTTCGGTTATGCGTTTCGCTGCATGAGCCTGGGGCGCACCGACGGGCTGATCCAGTTCGTTGACGCGCAAGACCGGCCGACTTCGGACATCTGGACCGGCGCGCGGGCGGCGCGTTGGAAGGAATACATCTGCCGCCGCACGCTGAACGGCATAGGCCTGGACCCCGACCTCGGCCCTGCCCCGGACGTGCCGCCGCGGCAGCGCGTCGCGGCCGGATAACGCTTTCGGCCGTCAGGATTCCTGGTCGCGCAGCACCTCGCGCGCCAGCGCGACGGTGACCGGCCGGCGCTCGCTCAGCGCGGCCTTATCCAGCGCTGCGACGATGCGGCGCACGGCGGCGAACGACCGCTCGATGCGCGCCAGAAGGTAGAGGACCACCTCGTCTGGCGGCCGCAGCTGCCGGTCGGCGAACTGCTTCACCATCACCGCGGCGAGCAGCGCATCATCGGGCGCCGCGAGCTGCGCAACCGGGACGCTGGCCAAGCGCGAGCGCAAATCGGGCAGCGTGAG
>Ga0209640_10003400_pt1 | contig 13900 bp, 12 predicted proteins | sample RifCSP10_1_FD_184018 | JGI IMG/M metagenome (GOLD analysis project Ga0209640, IMG submission 184018) | Soil microbial communities from Rifle, Colorado - Rifle CSP2_sed 10_1 (SPAdes) (version 2) | ecosystem: Environmental > Terrestrial > Deep subsurface > Rock core/Sediment | place: Rifle...
GGCGCAGAGCGTCGCCTATGCGATGACCGGCGTGTTCTGGCTCGGCCGCGCGCCAGCGCATGCCTTGTTCATCGGCTTCTTCGGCAGCGTGCTGATCGCGATGGTCACCCGCGTCACCCAGGGCCATGCCGGGCTGCCGCTGGTGCTGCCGCGCGTGGCCTGGTTCGGTTTCATCGCCATCCAGGTCGTGACCGTGATGCGCGTCATCGCCGAACTCGCCCCCGATCCGATGCTGTGGCAGGCGCTGGCGGCGGTCGGCTGGCTGGTCGCGCTGGGGCCGTGGGTCGCACGCCTGGGGCGCATCTACCTGAGCCCACGCGCCGACGGCAAGGCAGGTTGAGATGATCGAGTTCTATCCGCAGATCAAATGGCTCCACATCGCGGCCGTCCTCGCCAGCGGCAGCCTGTTCCTGCTGCGCGGGCTGCTGCTGCAGGCCGGAAAGCAGAGCGTCGCGATGGCCGCGCCGGTGCGCTACATGAGCTATTCGATCGACACCGTGCTGCTGACCGCCGCTTTCATGCTGCTGACCATCCTGCCGTCGGCGATGTTCGCCAATGGCTGGCTGACCACCAAGGTCGTGCTGCTGGTGGTCTATATCGTGCTGGGCACGTACGCGCTGAAGCGCGGTCGCACGCCGCGCGTGCGCCTGGCGTGCTACCTGCTCGCGCTGCTGGTGTTCGCCTTCATGCTCACCATCGCGCGCGGCCACCACCCGCTGGGCGCGCTGTACTGGTGGTTCGGCTGATCCGACTTGGCGCCCTGTCGCCGGGAGAATGCGCGGCATTTGACCCCGATCAAGCCCTCCGTCGGGAGGTTGGCCTAACCTGAATCAACCGGCCGTTTCCATTGCACCGGCGGCCCTCAGCGGCACTCACGGAGAGACCACCATGAAAATCCTCCTCGCGGTCGACGGCAGTCCGGTCAGCACGCACGCGACGAAGTTCGCGATCAAGCTGGTGCGCGAGCTCGCCGAACCATCGGAACTGGTGCTGTTCCATGCCGATCCGCCGCTGCTGCAGGCCGCCGCGATCAAGCTCGGCGTCGAGGCGGTGCAGCGTTACCACGCCGAGAACAACCAGTTCGCGATCAAATCGGCGCAGGCCACGTTGAACCGCGCCAAGGTGACATTCACCGAAAAGCTGGTGGTTGCCGAACCGGCCGACGCGATCGTCAAGCAGGCGAAGAAGGGCCGTTTCGACCTGATCGTGATGGGCACGCACGGCCGCGGCGCGCTGAAGGGACTGTTGCTCGGTTCGGTGGCCGGCAAGGTGATCGCGCACGGCACGACCCCCGTCACCGTCGTGCGCTGACGCCGTGGCCAACGAAACCGCCACCACCCGCCAGGCCATCGACGCGTGTTTCCTCGGCCCGTACGGCGAGAACGACACGATGCTGGAGAAGCTCGTCGTCGAAGGCCTGCGCGACCACGTGTACTGGCGCCGCAACTTCCATCCCGAGGATCCGCCGGCGATCTCGACGCGCGCCGCGCAGCACCCGGATTACCTGGCGTTCGAGGCGCGGATGCGGCGCGAGCTGCACCAACTGTCGGCGGCGCTGAAGAAGTCGGTGCCGTTCCACAGTCCGCGCTACGTCGGCCACATGGTGTCAGACCTGCTGATCCCTGGGCTGGCCGCACAGATCCTCACCCTGCCCTACAACCCGAACAACGTCAGCGAGGACGCCGCGCCGGTCACGGTCGACATGGAGGTGCAGGTCGGCCTGCAGCTCGCGCGGATGCTCGGCTACCCGCACGATCCGGCGCGGGACGACTGCGCGTTCGGCCACCTGACATCCGGTGGCACGCTCGCCAACTACCAGGCATTGCGCCTGGCGCTCGCGCTGAAGGCTTTCCCGATCGCGCTGCGCGCCGCGGGCGTACCGGACATCGCGCTGCCCGACGACGACTGGACTGCGTTCAATATCGCGCCGTCGGCCGGCATCGCACTGCTCGCCCAGTGGCAGGGCTGGCTCGCGGCACAATCGGTGACCGCCGGCAGGCGCTGGCAGGCTGCCGTGCAGGCACAGCGGATCGAGCAGCTCGGCCTGGTCGATTTCTTCGCCGCGCACCCGCAGCTGCGGGTACCGAAGGTGCTCGCGCCGATCACCGCGCACTACTCGTGGAGCAAGGGCCTGAAGCTGCTTGGCCTCGGCCGCGCGCAGCTGCAGTTGCTGCCCGAGCGCGGCATGCGCGTCGATCTCGATGCGCTCGAGGCTACGCTGCTGGAGTGCGAGCGCGAGCGCCAGCCGGTGCTGCTCGCGGTCGCGGTGCTCGGCACCACCGAATACGGCACGATCGACCCGGTCGATGGCGTGGTCGATGCGCGCGATCGCTTCGCGGAGCGCGGCCTCGGGTTCGGCGTGCATGTCGACGGCGCGTGGGGCGGCTACCTCGCCACGATGTTCCGCAACGCCGACGGCAGCCTGCGCACGCTGGCCGAGGTCAGCAACGGCTTCGAGGCGTTCCCGTCGCCGGGCGTGCACGCCGCGTTCGCCGCGCTCGGGCGCACCGACTCGATCACGGTCGATCCGCACAAGCTCGGCTACCTGCCCTACGGCGCCGGCGCCTTCATCTGCCGCGACCACCGCGCGATGGCGCTGCTGGCCGAGCAGGCCGACTACGTCTTCCACGACGCCACGCCCGCCGGCTACCTGGCCCGGTACCGCAGCCTCGGCCAGTTCATTCCCGAGGGTTCCAAGCCCGGTGCCGCCGCAGCCGCGGCTTACGTCACCCACAAGGTGTTGCCGCTGGACCACGCCAATTTCGGCCGATTGCAGGCGCAGACGATCGTCTCCGCGGAGGCGTTCCACAATCGCGCCCGGCGGTTCGCCAACGAGATGGCCGCCAGCCTGCACGCCGTGGTGCCGTTCGCACCGGACAGCAACCTGGTCTGCCTGGCGCTGAATCCCGCCGGCAACCGCGACGTGTCGCACGCCAATGCCTTCGTGCGCCGCCTGCACGACGAGCTGCGTTGCGATCCCAGCCAGCCGCTGCAGCTCAAGGAGTTCTTCGGCTCGGTCACCACGCTCACGCCCGAGGCGCTCGGCGAGGCGGAGATGCATCGCATCCTGCAGGCGCTCGGCCTCGATCCGGCAACGCTGGGCGGTGAGCACGACGACCGCCTGCTGATCCTGCGCCACACGCTGATGAACCCGTACCTGATCGACCAGGAAAACGGCATCAGCTACATCGACCGCTACTTTGAATTCCTCGCCCGGCGCACGGCCGCGTTGCTGGCGCTGGAGCGCGCGGCGTGAACGCGTTGCGCGAACGCGCGTGGTTGCGCGAGGCGATCGGCACCCTCGAGCGCGAGGCGGCGCGCTCGGCCGACACCAACCTGCTGCGGCTCGAGTTCCCGGGCTTCCCGGGGATCGGCTTCTACTTCAAGGACGAGGCCGCGCATCCGTCCGGCAGCCTCAAGCACCGCCTCGCACGCTCGCTGTACCTGTACGCGCTGTGCAACGGCCGCCTGCGCGAGGGACAGGAGGTGGTCGATGCCTCGTCCGGCAGCACCGCGATCTCCGAGGCCTGGTTCGCCCGCCTGCTCGGCCTGCGCTTCACCGCGGTGATGCCGGCTTGCACGGCACCGGGCAAGATCCGCGACGTGCGCGCGCTGGGCGGCGATTGCGACCTGGTCGACGACGCCGGAACCATCCCGGCGCGCGCAGCCGAACACGCCGCGCGCGGCGCCTGCCACCTCGACCAGTTCGGCCTGGCCGAACGCGCGACCGACTGGCGCGGCAACAACAACATCGCCGAATCGATCCTCGCCCAGCTGTCGCTCGAGCCCGATCCGCAGCCGGCATGGATCGTCTGCGGCGCGGGCACCGGCGGCACCTCGGCGACGATCGGCCGTTACCTGCGCTACCAGGGGCTCGATACCCGGCTGTGCGTGGCCGAACCCACCGGCGGCGCGTTCGCGCTGGGTTGGCCGGCGCGCGACCGCGGTGCGCGCGCGACCTGCGCGACGCTGATCGAGGGGATCGGCAGGCCGCAGGTGGAACCGAGCTTCCTGTTCGACGTGGTCGACGACGTGGTGGAGGTCGACGACGGCACCTCGATCGCGGCGGCATGGTTGCTGCAGGACCTGTTCGGAGCCCGCTACGGGGGCTCGTCGGGCACCAATCTCGCCGCCTGCCTGCAACTGGCCGCGCGCATGCGCGACCGCGGCGAGCGCGGCAGCATCGTCAGCCTGCTCTGCGACCGCGGCGAACGCTACGAGCAGACGCTGTTCGACGCCCGCTGGCTGGCCGCGCGCGGGATCGATCCACATCCGCTGCGCCGCGAGTTGCGCCGGTGCCTCGATACCGGCCAATGGATGACGCCGTTGATGCAGCCGGGCTGATGGCTCGGCTGGTTCGCACCGGGGCGTCGTCGATCCCTGCGTCACGGGTTGCCGACACTGCCTGAAATTCAGTGCCCCAACCTTGACGTCCGGGTCGGCGCCTCGACCCGATCCTCTCCATGAGGTTCGCCACCCCCCATGGCTTGATACAGCGTCGACGTATCGATGAGACGCCTGGCTTGGGCCGTGATGAGGTCGATACGGGTTTGTTGTGCCAGCTGCTGCGCAGCAAGCAGTTGCAGATAGCTGATGCTGCCAAGCGCGTACTGGTGCTGCATGGACTGCAGTGAACCCTGCGCCGCGGCATCGGCGGCGGCCTGCGAGGCCAGGCCCTGGGCATCGTTGTCCAAGGCACGCAATACATCGGCGACGTTGCGCAAGGCCTCCAGCACGGTCTGCCGGTAGTTTGCCGCGGCTGCATCGAAGGCAAACATCGCTGCGCGCTTCTCGGCGGGCAATCCAGGGTTGAACAGTGGCTGGGTCAATTGCCCCGCCAGGCCCCAGACCAACGAACCACCGCCAAACAAGCTCGCGGCCGAAAGCGCCTGCGAACCCACATTGGCACTCAGGGCAATTTGTGGGTACAGCCTGGACACCGCAACGCCATATTCGGCATTGGCGGCATGCAGCAAGGCTTCGGAGGCCTGGATGTCCGGACGCTGGCGCACCAGTTCGGAAGGCACGACGAGCGGTAGTTCGGCGGGCAGGCTGAAATCCGCCAGTGCAAACGTAGGCAAGCCCCCCGCCCCAGGGGCCTGACCGACAAGCACCGCCAATGCATGTTCGGTTTGTTGGTGCTGATTGCGCAAGACCGGGATACTTGCGCGAGTCTGTTCAGCAACGGTCTGCAGGGCATACAGATCGCCCTGCGATGCCTGACCAAGCTCCAGCCGTCGTCGGGTAATGGCTACCTGGTCGTCCTGCGTCTGGAGTATCGCCAGTGTTGCCTGAAGCTGCTCATTGAGTTGGGCCTGGGTAATTGCGGTGACGGCGATGCTGCCCACCAACGTCAGTTGCGCGCCCACAAGCTGGAAGTACTGATAGTCCGCTCGAGCAGCCAAAGCTTCCAAGGCACGCTGATTGCCGCCGGCCAGGTCAAGGTTGTAGTGGACGCCAATGGTGATGTCGTAGAGATCGAAAATGCGGACGTCGCCCGGTTGACCCAGTGTTCCCGGATTGAAACGCTGCCGCTGTGCACCCGCTTTGGCATCAACTTGTGGATACAGGGACGATCCCGCCTGTGCCGCGAACTTCTCGAGCGCCTGACTCAAGGTCGCCTCCGCCGCTTCGAGCGTCGGGCTGGCTTCCAAGGCCTGGTCGACCAGCGCATCGAGCTTGGGCGACCCGAGTTCATGCCACCACCGCCCGCCGACCAGCGCCCCTTGGACGAACTGTTGCGAACCACCCAGCGCTACCGGGGATGACACCGTCCGCGCCGGCAACGGTGTTGGGGTATAGGCATCCGTCGCAGGAGCGTCAGGACGGATGAAATCGGGGCCGGCGGTGCAGCCTGACAATAGTCCGATGCCGATGAGGCAGCCGAGCGCCAGGGGCCCGGTTGCCCATGGCCGGCGATGCGCGGTCAACTGAAGCTCTGCGCGAATGATTGCCGGCCCACCGTCCTGCCCAGGATCAGCGCTTTTCATGAAACTTTTCCACGAATGACTTGCGGAAACGTTGATGGCAACCCAGGCAACTGCCCTGCAACGTGGCGAACGACGCGATGGCAGCCTCGCCATCCCGCTGCCTGGCCGCCAACCCCAAAGCCTGCGCCGCGTGACGGGACTTTTCGTCGTAACCCCTGAACGCACCGGCGTTGTTGCCCAGAAAACCGAGAAGGCGAACCTTTTCGGCCATCGATGGTTGTGGGTGATCGGCGAGTAGCGGAGCTGTCCTGGCTACCAGCCCCCAGTCTTCGCGCGAAATGCCATCCGTGATGACCTGCATGTTCTTGCCCATGTCGCGCATGATCGTGCGCAGTGCCGGTGATCCGGAGGACTGGCGCGTGCCGTCGGCCGCTGCGATCCAGGACGTGGACAACAGGAACGTGCCGGCGACAACCGCAGTGACAACGATTTTTCTGACGTGCTTCGGTTGCATAAAAATCCCTCGGGAAAGTCTGGTCACTCATCAACCACGGGTGGCATATCCGAACCCTTTCGGCCTGCTTCCTGCCGCCTGCCAAGGTCATGCAGCAGTCGGCCATACTCCGCAGAACCCGTGAGCAATCTGGCCGCCATCGCCTTCACCCGGTCGACGCTATCGCCGGCCAGGCGCAGCGACGTCGGGATGCTCATGAATTGCTCGCGCTCGACCTTGTCGCTGATCCCTTCCAGCGCTACTTCGATCAGATAGAAATCGGCGGCCTCGGGACCATCGATACCCGATCGTTCGCGCCGGGCCAGGTTCTCGAAGCGCGCCCTGAACAGCTCCGCGGTCTCGAACGAGTTGTGGTTGATCGGAATGTCCTTGACGTTTCGGGCAACCTGAAACATCGTCGGTACGGATTCGACCCTGTCCAGCGACATATCCGGCCGGGTCTCGGCGCTGACTGTGATGAGAACCACCTTTCGCAGTTCGCCTGCGCCGAGCGAGCGGGCGAGGTCCTGCGGACTGGCCTGCGAAAGCATCCGATCCAACAGGCCACGCAGCCCCGTGTTGTCGGAGATGGCGCCATCCAGCAAGTGGATGAACGGTCGTTTGTCCGCATCCAGGTACGAGCGTAATTCGCTGGCCTTGTAATAGCGTCGCGCCGATGCCGCCCGGTCCGCGAGCGAGGATTGCACCCAGGCGGGCTCCCGATAGCCGCATTGACCGGCATGATTTCGTAGCGTCAGTGGACTGAACGCGATCGGCACTGCACTGGATGCCGCGACGGCACGTGCAATCGGATACGACGACAGATCGGAACAGATCGGGTCGAATTGGTCCTGGGTAAACTCGAAGCGCGTGCCCAGTGACATGTCGCTGGCATTGATCAGGACGAACGGCCGCAACCCCGATCGCAGCAGGTCACCGTAGGTGGCACCATGGAACAGGGTGTCATCGAGGTATTCGGCGACCAGGTCGATGCGGCCGAACATCGGCGCCGACGCCCTGACCACGTTGCCTGGAGCCAGGATCTTGCGCGTGATGTCGCCCTGCACGTCGCGCTTGAGGAAATCGCGTTCGAAATCCATGAACAGGCGGTCACGGTATAGCGCGTAATAGGCGGCGGTATAGCTGCCTCCAGACACGGCGGAGATCAGGTCCACCTCGTCAAGCAACCGCTTCTGGCGGCCTTCCCATTCGATCTCGACCTGGGCAAGCTGGTCGAGCACACCGTAGGCCAGTGCCGCGGCCCGCGTGCCGCCACCGGAAAACGTCAGTACCACCAGCAGGCTGCCGGAGTTGCCGGCATCGGGCAGGTTCTCCACGTGGTAGCCGGCTGTCGGATCATGGCGCTCTAGCGGGGCATTGACCGGGTAATGGGCGCAGCCGCCGACGAACACCAGCGCGGCAACCATCACTACCCGCCATGCGTGGTCGAAGCCGACGCCTGCCGTTGGGCCTGCAGATGCCGCCAACGTGCTTCTCGCAGTGTTCCTCAGCTCACGCACGCCGGCGCCAACCCTTGTTGCCGTGGAAATTCTCGAGTTCCGCAATCACCTCTTCTGCCGTCTCGACAACGGTCAAAAGGTCCTTGTCGCCTGGCCCGATCATGCCTTCCTCCACCAGGAAGTCGACATCGATGGCGCGTGACCAGAACTCCCGTCCTACCAGCACGATGGGCACACGCGGCATCCTCCCGGTCTGCATCAATGTCAATGCCTCGAACAATTCGTCGAGAGTGCCGTAGCCGCCAGGAAACGCGACCAGACCCTTGGCGCGCATCAGGAATTGCATCTTGCGGATGCCGAAGTAGCGAAACTGGAAGCACAGCTCCGGCGTTATGAATGGATTGGGAGCCTGCTCGTGCGGCAAGCTGACGTTGAGTCCGATGCTGCACGCATCGGCATCGAAGGCGCCGCGGTTTGCCGCTTCCATGATGCCCGGCCCGCCACCGGTGACAACGACGAAGTCCCGTCGCCGCTCCTGCTGGAAGCGACGCGACAGCATTTCGGACAATCGCCGGGCCTCTTCGTAATAGCGCGCGTAGCCGCATTGCTTGCGCGCACGGGCCAACTCTCCTGCAAAGTCGGGATCCAGCGGCCGGTCCCGCATGCGCAGCCGCAACTCGTCGAGCCGTTCGCGTGCCACCGCGGGGGGCAACAGTCGTGCGCTGCCGAACACGACCACCGTGGAATGCACGTGATGCTGTCGCAGGTAGTACTCGGGCTTCAGCATCTCCAGCTGCAGCCGCACCGGACGCAGATCATCGAGGGCCATGAATCCCGGATCGTCATAGGCGAGACGATAGGACGGGCTGTTCCTGATCGCTGCTTGCAGGGCTTCGCGCTCGCTCTGGTCAGGCATTTTCCGCGACTCCCTTGCCGTAGCCAAGCAACTCCACATGCTGGCCGGGCCTGGGCACCGTTACCGACCAGCCGCGCGCTGCACGCAGGCATTCGGCCAAAGCCAGCGACGCCGACTCTTCGCCGTGCACCACGAATGCCTGCCGTGGCGGCCGGCGGAACGAACCCGTCCACTCCACGAGGGCGCCCTGATCGGCATGCGCCGAGAAACCGCCCAGCGTGTGGATCGAGGCCCGCACCGGAATTTCCTCCCCGAAGATGCGGACCTTCGCCGCGCCATCGACCAGCTTTCGCCCGAGCGTGTACCGGGCCTGGAATCCGGTGATCAGCACGGAACTTTCGCGGCGTCCCAGGTTATGCCGCAAGTGGTGCTTGATGCGCCCGGCATCGCACATGCCGCTGGCGGAAATTATCAGCGCTCCGGAACGGATTTGATTGAGCGCCATCGACTCGTCGGCGCTGCGGGTGAAATGCAGGTTTGGCAGCCCATCGCCGGCCCCATGCCATTTCGCAAGTCGTGCAGCGGCTGCGTCGAAGAGTGCAAGGTGGTCCATGGTGATGCGCGTGGCTGCCGTCGCCATCGGTGAGTCCACGAAAATGTCGATCGGGGGCAGGCGTCCTTGGCGGGTGAGCAGGTGCAGGTAGTACAGGATCTCCTGGGTCCTGCCGACGGCGAATGCCGGGATGATCACATTGCCGTGCCGCTCATATAGCGTTTGCTTCACGATGCGCTCGAACTCGTCGAGAGTTGCCGGCAGATCCTTGTGCAGGCGATTGCCATACGTCGACTCGATCACCACGAAATCGGCCTCTTCGATCGGTGTCGGGTCACGCAGGATCGGCCGGCCGGGTTGACCGAGATCGCCGGAGAACACCAACTTGGAGACCTGGCCGTTCTCCGTTACCCAGATTTCCAGGATGGCCGATCCCAGGATGTGGCCGGCATCGCGAAATCGGCAGACGACACTGTTGTGCGGGGCCAGGTCCTGGTCGTAGCGGACAGTCCGTATTCGAGCAAGGCAATCCTGCGCATCCTGCTCGGTATAGATCGCTGCCTGGAACAGGCCGGGGGGAGCATCGCGATTGTGCCGCGCCGCTCGCTGGGCGGCGATTTCCTGGATATGGCCACTGTCGGGCAACATCACCATCAGCAGATCGGCGCTGGCGTCAGTTGCGTAGATGGGGCCGCCAAAGCCGTCGAGAACGAGCTTCGGCAGCAGTCCGCTGTGATCGATATGCGCGTGGGTGAGCAGCACGAAATCGATAGTGCGCGGATCGAAGTCGAAAGGCCGGCGATTGCGCGCAGAGGCGTCATGGCCACCCTGGACCATGCCGCAGTCCACCAGGAAACGGACCGCGTCGGTCTCGACGAGAAAGCACGATCCGGTAACTTCGCGGGCACCACCAAGAAAGCGAATTTTCATTCGTGACTCCAGCCTTGTTTCCTGTTTTCGACAATGGCCCTCGCGGTCCGGGACATCCTCATTCGAACCCCCTCCCCTCACCGGCTTCCTCATGGGTCCTGCCATCACGGATGTGGTAGATGCGCCTGAAGGTGGGAATGATCTTTTCGTCATGGGTGACGACGATGATGGCGGTCTCGAACTGGCGCGCCATGTCGTTGAGGATGCGGATCACCGCCAGCGCGCGTTCGCTGTCCAGCGGCGCGGTTGGCTCGTCGGCGAGGATCACCGGCGGGCGATTGACCAGGCCGCGGGCGATGGCGACGCGCTGCTGTTCGCCGCCGGAAAGCTGCGACGGCATGGCCTTGGCGCGATGGTCGACATCGAGTGCCTTCAACAGCTCCAGCGCCCGTCTGCGCGCCTCGGCATTGGGCACGCCGGCCAGCATCGGCAGCAGCGCGACGTTGTCGGTCACATCCAGGAACGGGATCAGGTACGGCGCCTGGAACACGAAGCCGATCCTGTCGCGGCGCAATTCGCGCAGGTCGCGGATCTTCCAGCCGTCGTCGTAAATCACCCGGTCGCCGAGGGTCATTCGTCCCGCCGTCGGTTCGATCACCGCGCCCAGGCACTTCAGCAGCGTGCTCTTGCCCGAGCCGGACGGCCCGATCAGGCCCACGACCTCACCGGGAGCGACTTTCATGTCGACGCCCTTCAATGCGTCCACAGCGGTGTCGCCTTCGCCGTAGCGCTTGGTCAGGCCTTCGATGTGGATGCCGTTCGTCATCTTCTGCTCAGCCACCGACGGCCTCCGCGGGGTCGACCTTCAGCGCGGCGCGTATGGCGATCAGGCTCGCCAACACGCAGATCACCATCACCGCGACGAAGCCGCTGGCCGAGTCGCGGGGAATGAGCAGCACGTATTTTGGAAATATCGGCGCCCACAACGTGGCGGTGATCTTGCCCACCACGAAGCCGATCGCCCCGAGGGCGAGGGCCTGCTGGAGGATCATCCCGGCGATGGTGCGATTCTTGGTGCCGATGAGCTTGAGGACGGCGATCTCGCGGATCTTGCCCAGCGTCAGGGTGTAGATGATGAAGGCGACGATCGCGGCGCTGACAATGGCGAGGATCACCAGGAACATGCCGATCTGACGGGCCGACGTGGCAATCAGTTTCCCGACCAGGATCTCTTCCATCTGCACCCGGTCGTACACCTGCAGGCGTTTCCAGCGACGGATCGATTCCGCGACTTCCTGTGGCCGGTAGCCCGGCTTGATCTGCACGAGCACGGTGTTGACGTAGGGATTGGTGGCCTGCGACGCGGTCACGGCATCGAGCAGGTCCGGAGCACCGGGGCGGTTGAACGCGGGGTTGGCGGCGGTTCGACGGCGCTGCGCGCGCACGGCGTCGTTGTCCTTCAGGAACTGGGCTTCCTGGGCATCCTTGAGAGGAATGAACACCATGGGGTCGCCGCTGGATGACACCATGCGCCGGGTAAGCCCCACGACCGTGTAATGGTTGCGCCGGATCCGGATGCTGTCATCGAGCTTGAAGCCGGTGGTGATATCGGCCACGGCCTCGTAGTGGCCGCGGGTGATCTGTCGACCGGCCACCAGGTGCGGTGGCCACCCCGGCGTACCCGGACCATCCACCGCGATGCCGGTGACCATGGCGCGCACGTCGCGCGCGCCCAGGCGCACCTGCATGGTCAGGTAGGTGACGTTGGCGGCGCGCGCAACCCCGGGCATGCCGCGGATACCGCGCCAGGCGTCGTCATAGACGCTGGAGGATTCGGCATAAGGGCCCAGGGTGTCCTTCTGCACCACCCACAGGTCCGCGCTGCTGTTGTCGAGCAACACCTTGGCGTCATCGACCATGCCGCGATACACCCCGGCCATGGTCAGGGTGACGCCGATCAACAGGCCCAGGCCGATGCCGGTGAACACGAACTTGCCCCAGGCATGCAGGATGTCGCGTCCGGCCAGGCTGATCATCGCGGGACCCGCTTCAGGCGATCGACCACGTGGATGCGGCTTTTCCCGGTCAGCACTCGGTCGCTATGCGTCACCACCCGATCACCGCGCTCGACGCCCTCGAGGACCTGGACATTGCCGTCGAGGTCGGTGGCACCCAGCTTCACGGGGACCAGTTGCAGATCGCCGTCGCGCACCTTCCAGATGCCGAGTTCCCCGCCCACGCGCTGGATGCTCGCGTTGGAGACCACCGGCCGCGCCGGAAGCGCAGGCAGGGAGACCGTGACTTCGGCCAATTCGCCAATCGGAGGCATTGGCATGGGCAGGCTATCGAACGAGACCTTGGCCAGGGTTTCCTCGGTCACCGCATCGGCCATCGGCTCCACCAGCAGCACGCGGCCCACCAGGTCCCTGCCCGCCCGCGAACGCAGCACGATGCGCGCCGCCAAACCCGCCTGCAGGCCCTGCGCACTGATCTGGTCGAAACGTGTATTGATCCACAGCGTCTTGGGATCCACCAATTCGACCACCGATTGGCCAGCCACGACCGTGGTGCCGGGATCGGCATTGCGCGCGGCAACGAGGCCGTCGACCGGAGCGATCAGGCGCAGGTTGCTACGTTGCGTGGTCAGCGCCTCACGGTCGGCACGGATACGGGCGATTTGCTGGCTCGCCGCACTCAAGCCGGCATCGGCCACCTGCAACTCCTGCCGCTTGCCGGAGACCATCTCCTCACTTACCGCGCGGCCGGCCAGCAATAACTCGTAGCGTCGTGCCTGCGTGCGGGCGTAGGCCTGGCGTGCCTGGGCCTCGCGGAGTTGCGCCTGTGCGCCCTGGAGGGCGGCCTCCTGCCCACGGACACGATCATCGAGGTCGACCGGATCCATCTCGCCGAGCACCTGCCCCGCCTTGACCTGTTCGCCCACGTGCACGTCGAGCCGCTTCACCCGTCCGGCAAACGTTGGGCCGATCTTGTGCGTGTAGCGCGCCTCGATCGTGCCGATACCGAACAGTGCCGGGGCGACGGAGCGACTTTCGACCGTCGCCACCGTCACCGCGACCGGTGCCAGCGGTCCCGAACGCAGGGCAACGTAAACAAACAGCGCAAGCATCGGCACCAGCACCGCGATCAGGGCCAGGGTGCGCCGCTGCATGGGGGGGCGCTTCATCGCTGGCTCCGGATACCGCGTCGGTAGATGGCGAAGACACCCGGCGCATTCGTGCGGATGCCCTTGACGTTCCCCGCAATCAACGACTGCATCACGAGGCCCTGGATCGACCCGATGAAAAGGGTCGCGGCAGCATCGGCGTCAAGATCCGCGGCCAGTTCGCCCTGCGCCTTTCCGTCCTCGATGAGGCGCCGCAGGCGCTCGCTGTAGCCCCGGATCATGGTCCGCACCATCAACTTGGCGGCTGACTCCTCGGCACGCTGCAGTTCGCCGAACAGCATCCGGGGAACGCCGGGGTGCTGGACGACAAAACCGATGTGGGCCATGAAGGCCGCTTCGAGCGCGCCCAGCGGCGAGGAGGCCGTCTGGATCGCCTTGTCGATCCGCCCCAGCAGGCGCTCCGCCACCCACTCCATGACCGCCTGCAAGATGGCGTTCTTGTTGGGAAAGTGCCTGAACAGCGCGCCCTGGGTGAGCCCCATCCGCTTGGCAATGGCGGCCGTGGTGATGTCGGTCGGGTTTTGTTCCCCTGCCAGTTCGACCACGGCCTCCAC